>JABLTO010098573.1_pt1 | contig 76853 bp, 79 predicted proteins | sample 7160091 | NCBI WGS metagenome assembly JABLTO01 (sample SAMN14651225, study PRJNA627086) | human gut metagenome | isolation source: feces | host: Homo sapiens | reverse complement strand
TTTTTATCAAATGTTACATTATCTAAATTTGTATCTAAATGTGATGCATGTTTAACCTTTTGTATTGTAATACTCTTTTCTATATTTTCTAATACTGTCCCATCTTCTAATACAAATTGTATTTGCAAACTATGTTTTCCATCTTTGATATCTTCTGTTGGAATATCTATATCATAATTCGGAGTTGGATTTTCTTCATATGTTCCATATCCTCCTACTAGTGATATCAAATCATATTTATATGAATATTTTATGCAATCTTCACTTACTTCTTGTCCATCTATGAAAACCTGTATTTTTGAGTTTGGTTCTGTTGATAATCTCCATCCTTCTATATGTATTCCATTTTTATCAAATATTGCATTATCTAAATTTGTATCTAAATGTGATGCATATTTCACATTCGCTGTTGCTTTTTCTGTTATAGATAAGATAGCTATTATACTCAAAAATAACATAAAACAAAATATAATTTTAATTTTTAACTTCATTTTTATCACCTTCCTTTAATAAAAGTTTTTCTTTGTGGTCAAAAAATTTTAAACTATTTTTAATTCCACATACTCCTATTATAATAAAAATTGGTAAATGATTTACAATATATCTTGCTCTTCCTTCAAAAAGTAGTAAAAATATAACTATTCCTATTATTGATAATTTTAAAATTGCAAAATTATCATCTTGTTTTTTATTATACGAAAATACCAAACCTATTATTATCAATATCCATAAAGTTTGCATTATATTAACTGTAACTGTTTGATATTTAACATCATCTTTATTAATTAGTTCTTGTATAAACTTTCCAATTTCACTATTGTTATAGTGTTCAGATGTCCAAAACGTTCCTTCTTCTCCATAAAAAAATGTTCCATCAGATAATATCCAGTTTGCTTTATTATATAAAAACTTAATATATCCTTTTATTCCAAAGTCTTGCAGTCTTTTTTTAACGGTTCGTAAATTTTCCTTTTGTTTTTCATCTTTTCCTATTATGCCTTGAGTTGTAAGAGCATCATTTTCTGAATAACTACCATACAAAGTTTTATTTTTAGTTGGTAATGGGTTTCCACTTTCTGTTTGACTCATTCCCATCTTTAAAAAATGTGTAAATGACATTGAGTATTTTTCATAATCCTCATCACTAATTAATGAACCTAAATTTTTATTTTTTAAATAGCTGTATCCTGTATATGAAATTATACATCCAATTGCAAACATCGCTATAATTACCAAACTATATTTAATTTTTGTTTTATTTATTTGTAATAATTCTATAATAGCAATAGCAATCATCATTATAATAGCAGTTGGTTTTATAAAGAACCCTGTTACTACCAAAATTCCCTCTATTAGTGCTAATATATTTTTCTTTACAGGTTCTTTCTCCTCTTTAATTATAACATATGTATACATAATTGCAATAGGAAATACCATAGTAATTGTATCTGTATATGGTACAATTATATATGGTGAAAACAAAATTAGTGGTACAATAAATAATAATGAAAAATATGCACTTTTATTTCCTAGTAATTTTTTACACAAATAAAATGTCAATACTGCAGATATATCAATCATAACAATGTTAAATATAATCATACTAAAAAAAGCATTTTGTAAAGTAACTGTTGTAAATAAACTTGTAAATTTTAGTACATATTTGCTTATTAACAATATTCCAATATTATTGGAACAAACTGCAAAATAATGTGTATCAAAGTTTTCTCCATTTAATAAATTTACAGCTTGTCTAACAACTATTCCACAGTCCCATCCACAGTCAGCATATGTCAAATTTGCTAAAATTATTTGTATAACAAATATAGCTACCATTACTAGTCCAACTTGATATGTTTTAGGAAATTTATATTCAAATTTATTATGTTTATATAGTAAATAAATTATAAAATACATTATTATTGTTGATATAATCATTGTAAGTACACTATAATTAATCTGAGTTGTTCTATTAAATAATATAGTATTGACTAATATTATTAAAAAAAATATCGAAAACATTATAACCATAGTTTTAACTAATACATTTTTTAGACTAAGTTTATTTTTTCGCTCTACCTTCTTCATATTTTCTATCATCTCTTTCTAGGTTTCATTCTATATATTTTATAGAACTTCCTCTACTTTCTGTAATGCTGCTTTAATAACCTTATCCATATCATAATATTTGTAATTTCCAAGTCTGCCTCCAAATATTACATTTTTTTCTTCTTCTGCTAATTTTTGATATTTTTCAAACAATTGATTATTTTTTTCATCATTAACAGGATAGTATGCCTCGTCACCTAATTTCCAATTCATTGGGTATTCCTTAGTTATAACTGTTCCTTTACATTTATTAAATTCAAAATGTTTATGTTCAATTATTCTAGTATATTCTTGATCATGGCTTGTATAATTTACAACTGCATTACCTTGATAATTATCTACATCTTTTAAAATCTCATTTTCAAATTTTAATGAACGCCATTCTAGATTTCCGTATTTATAGTCAAAGTATTCATCAATCATTCCTGTGTATAATATCTTATCGGCCATTTCATTATATTTATCTTTATTTTTTAAATAATCTACTCCTAATTCGACATCTGCATTTGCTAACATCTTTTCTATTATTACATTATATCCTCCAATAGGAATTCCTTGATATCTATCATTAAAGTAATTATTATCATATGTAAATCTTACTGGTAACCTTTTTATGATAAATGCTGGTAATTCTTTGCAGTCTCTTCCCCATTGCTTTTCTGTATATTCCTTTATTAATTTAAAATATATGTCTTTTCCTATTAATGATATTGCTTGTTCTTCTAAATTCTTAGGTTCTGTTATATTAAATTCTGCTTTTTGTTCTTCTATTTTTTCTTGTGCTTCTTTAGGTGTTACAATTCCCCATAATTTAGAAAATGTATTCATATTAAATGGTAAATTATAAATTTCTCCTTTATAATTTGCTATTGGTGAATTTACATAGTTGTTGAATTCTACAAATTGATTTACATAGTCCCATATTTCCTTATCACTTGTATGGAATATGTGTGCTCCATATTTATGTACATTTATATCATTTATTTTTTCACAGTAAATATTTCCACCTATATGATTTCTTCTGTCTATTACTAAACATTTTTTTCCTTTTTTGCTTGCTTCATATGCAAATGTTGCACCATATAATCCTGCTCCAACAATTAAATAATCAAACTTTTTCATAGCTATACCTCTCTTTTTATTATATTTTAATAATTTCAACATCTATATTCATTTCTTTAATTTGCTTATATACTTCTTTTACACTGTTATCATCTATTGCACTAAAATGTGGAATCTCTTTTCCTATTGCTCTATATTTACTTTCTGCTAAATTGTGTATTTTAAATACTTCAACTTTTATAGTGTGATACTTTTTTAATAGTTTTAGAATTTGTTCAATATTCTCTTTTTTCATTGTATATTCCTTTACAAGTGGTATTCTAAATGTTTTTATCTTATTTTTTGAAACTAAGCTTTTTATATTATTCATATATATTTCTATATCACCGTTTAATATTTCTTTGCATTTTTCTTTATTCAAGATTTTTATATCAACTATAAATTCATCTATATACTCTCCTACAATTTCTATCAACTGGCTTGGTACTTGTAATGCAGTTTCTACACAAATATTTATATCATTTTCTTTTAATTTCTTTAATAATGGTTCTAATTGCTTTGCCTGTAGTAAAGGTTCTCCACCTGAAAATGTTACTCCACCATTATTTAATTGATAATATGGTTTGTCTTTTATTATTTCATTAAATAACTCTTCTACATTCATATCTTTACCAAAATAACCATTTTCTTTTGTTTCTTCATTTTTATATGTTGTAAATTCATACTCTAAATTTTCTGGATTAGCACACCAAGGACACCTTAAATTACAACCTTTTAGAAATACAGTTGTTCTAATGCCAGGTCCATCATGCAAACTAAATCTTTGTATATTAGATATTCTTATTTTATTATTCATTATTAATATAGTCTCCTCTAATTACTATATTTTGCCTTCATTCTTCAATGCTCTTTCTATTAGCAAATCTTTATAATTTTCTGGTAAGTCATTAAAGTATGCACTAAATCCCCATACTCTTACAATTAGATTTTCATATTCTTTTGGATTTGTTTTTGCTTTTATTAATATTTCACTACTTGTTACATTCATTTGCATTTGGAAAAATCCTAATTTTATACTTATCATTAAAAAATCAATCATTTTATCAAAATTATCTTCTATAAATGATGGTGTTATCATAAAATCTATAACATTTCCATTGAATCTATGATTATCATATTTCAATTTTGATGCAAATTGTATTAATTCCGTATATGCTACTGCCGTTTTGTCAGATGATATATGAACTATAAATGCTTCTCCATTTTTTCTTCCATCAAATGAAGCAGGTACTGCTCCTGATTCCATTATATATGTTGGAGCACTTAAACCAAATTTCATTTTTCCACCTAATCTATTTGGAATTCCATCTAATAACTTATCAACATATCCTGTTATGTCATTTGCAAGTTGTATTATTTCTTCATTTTGAGTTCCATATCTTTCTGGCTGTTGTTTTAAAATTCTTACTAGTTCTTCTTGTCCTTCATAATTATTTTTACGCATTTCATTAAGTTCACTTAATGTATATTTTTTCTCTTCAAATACTAATTTTTTGACATTATATATACTATTTACTGTATTTCCTAATGATACTGTTGTAAGACCATAATTATTGTATTTGGCTCCTCCCTGTGATATATCTGTTGTATTTTTATTACAATTATCTGTTAATAATGAAAGTAGTGGTGATTCTTCCCATAAAATTTTATTTATATCTTTCATATATTCTATAATATATTGTTTTAAATATAATTTGTATTTTTCAACAAACTCATTGTATGAAGAAATAGTTTCTAATTGTTCTATATCAAGCATTTGATTTAATGGTTTTATAAATACAATTGAACTTATATTGTTTTGATCAATTGATTTTCCTGCCATTAGTGGTTCCCAACATGCTGATGTAACATAATTGTAAGCATCTTTTTCATCATACCCGAATTCAATTAATTTGGGTATGATTACATCATCATTTGAAAATAATGGACATCCTATTCCTGTTTGAATGCATCTTAATGCAAGTTCCATTAATTCTCTTGGCATATTTTCTGTTACTCTCAATAATACTTTTGGATCAGGTAATTGAAGTTCTTTCAAAACTTCTATAAATAAATATGTTAAGTCATTACAAAAATAATCTCCATTTTGTTCTTTCCCACCAAGAATTATAATTTGCCCTGTATCTCCAATTAATCCACTACTCTTAAACCAATATTTTTTATGTAAGATTTTTATCATATCTTTTAATATTTCTTTTGCCTTCTCTTTAGTTAAGCCGTTGTTCTTTTTATCATATTCATAACTATTTTCTAGTATTTTATCTAATCTTCCAAGTCCATTTAAATTATGACCAAGTTGCCATAACAATTGGTTATAAAACATTATTCTTTGTATTGATTCTTCAAATGTAATTGCTTTTTTATTTTCTATATTTTTCAAATATTGTATTATTTTTTCTTTATCTTTTCTGTTGCTCTTTTCTATTGCCTTACATTCTCTTTCAATATATTCTTCTATTCCTTGTAACAATTCTTTTTGATTTTGTTTATATATTCCTTCAGACATTTCTTCATTTATCTTTTTCATATCTTCTAATGATGTTTCTAATATTTTAGAATAATCTATAGATATATTATCTATTATTCTCGTGCCTCTATTTGTTCTAAATCTTGTTTTATATATATCTATATTATAAACAAATCTATCATTTTCATCTAACTTAATATCTACTTTATTAAATAATTTTCTATTTTGCAATCCTGTAATATCTTTTTTCTTAGGAGAATACAAATGTGGCAAAGCCTTTATTGCAAAAACTGCTGTTTTACTTATACTTTTATACTTTCTTTTATATCTAAATACCAACATCACAAATGAGAAAAGTGATTTATTTATATGTCTTATTACAAATTCTCTTAATTTTTGCATTTTATCTTCCCCCTTACTGCATTAATTACCAAACTAGTTAGCTCCTTAAGAAATTCATATTTTAATATTAGTAATACCACTATATAGACAATTCCTCCAATTAGTATTTCTATACATGTATTTAATATACCTACTGGTAGGAAATTTGTTATTATTTTTACTACTATAAACATAATAAATGCACTAATAAAACATTTTATTGACATTCTTAACATTTCTGATATTTTATATTGTTCTTTAAAATATTTTAATTGATATATCAAAATTGCTGTTTCAGCAAGTGTTGATGCAATTGCTGCTCCAACTCCTCCCCAAAATGGAATTAATATACTATTAAATATAACATTTGTTATTGCACCTATCACCACTGAAATTGTAAATACATTTTGTTTTCCTATTTGTATTAAATATTGTATTCCTGTTATTCCATTTAGTCCTATAGCTATTAATATTGGTGCTGTTGCTAATAATATTGGCGTTACACCATCAAATCCATCCCCATAGTACCATGGAACAAATTTAGATGATATTGCAAAAAATCCGAACATCATAGGTATAGTTAAAAACCATACAAAATCAATTGATATTCCTAAACATTTTTTAATTTCTTGCTTATCATTTTGTGCATATGAATTTGCTATTCTTGAATTCATTACAGTCTGCAATGCAGTTGTTATCATTAATGCTGCTTTTACTACCTTTTGGGCTTGTTCATAATATCCTACCTCTACCATATCTTTTGTTATTACACCTATCATTGTTTTATCTAATACTGTATATATTTGAATTGCTATTTGTGGCAAAAATAATGATATTACAGGTTTTATGTGTTTTTTTAAATCCAATTTTTTTATACTTACTTTTTCTATATACTGTGGTAAATAAAGCCATAGTGTTATATTTCCTAGCAATTCTGCACCTACATAAATTGCAAAATATTTCCACAAATCATTTGGTGTTTTTATTACCGTAAAAATTAATATTAAACTTAATAATTTAACAACTAAATTTCTTACAACAGTCTTTTCAAATTCTTCTATTCCTTGGAACAACCAACTTATATCAAACAAATTTGCAACTAGCTGTATTAGTAATATTCTATAATATATGGTATATTCTCCTGTTCTTCCATATATCATATAAAATAATAACATTGATATGCTTAAAGTAATTGTCCTTATTATTATTAGTTCCCAAAATACTTTACTTCTTTCTGCTATATTATCACCTTTATAAGCAGTTTCTCTTTGTCCATACATCGAAATTCCTAGTGTACCAAATAGTACAAAATATGTAACAATTGAAATTGTATATCCATATATTCCTATTGGTTCGGCCCCTAATACTCTTGATAAATATGGTGTAGTTACTAATGGCAGTAATATTGTTAACATTTGATAAATTAAATTATATATATAGTTTCTAGCAATACTTTTTTTCATATTATTTTTTCTTCCTCTCTCATTCATTGTATTTTATTGTATTAGCTATTTTTTCTGCTGTTACATCCCACGAAAATTCTTCTTTTACTTTCTTTTCTATATTTATTCCCATATTTTTCATTTTTTCTTTATTATTTATTAATTCTTCTATTTTATCTTGGATTTCTTCAGTTTCAAAACCACATATATAACCAACCTCTTCATTAGTTATTATTTCTGTTGTTCCTCCCATTGGAGTTGCAACAACAGCACATTTCATCATTCCAGCTTCTAGTATTGTTGTTGGCAATCCTTCTGAAAAATGTGATGGATTAACAAATATATTTGTTCTTCCTAATAATTTTAGTACTTCTTCATGTGACACTTTTCCTAATATTTTTATATTTGCTACATCTTTATTGTCTTGGATTATTTTTTCTAATATAGGTCCATCTCCTGCTAAATTTAATTCTAAATTATGATATTTTTTACTTAAATTTTTAAAAGCATCTATTAATCTTAATACACCCTTTTCTTCTATCATTCTTCCTGTATATGTTATAACTGTTTTTCCTGTATCTTTATTAATATATTTACTATATTTTTCTATTTCGTCAGTATTAACAGAATTATAAAACACTCCTTTTGCTTCAATATCAAAGTGTTTTAACCATTCTGTACATCTTTTTGAAACTCCATAATAGTCTTTTATTCTTTTCTTTATGAAGTTTGTTAATTGATGTTCATATATTTCTCCGAAAAAATCTAATATTTTATTATTTACTGTAAAATGTGTACTTCCATGTTCAATTAAACATGCTGGTATATTATTTTGGCTTACAAATTTTGCTGCAATATATGACGTTGTCCAAAATCTTGTCTGTATTATTGCAGAATTAATATTTTCGTTTTTTACCATTTCAAGTAATTCTTTGCATTTCTTATTTTGTTTATTTATTGGATATCGTTCTGAAACTATTTTATATGTAGGTAATCTTACTATTTTTGCATAATCTGTTTCTTCTATTTCTTTTAAATCTTTATTATATCTAGATGTAATGATTATAATTTTATATCCTATTTTCTTTAGCTTCAGTGCTAAATTATATGTATATCTTTCAACACCACCTAAATGTGGCAAATAATATCCTGAAAATATAGCTATAGTTTGCATTTATTTTATTCCTCTCTGTTTTTAATTTATCATTAAATATTGATTATATGGTCTTCTATCTGTATTATATACAGGCATTTTTTGAATTTTAAGCTCTTTGTGCTTTAAAAGCCAAACATTGAATAGTCTTTCTGACATGAATCCAAATAATCTTTTATTATAATCATCATAATTGCTTATATCAGTTCTTTTTTCTAACTCGAACAAAATGTCAAATAACCATTTGTAATATTCATCAAAAATTTCTTTTCTTGCAATAAACATATTACATATGTATAGAAATCTACTTTTAGAAAATTGTTCAAATGCTTCTACATAATCAGGATATTTTTCAGCTATAATTTTTCTACACTCGTCATAGTCCTTTTTTATATGTGTTTTTTCCCATGATTTTTCTGCATTATGTTTTATGATAAATGTTGAATTTGGAACTATAATATCTTTTTCTTTTAATATTTCTCTAATTTCTTTCTCACTTAAAACATTTTCTAATTTATTATTTTTATGTTTTTTAAAGAAGTATCTACGATAATGAGTTAATCCTACTATATCTGATTTATCATTTTTCATTATCCAATATGTTGCTGTTAATTCACAAAAGCTTTTATTTTTGTTTGATATATTTTCTCCAATGTCATCTCTTTGATATCCAAAATCATCACTATTTAAAGCTGAGCCTACTCTTATTGGTTTATATATTTTTTCTTTTGGAAATTCAGCTTTTTTATGTGTTGCTACATATATAATTATTTTTTCACTCATTTTTATTCTCCTTTTTAAATACAATTATTTTGCTTAATACATAATTTGCTACAATTACTAATATTTGTGATAATAATTTTATTATCTTATCATTAAATTTTAATGTAGTTACTCCTATAAACATTATTATCATGTCCATTAATAATGTTGCTACTCTTGAAGCCACAAATTTACTAGCTTCTTTTAATTTATTTTTTTCTTTACTTTCAAATACAAATTTCCTATTTGTAACATATGCAAATATAACTCCAGCAATCCAAGAAATCACATTTGCTACCTGTAATTGAAAACCATCATTTGGATTTAAAAATGTATATACACTACCATAATATGTTCCAAGAGAAACAATTGTTGTTAATACTCCAAATATCAAATAATTAATTATTTCTTTATATTTTATAACTAATTTCTTTATTTTTTGCATAAATATTGTTACCTTTCATTTTATTTTATTATTTCTCATCATGTTCTTTTAGCGCTATATAATGATCTAAGTCCTTAATTTTTTCGTTTAATACTGTAATATGTAAATTGTCAATAAATACTTGTATTAATAAAAATGCTATCATTATTAAAAAAACAAAATTTACTGGTGATGCAAATCCTAAAAGATTTGAAATCCATCCTACAAAGTCTGAAAATATACTCATTAATATTAATAAAATGCTTCCAAACATCCATGTTACAGCATTTTCTACTTTTAATTTTGATTGTTTTATTTTCATAACACATAATATGAATGCTATAAATGAACTTATTATTAAAATTATTCTTAATGTATTTGACATATTTTTCACCTCATATATTCTTTCTTGTTATTGCTCTTATAAATACAATTGAAAATATCATATTTACCATGTATTTCATTGATTTGATTGGAGTTAAATAACTTGTTCCAAATTCTCTTTCTTTCATTTCAACTTGTACTTCTTTTACTTTCAAACCTTTTTTTAACATATATACCATTGTATCAGGTTCAGGTGTTAAGCTTGTATTTCTTATAAATTCCCAAATTGCTTTTTTGTTATATGCCCTCATTCCAGATGTTGTATCTTTTATTGTTTTTCCAGTTGTTAATTTTGTAAAAAATGTTATTATTCTACTTCCTAGCATTCTGGCTGTTAATGGCTTTTTCTTAGTTGCAAATCTAGAACCTATTACTATATCTGCATTATTTTCTTCTATTTCTTTTACTAAATCTTTTAAATATTTAGCTTGGTGTTGTCCATCTCCATCAAATTGAATTGCTATATCATAATTATTTTTATATGCATATTTCATTCCTAATTGAATTCCACTAGTTAATCCATAATTAATAGGTAATGATAACATATTAAATTTGTTTTTTTCACATAACTCTTTTGTATTGTCTTTTGAACAATCATTTATTACTATGTAGTCATAATCAGTATTTTCGGTAACATCTTTTACTGTTTTTTCTATATTTTGTGCTTCATTATAAGCTGGTATTATTATTAAAACTTTCATTAATTAAATTCCTTTCACAATATTCTTATTATATTTATTTAAAAAAATTTATTATTGCTCCTACTATATTAGCATTAAAAAAAACTATAAGTATTGGATATATTAAATTTACATTTTTTAATTTTATATATCTTTCCTTTCCACACATACATAATAATAATAATATAACAACTGGCATAAAATATCTTCCCTGTATTCCTTTTATTATATCTGTTCCAACTCCAGAATGTCCTACATATAATGCTGTTAATGTTAATACAAATATTATTAAAAATGTACCTATAAAAACTAATTTATCTCCTATTTTTAATTCTTTATCATTCTTTTCCAAAAATGGTGAAAACAATAACATTATAAAATATATATCTAACCAAATTCTTTTTACTCCTATATCCATCCATCCTAAACTAAATCCCATAAACCATAGATAATAATTTTCAATATTTACATCAATAGTATTACATAATACTTTAATATAAGAAATTGGATGTGTTAGTATAAATTTTATTTGTTCTACTGAATTTATATTATTTTGTATTGCATATATATCTTCTGTTACCTCTCCCTTTGGCTCTAATAATATCCATAAAACTCCAACTACCAATCCAACTACAATTGTAGTTATTATAAATTTTATTTTTTCGTTCTTTGTCATTTCTTTCACTCTAATTAAAATTATAGATATCAACACAATAGGGAAATATACTATCTTTTGAACTGATACAAGTGCAGCCAAAGCAATATATAAAATCTTATTTTTTTTATTTATTTTTTCTTTATAGTATAAATTTAGTGTATATGCTATAAACAACAATATAGTTGAATTTGTAATACTATCCGCAGACAATGATATTGCTTGATGTACAGACATTGGTATTAGCAAATATGTCATTAATAATATTTTTCCAAATGGCATTATTTTTATAGCATAATATCCACATATTAAAAATATAATAAAATTCACTATTCTCGCTAAATATAGTACAATAATTCCATTTATATTAAATATTCTTCCAATTAAAAACATAATAGTATTAGGAAAATATAATGTTGGAAAATATGAATATGCAGGGTTGTCTACTTCTACTTTATCATCATAATTTGTATTTTTCTGCAATTCTTCATTTAGTTTGTTATATTTATTTAATGTTTTATGATTATTTTCTACAAAAAAGCTAGGAATATTAGATTTTATTAAGTTTTTTTCATTTGTCTTTGTAAATAAAATTCCTTCCGAAATTTCATAACTTCTGTAAATATGAGCATTTTCATCTGGAGCATATGTAGGTGTTAAAAACACTAAATATGCCATTCCAATTGGTATTGCAATTGCTAGAAATATTTTTTCTAATTTATCTTTATTTTTTAAAATTGTAAATATAACTATCCCTAGTGCTATTATCCCTGTTATCCCACATATAATTAGATAAACTTTTGAATAATATCCTTCATATGCTTTAGTAGTAATAAATTTGTAAAAGCTTGTCATAAAAATTCCTATAATAAGAAATTCTATTATAAAAACAAATTTCACAAAAATTTCTTTTATTTTTAGTAACCACTCTTTAATTACTAGCAATTCTTTTTTATCGTTCATTATTATCTCCTATTTTTTTATCTTATATTTTTCTAAAACATTTCTAGTAGCTTGAATATAAGCATATCCATAATTTCTATCAGGTTCTAAACAAGCCCCTTCTGCCCATTCATTCCAAGCATTTACAAATATCATTTTATCATCAAGTTTATCATTTTCTAATGTTTCTTTTACTAAATCTTCTAACCATGTTTCATATAGTTTTGGTGTTGACCCCCAGAATATATCTGGTGTAAATTGTCTTCTTGGTGAATTATCCCAAGCTGGAAAAATTCCTCTATATAATTTATGGTCAAATGGTCTTAAATAAGTCTTTTCGTCTACCATTCTTTTATAATCATATACAACTCCTTTAAAGTTTTTATTAAAGAATTTTAATTGATTATTCATAACTTTTATTTCCATTCCAAAAGGTGGAAATTCAACAAATCCATCAAATATATTTTTATATTCATCTGTTATATCAAATGTTTTTACTCCCATTATATATGCTTCACCAATACCAACTTCTCTTAGGTAATTTCTCCAATTTTCAATCATTATTTGAATATTTGGTATTAATGTTGGCTTATATATTATGATTAATGGCTTTCCATCAATTTTTATATATCTTTCATCTCTAATATATTTTTCCATATCTTTTATACAATATATTAGTTTTTCTTCATCATAATTTTGGGCCATTAATATTTCTTTGTCTCCACCATCCCATCTCTTAGACCAATTTTCATTAGCCCAATTTATACAAAAGTTAATATCTAAGTCTTTATTTTCTAAAATGATGTCTAGTGGTTTTTCCATCAATCTGTGTCTATCAAACCAATAATAATATATTGACCATCCATATATTCCATATTGTTTTGCAAGTTCTATTTGTTTTTTTATATTTTCTTTTTGTGATAAATCATAAAACCCTATATCATGAGGTAATTTAGGTTGCATTTGTCCTACAAAATGTGGAAATGCTTTTGTTACATTATTCCATTCTGTAAATCCTTTTCCCCACCACTCATCATTTTCTTTAAATGAATGATATTGTGGCAAATAGTGTGTAATTATTTTTACATCATTTTCTGTTTTTTCATAAGGCTTTTCATTGTAAGGAACAAATGTTGATTTTCTCTCAGGCTTTTCAAAGTTATCATACATTTGGTCTGCTAATTTTTTATAATCTTCTATATTAACATCATAATTATATTGTAACCCTCCATTTGCTTCCATTTGCTTTTTGTTTCTATAATTATGTATTGGTGCATATGCTTTTGGAAAATATGTTTGTAATATTTTTTTTGCTAATTGCTTCATTCCTATTTTCTCCTTAAATAGCTTTACATTTATAACATAGAATGTTCTATATATATGTGCAAATAATGGATAGTTGTACATTAACGAAAATTGTTTTATATATTTGTCATCCTCATATTTATACAAGTTCTTAAATGGCTTCTTACTTTTTAACACAATAAATTTTACATTCATTATTGATTTTAAATATTTTATTCCATCATCTACAATAGGCTCTAATTCTGGATTTAAAACATTCATTCTCTTCTTTAATACTTCTAATATTTGAATATGATTTGTTATTAAATGTCTTCTTAATCCTCTTGTAAATTTAAAAATTGTTTTAGTTGTTACATATCCAATTTGATTATTGCCATGTTGTCTATATTTTATTAATGGTGCTTCTATATAACCAATTTCTCCATATGATCCTGCAACTAAACCAATCCACCAATCATGTACTATTGGATATCCTGGTAATGGTAATAGTTTTTCTATTAGTTTACTATTAACAATTGTTGTACATCCTGTTATACAATTGGTCATTAAACAGCTTCTATAATCTCTACTTTTCTTTATTTTTTCTTTTATATTATAATCAGGCCAATATTCCCACATGGATGGATGTATTGTATTTAAATTTTTATCTACAACTTCTAAGTCTGAACAAACTAAGTTCAAATTTTCTGTTGTTATCTTTTTATATGATTCTTCAACTTTATTAGGTAGCCAAAAATCATCTTGATCAGATAGCATAAAATAATCTGCTGTAACAAAACTTAATAATTTTTCAAAATTTTTGTTATATCCTAAGTTTTTTTCATTTTTAATTATTTTTATCCTGCTATCCTTCTGAGCATATTCTTCCAATATTTCCCACGTATTATCTTTTGAGCAATCATCACAAATAATTAAATTAAAGTCTTTAAATGTTTGATTCAAAATACTATCAATTTGTGGTTTTAAATACTTCTCTCCATTATAAGTCGCCATCAATATGTCTACTTTCATTACTTGCTACATCCTTTCTTTTAATTAAACATTTACTTTAAATAGTTTATTTTTTTCAAATTTCAAATTCACATTATAATTTGGATCTGGAATACTTAATTCTTTCTCCCATTTTTTAAAAAATTCATTTTTCCCAGTTTTATTTGTAATCTCCAAAGCTTCTAACTCGATATGTGGATTTATTACATTTAATTTATTGTAATTTTTATATAACGAAAAAGCTAAATCTGCAATTGCATCACTATAGTCCATTTTTTCGTTCAAATACCCAATTTTTTCTAAATCATTTTTATTTACCATTATACATTCTGACTTTATTATTGAATAATTTTGTACTATCGCACCTCTAGTAATATATCCAAAACTTCCAGCAACATCTGTATAATCTAAATACCCTATTTGGTCTTTATCTTTACCATATACTGTTCCATTATATTGTGAACTTGTATATTTATATATAATTCTTGGTGAAATGACTCCAACATCACCTCTTTGCACAAACCCTAATAATTGTTCTATAAAGTCTTTTGTCTTTATATCTTGTATATCTTTTACAAACATTATTTGGTCGCTATCTGTTTTTTCTATTAACTGATTTAACGTTTTTATAATATCTTTTTTTTCTATTTCTATACTAGATTTTATTTTTTGAATATTTGATAATTCATTATATCCCTGTTTTTCAGCAATTTTTTTAGTTACTATTATATTTATTTCAAAATTTGAGTACGTAATTTGTTCTATATCCTGTCTTAATTTATTTAAGTCAATTCTTTCATCTTGTAAATATAGCAACATATCTACTTTAGAGTCTTCTTTTCTTTCATATACCGCTCTATTTCTTACAATAGCAACTCCAAATTCCATTTTTCCTTGAGTCAAACCTTTTCTTTTTAAATGTTCTTGCACTGCATTTTTTCCAGCTTCAAAACAATATGGTTTTGCTTCTGCACTTCCTGCTGTTGAAGTTGGGCATGCTCTCCAATGATATAATATTTTAGGTATGTGAACTACCTTCTTTGCATTTTCTACTGCTCTTAAAATTAAATCATAATCTTGACTTCCATCAAATCTCTCATTAAATCCTCCTAGCTTATCCATTAATTCTTTTTTGAATATACTAAAGTGACAAATGTAATTATAACTTGTAAACGTATCAAAAGAGTAATCTGGTTTAAAATTAGGTTCATATCTAGTTTTTTTGTTTATATCTACAAATTTATCTTCATCTGTAAAAAGATATTCTACTTCTGGATTTTCATTTATAGCTTTTACTATTTCATATAAGGAATTAAATGGTATTAAATCATCATGATCCAATAAAGCTACATAATCTCCTGTTACCATTTTTAAAGCTTCATCTGTATTTCCTGATATTCCCTTATTTTCTTTTAGCACTTTGTATTTTATTCTACTATCTTTCTTGGCTATTGGCTCTACAAAGCTTAATGGCTCAGTACTACCATCTGCCAAACATAATTCCCAATTTGAATATGTTTGTTTTTGTACATATTTTATTAGTTCTAGCAGATATTTCTTTGGAGTATTATATAATGGTATTACTATACTTATTTTTGGTTCATATCCAAATTTATGATTTTTTTGTTGTTTTAGCTCTTGCTTTGAAGGTGTATTTTGCTTTATCCATTTATAATATTCCTTTTTTTCTTCATTACAAAAGTGTTTTTTTACTTTTGCAGTAAATCCACTTATTCCATCTTGTTTTAATGAATTAGTCACTTTTTTTACCATATTCATAAAATTCCACATTCCTTTTCTATTTTTTTATAACTTTCTTTATATTTGATATTCCTTTAACAATTTTCCAACTTCTAGAATCATAAATTCCATCTAATTTTTTCTTTAATTCTTTATTCTCATTTGTCAAATAATATATTTGACCATTTAGTATTTCATTTTGTTTTAATTCTGTTTCTAATCTTTCTTTAAGGTCTGCATTCTGATTTGAAATATTGTTATTTTCACTTGTTAATTTTTGGTTTTCAGCTTCTAAAATATAGTTATCATAAATAGGATTTTTGTGTTTTCTTTGATAAAAGCTAAATATCTTTTCATCCATTATCTCTGCTCCTATTTTTCCATCTAATTTTTCAAACAAAGGAATATATTCTTTTATTTGCATTTTCTCATATAACTGATATTTTTCTATTTTATTTCTTAATTTTTCTACATTAACAATACTTCTATATACTAAAAATTCTACAGGTACATTTTCTTCTACCCATTCTTGGTCAAAAAACACACATTCTTCATCTATAATAAAGCAATTTTTTAAAATCATATCCCAATATCCATCTTTTAAATATCTAAACTTACTTAAAATATTTTTATCAATATCTGGTATATATTTTTCAAATATTGTTTTTTCATTTTCATCATATTCTGTGCTTATTGTTAATATTTTTTCTTTATATTTATTTAATATTTTTATTATTTCTTGTGGTCTTTCTATATTGTCAGAAACTAATTGAGATGCTAATTTTAGATTGATAAATTTGCTAACTACTTTGTCTTCATAAGCCTCATCTAAAATTTTAATGTTTTTACTATTTAAGTTTTTGATATTATCCATCATTTGTTCTAAATGTTTTTTTGATTTTGCATTTATACTTGTTTTTTCAACTGTGTTTTCTCTTATTTTTGTCATTAATTGATATTCTTCTTTTCTGTAATTATTAAATGATACATATCTTGTATCATCTTTAAATTCAATTTGTGAAGCTACAATAAAGTAAGAATTTGCAAAAAAAGGAAACATTTTTTTATCTTCTTTTATTATTGCATCATATGCATCTACCTCACTATAGAATATAAAACTACTATCCATATAATATGGAAAATATCCATTTATTTTAGAACTACTTGGTAAATATTCATCAGTAAATATTAAACTTGGTAATTTATAATCTGGTAAAGGATAAAAGAATTTATAATGATTCATTCCTGCTTCTTTAAAAACATTTTCAATTTCCTTCTTTCCCAATTTATATTGTTTATTACTGTTTTTATATCCTGTTATAGAATCAAATGTAATACCTGTACATTCATCTTTTTCACCTATATATGATTTTAAAGCAAATTTATTATCAGTTGCTATTAAAAGTTTTCCATTGGGTTTTAACATTTTTTTGCAATATAATATTAAATCTAAACCAGGATTTTCTGTATCAAAGATTTGTTGTGCATATTCTAAAATACCAAATAAAGTTATATAGTCAAACTTTTCTTCCAATTTAATTTTTGAAATTTCAGTAACTATTATATCTAAATTTTTTTTATCTGAATATCTTTGTAGTATTGCTTTTGCTTTTGTTTCATTAGGTTCGACAGAAATTACTTTAGCACATTTTTCACATAGCGCCCCAGTAATTTCTCCAAGATGTGCCCCTATTTCTAGAACTGTAGAATCGGGTTCAAAATCATATGCATATACTAAGTTATTTCTGATATTTGATAAACCTAGCATAACAGAATCATTCAAATTTTCTTTTATTATATTTTCATAATTATCTTTTTCATTTGAATTTATATATTCAATTATCTTTTTTTCATCTTCTTTTAAAGATTCTAGATTTATCTCCATATCTCTCAATCCTTTTACTTATTTTTCTCAATTTTTATATCTGTGTCTAAACTTAAAATTCCTACATGTTCTTTAGATGAAATTATTTCAACTAATAAAGCATCATATTTTCTACTTAATACTTCTAACTCACCATTTGGCTTAAAGTGTGTACAACTGAATGATAAAGTATATTTATTAGGTGCAACTCTTAATCTTGTTTTAAATGAAACTTCTACTATATCACCCTTCTTAAATTTCCCCGTTGCTATTTTTTCAATTAATGTATTAGTTCCACAAACCTCTAGCCCATTAAAATCTTTTAATGTCATTGTAAAAATTGGTTCATTTACATCTGCATTAAATTTTATTTTTGATTTTAATATTACATCTTTTGCATTATCTATTGATTGTAGGTACTTACCATTTTCATCAAATATTCCATAATCAATTACATCTGCTTGTCCATTTCCATATTCAATTATATTGTTGTTTTGATTAAAATGAGATTTCCATGTATTTTTTGCTTTCTCTTTTTTGAAATCTCCTTCTATACTTATTTTCTTTTTTTCTTCTTTCTCTGGTTGTATAGACTCATCTAATCCAACAATAATTTTTTTGTATCTTTCAACTCCTTCTTTAACTCCTCCATCAAAGATTTTCTTTCCAGAATTGATTATTATTGTTCTTGTACAGTTCTTCAAAACATCTGTAATACTATGCGTAACAAAAAGTATTGTCTTTCCTGCTTTTTTGAATTGGTCAAATTTTTTGAAGCATTTTAATTGGAATGCCATATCTCCAACTGATAAAACTTCATCAACTATTAATATTTCTGGATCTACATTTATAGCACATGAAAAAGCAAGTCTTGCAAACATACCAGAAGAATATGTTTTTACTGGTTGATATAAATGTTCTCCAATGTCTGCAAAATCTATTATTTCTTGTTTTCTTTCTTCTATTTGTTCATTTGTTAATCCCATAACCTGCCCATGTTGATATATATTTTCTATTCCTGTTAATTCCATATTAAAAGCTGTTCCTAACTCTAATAATGAACTTATTTTTCCTTTTGTTATAATTTCTCCACTTGTTGGCGTTACAACTCCTGTTACCATTTTTAATAATGTTGATTTTCCTGCACCATTTTTCCCTAATATTCCTAAAATCTCTCCTTTTTTTACTTCAAGGTTTAAATTGTCCATAGCTCTAAATGTTCCATGTCTTTGTGCTCCCGGAAAAACAGCCTCTATTAGTCTATCTTTTTTTGTAGGATACATTTTATATTCTTTTGTTAAATTTTTTATTTCAATTGCAATTTCTTTTTCTTCTTTTTTCAATCTTTTTTCACCCTTTCGTGCAATAATAATTTCTCATTTTATTGTTATTGTAATATCTCCATCTTTTTCAATAATGTTCTGTTTTACTCCTAAGTCTTCTATCCATTTTCTCGTTTCAAATGTTTTCCATGGTCCTGTATTTTCTCCTTCTCCATTATCATTGTTCCAAATCCATTCTGGAGTAGGCCATAAACATATTTTTGGTTGAATTTCTTTGTATAAATCTTCATTAGCTCCATTTTGTCCATGATGAGCAACTTGTACTATATCTGATTTTAGTTTTTCCTTCTGTGTACTAATTAGCTTCTCCCCACTTTCGACTCCTGTATCTCCTAAAAATAATATTGATGTTTTTGGAAGTAACATTTTTATTACCATACTAGAATTATTAAATGCATCATTTGTTATCTCAGGATTTTTTACACCTAGTATTTCACATTTAATAAAATCTATATTAATAATTTCATTTATTGACACTTCTTCTATTTTATCTTTTATTCTTTCATTTTGAAGTGCATTTTCAAATTCCTCAGCCTCAATTGCTCTTTCAACTGCATATTGTTTATACCATTCTATCTCATTCATAGTGTAATAAACTTTTCCAACTGAAATATTTGTATCTCTTATTAGCTTTATAAAAGCTCCTGCATGATCGCTATGTGGATGAGTAATAAACCATACATCTACTTTATTGCCTAATTCTCTAATATTTTTTTCTAAATTAGGTTCATCTTCACTGGTTCCTCCATCTATCACAATTACTTTTCCTTTTGAGTCTTTTATAATATATCCCATCATCTGTCTATGGCTATTAGCCTGTAACTGTGTTAATTGAATTTCTTTCTTTGAATTCATTATTAATATTAATAATATTGTTATTATTACAACCAAACTCAAAATCACTTTTTTATAGTATTTATTTTTTTTTGTTTTCTCCATTTTAATTTATCCTTTATCTTTTTTTCAATAATTTTAAGATAACATATCTTATATTGAAAAGTCCTCTTCCTATAAATGGCAAATTCATTATAATAAAGTTTAACACACAATAATTAAATGTTTCATTCTTATATAGTTCATAGAATATATGCCAATTTTTAAAATTAAAGTTTTTCTTTTTTTGCAACATCTTAAAATACTCTAGTGCTTTTAAATTTAATTCTTGCAATTCTTTTGGAAACTTTTCATTATTTGCTACATATGTTCCAAATATTCCTAACTTCACATTAATAAATAATTCTCTTACCTGATCTAACTTTTTAAATTTATGTGATATTTTATCTGTTCCAATTTGATTATTTCCATGTTGTCTATATTTTATATACTTTTCTGGCATATAAGCTAATCGTCCTTTTAATGAAATCATTAACGCCATCCAATAGTCATGTGGCACATATTTTGAATCATTAGGTATTGGTAATATATCTTTTATAAATTCTTTTTTAGAAAGTATTGTACATCCTGTAACACAATTATAAAGATAATTTACTTTATAACTATCAATGTATTTATTTATTTTTCTATTTAGTAACATAAAATCACCAAATGATGGATATATTGTATTTAGTTTTTCATCTACAACTTCTAAATCTCCAAAAACTAAGTCTGCATTTTTTTCTTTAAGTGTTTTCATTGACTTTTCTATTTTTTCCGGTAACCATACATCATCTTGATCTGATAACATATAATAATTGCTTTCTACTTTTGTTAATAAAAATTCAAAATTTTTTATATATCCTAAATTTTTATCTTGTAAATATGTTTTTATTCTATTATCTATCTTTTTATATTCCTCTAATATTTTTCTTGTACTATCATTAGAATTGTCATCTGATATTATTAAATTTATATTTTGGTATGTTTGATTTAGTATGCTATCTATTTGTTCTTTTAAGTACTTTTCTCCATTATATGTTGCCAAAAGAACATCTACTTTCTCCTCCATTTATTCCTCCATTATAATACATCTGCAAAATCTTTTTTGTTTTTATTAAATACATGATTTCCCCATAAGAATATTAGGATTGTAATGGTCCAAAATATTATTGTATAAATCCAATGTCCATCACTAATAATAGTTCCTCCCATAAACACTTCTCTTATTGCTGTAACTAAGTAAGTAAACGGTAAACATTTCATAGCCATTAATATTGTATGATGTTCAGCTATCATTCCTAATCCCCAAACTACAGGTGTTAACCACATACATATTTGCATTACTATAGATAATAAATTTGAAAAATCCGGTACTAAAGTTGTAACTGCTGATGTAAATCTTGTTAATGCTATTATAAATGCATATGCCGCTATCAAAACATATATCAATTCTAATACATTAGGTATATATCCAAATATTATGCACACTACTGCTGCTATTAGAAATAAAAATATTGATACTACACTATTTCCAACTATTGATATCATTGGTATTACATCTACAGGGAACACTACCTTTTTTACTAAATATGCATATGAACGTATTGCTCCACTCGCTCCCATTATTCCATCATTCAAGCACATCCACATTGCCATCCCTGGTAAAAACCATACTACATATGGCGAATTTCCTTCTCCTGATGTTTTAAATATAAATTGAAATACTAATACATACATCATCATAAATATAAATGGTTGTAAAAATCCCCATATACTCCCTAAACTTGTGCTTGCAAATCTATTCTTAAAATCATTTTTTCCTAATCTTATTATTAATTTCCTATTTTTTATTACTTGTTTTATAAATTCCATATTTCCTCCACCGTCTCATATTATTTTCCATTTTATTTCATTTTCTTTTGTTATTCTACTATAAGAGCTATTTAAAGTCAATAATTAGACTCTAAATAGCTCAATTTTTCTTACACTATTTTTTGCATTTGCTACGTTTATTTGGTCGCTTATCCAGTATTTCAAACCATAGATTATCAAATTTCTAAAATAATTAATTTTATTTTCTAAATTTCAAATACCCCAAAATCGGAAAATGAAACAAAACAATTTCTCTAATCATCTTTTTGCCTTGATTTTTTCCAGCCAAAATCTTAAAAAAACCATTCAAATTCCAATTAAGTTTAGAAGACTTCAAAACAGATTCATAATATTTCTCTGCATCTTCTATAAACTCTTTATCACCTTTAATATGTACATACTCTTTACACATTTCAATTCCGCCAAGATATGCCCTATCAATAGCATCTTTTCTATATTCTAGAAAAGATTTATAATCATTTCCATGCTCTTGTTTCCATCTATTTAAATTTTGATTTAAACTTCTTCCACCAAAAACATTAGTACTATGTAATCTATAATCAAAAAGAGGCTCTTCGATATAGCTTATTCCCTTTCCTTCATTTGCAATAAATCCAGCTAACCAATCATGTGCAATAAAATTCTTTTTAAATGGAATCATTTTATCTTTAACTGATTTTGTAATAATTTGTGAACATCCTATTCCAACACATCTTGAAATAGCTAATTTGCTTTTACCATTAATTAATGGCACATTTTTATATTTAAAATAATCATCATGTAAAACAATTCCGTCTTCATCAACTTGTCTACAGTTGCAATAAACCATGTCAACATCTTTTTCTTTAAGCTTTCTCAAACTTTTTTCGACTTTATCTTTATTCCATATATCATCATGATCAGAAAACATTATATAATTTGCTTTTGATTGTTTTAACAAAAATTCGAAATTTTTATTGTACCCTAAATTTTTTGGCTGAATATATAGTTCTATCCTTTCATCTTGTTCTTTATATTTTTTCAATATATCAGCAACTTTAGTGTCTGGCGAATTATCATCACTTATATATATTCTTATATTTTTATATGTCTGCTTTAATATACTTTCTATCTGCTTTTTCAAATATTTTTCATTAGTATTGTATGTTGTAACTAAAATATCAACTAATTCTTCCATATTCTATCCCTTTTCTAATTTTTCATTAAAGTATAACTTTGTAATTAATTTCAATTCATTAAGTGATTCATCTTTTAAGTTGAATGAAAATAACTTTTTAGGTGGTGCCATAACAATGTATTTAATAGCATTTTGCGTACTTTCACTCATTTGCAAACAACTTTTATCTTGTTTGCCACATGTACTACATTTGAATCCATTATCTCTTAAACTAAAATAAGATATTTTTTCTTTTTGTTTACAATTTGCACATTCTGTAATCCTTGGTGTAAAACCTAAAAAACATAACAATTTTAATTTGAATATACTTAATATTAATTCTGGTTTTTTGTCTGTTTCTGATAATGTATATAATGTGTTTAAAAATAATTGTAAAATTTTATAGCAGTTTTCATTCTCTTCTGTTACATCTCTAATTATTTTTGTCATTTCTACTGCATAATTCAGCTTGTCCAAATCTGTTCGTAGTTTGTAAAATACTTCAATGGTCTCACAAGAATTTATATTATATGTATTTGCACCTCTATACATTAGATATTCTCCAAAGCATAAAAACTGTGTTCCTGCAAGCAAGGCGCTTCTTTGTCTTCTAGCGCCTTTTGCCACACATGATATTTTTCCTAATCCTGGTGTTAACATTGTTAACATTTTGTCATAATCGCCTAAATTATTTTCAGAAATTATTATGCCACTCATCTTTATTGTTCCCATTTTGTTCCTCCATTGGTTGTTTAAATTGGTTATCTAGTTGTTCTTCTAAATTTTGTATTTGTTTCAATTCTAAAAAAGTATCTAAATTTCCTGTATTTTTAAATGTATTCCATGCAATTTTTTTAATCATAAGCTCACTTCCTCTAACTCTATCTTTCGCAATTTGTATACAAATTATGCATATGTTTCTATTGTAGTTTGAATTTTTTTACTATTGAAGTGTCGTCTTGCCAATCTTCTTTAACTTTTACCCATGTTTTTAAATTTACTTTTGTTTCGAAATTATTTTCCATATCAATTCTTGCAGCTTGCCCAATTCTTTTTAACATACTTCCGTTTTTGCCTATTATAATTCCTTTATGCGAATTCCTTAAACAATATATTGTAGCTTCGATGTCATATATTGGCTCACCTTTTTGATTTTTTCTAAATTTCATTTTTTCAACTTCAACATATATTCCATGTGGTACCTCATCTTGCAAAAACATTAATGCTTTTTCTCTTATTGTTTCTTCTGCAAGTTGTCTTAATGTTTGATCTGTATACTCCTCAGTATCATAATATGCTGGCCCTGGTTTTAGGTTCTTTTCTATTTCATCTAAAATAATATCTCTATATTTTGATTGCAAAGAGGAAATTGGAATTACAGCTTCAAAATGATATTCTTTTTGATACATATCTATTAACTTCAATAATTTTTCTCTTTTTACTAAATCAATTTTGTTTATTATTAATATGGCTTTTTTATTTGATTCTTTTATTTTTTCAAGAATTCTCATATCTCCTCTGCCTATTTCTTCACTTGTTGCTTCAATTACAAATAATATTAGATCAATTTCACTTATTACACCAAATGATGTCTCTATCATTGTTTCATTTAGTTTTGTTTTAGGCTTGTGTATTCCTGGTGTATCTATAAATATTATTTGTGAATTTTCTCTATTTGCAATTCCTCTAATTGCTGTTCTTGTAGTTTGAACTTTATTTGCTGTTGCTGCAACTTTTTCTCCGACTAATAAGTTTACTAATGTTGATTTTCCAACATTAGTTCTTCCTAACATTGCAACAAATCCTGATTTGAATTCCTTTTCCATTTCGCATTCCTTTCCTAAATCCCAAGTGTATCATCTTTTACTGTATATTCTAAGACATTGATTGTTTTAATAATTAATTTTGAAGCAATGTCATCTTCATCTTCTAATCTTCCAACTCTTATTACTTTTTTGCTTTCAAGAGTTATATCTGTATCTAAAATATTTACTAACATTCTTGTATCTTTATCCATACCTACTGGCAGTGTTTTATTTTGATTATCATAATACACACAATTTGTAAATGCTATTGCTTTTACTCCTTTTTCAAAATTCATTTTATATAAATTTACTTTGCCACTTTCAGTTTCTGTTAATGCATTTTCAATCTCTTTTTCTGGATTTAAATTAAATACATTGAATTCATTTGTATCAATATTTTCTTCTTCTTCTACCCACTTATAACCTGCAATATCTTGTTGCAAAGCATTCTTTTCTAATGCCTCATCTATTATATTTATAGCATTTTCCAGTGCAGCTCTATATTCAGCAGTTTTCATTGATTTTGCTACTCTTAGTATAGCATATTTATTTTTAGGGTGTTCTCTATGTGATTTGTTAGCAAGTTTAGTTATTTTTCTTGTATCTTCTGATAACCCACCAAATATATCAATAACATCTTCTTCTGTTATATCTTTTTCTTCTTGTAAATCTTTTTTGATTTTTTTCATATATTGTTCTAATTCTTTAGATGTTGGTGATTCTGTTTTTAATTTATTTATTACTTCTAATTGATTTGTTGTAGTTAAATAAACATCGTCTAATTCTTCTTTTGATAAAATTTTTCTTTGAATTTCATCCATTGTTTCCCCAAACTCTTCAAAGTCTTCTTCATAATCAAATACTTTTGAATGTGGTTTTATACTTTCTTGCTCTTTTTCTCCTTCTTCTAATGCTTGTACTTCATCTTTATTACTGTATTTCCAAAATTCAAATATACTTTTTTTATGACTATCTATTTCTTCTATAAATGCTGTTGCGTTTTCGATTTTCTTGGTCAAATTTAAATTTTTTAATTTTAAGGCATTTATATCCATTTTCGTGTTTTTTAAGTTATTTTCTTTTTCTAATGTCTCTTTACCTTTTTGAATTAGTTCTTCTAATGTATATTGAACTTTTAAGTTTTCTTCAATCTTTTCTTTTACGATTTTTATTTCATCCACTTTTGTTTTTTCAACTTTTTCTTTTACTTTATTTTTCTTTCCACTATATTTAAAGAAATATTTTACTTTCCCAAAGAAAGTTTTCTTGCATTCTAAAAATGTTGAAATTTGCTTTTCTTTACTTAAATATTCAATATCTAGTTCTTGTGATTGCTTTTTTAATTTTGATAATTTTTCTTGTAATGAATTGTTCTTTTCAACAACCTTTTTTTCCATATCTAATAATCTTCTATATTCATCATTTACCCAATTACTTAACTCATCATATTTCATCAATTGGTCATTATAGTAAAATTCTAAGCTTCCTTGTTTGTCTATCCTTGTCTGGAATTCATAATAATTTGGTAATTCTGATTGTACTATAAATAGTGCCTTTACTAGTTTAAAAAACTTTGTTGCTTCTATTTTATTAGAAAGTTTTACTTTATAATCTGATTTTATTTTTCCATATACTTCTGTTTCTCCAACAATTTGCAAACTTGCTTTTTCTGTTTTATCATATACTTCATAAATTGATGCCCAGTCTTTTGTAAATAGCCATAAATAATTTTCTAGACTTTGGATTTCTGTTTTATTTAATAATTCTCTTGTATATTCTGCATTACTAATTGGTACAAATATTTTTCCTGCTTTCTTTTTTTCTATTTGCTTTTTTAATACATAGAAAAATGTTGAATAATCTTTATCTTCTGTAGGAACTATCATAAAATATTGATCTGTAGCTTCTGCATAATATATTTGCCATAAATAATTTCCTGAATATCTTACTTTAAATGGTATCTTTTTGTTTATAGCTTGTTGCTCTTTTTCTATTTTTTCAATTTCTTCTATTTTTACTTCTTCTAACATTTTTATAAATGTTTCATAATCATGTTGTTTTCTTTCGTTATTTTCGTCTGGCTCTAAGTAATCTGCTAAAGGACTTGCTTTTGAATATTTTTCTTTTATATCATCTAATCTATTTGTTGGTGATAATAATATTTGTATTTCTTTTGGTGAAACAAATCTATATTGTCTATATTTTTTTTCATCAAACCCTGAATTTGGTCTGAATTTTAAATCTTCTACTAATTTTAGTGTTTTTGGTATTTCGTCCAAGTTTAAGCCTATATACTCTAACTTTTCTTTCATCTCTTGAGTCTTATTTTTCTTTTCCAAAGTAGCTTCTCCTCTCAATCCTTTTTTCATATATATTTTACTATGCAATATTAAAAATATCAAGATTTTTATTGCTATTTTTATTTTTTACCACATTTTTTAAAATATCCCTTGACAAATTTAAAATTAGCTATTATAATAAAAAAAGTTCATCGTTTTAGCGATATGGCGAAGTAGCTCAGTTGGCTAGAGCATCCGGTTCATACCCGGCAGGTCGTAGGTTCGAATCCCACCTTCGCTACCATATACTAAAAAAGAAGCATATATTTATTTTATATACTTCTTTTTTTTTATTTTTCTAAACCTTTATATACAACATTTCCGTTTTCATACTCTACAGTAAGTTTATACGTATCATCCGAACTTGAACTAAATTCAAAGTTTATTGTATATTCATTTGAATCTACTGATTCTATAGAAATCAATTTTGCATTTAATATCCCAACACCAGATCTTACCTCTACCATAACATCTTCATTATCTACTTTAATTGAATTATTATTTTGCACTGCCTTAATAACGTTGACTTCTTTTCCAAAAACTTTTTTAGCGCTTTTTTCTACATCTGTTATTGATGCTTTCCCATAAATCTCTCCATCGTCTTCATATGACTTAAAAATCTTTCCTTCTGAACTATCTGGTAGCATTAAAATCATTTCCTTATCCGAAAAATTTTTTTGGCCAAAATCTTTATTTGAAATCATAGTATCTATAAATACTGTTTGATTTTTTACCGCTTTATTAAATATTTCTTGCTTTTCAGATTCACTTAATTCCTTATTTTGCTTTTCATTATCCGTAGAATTATTAGTATTTACTATATTGGAAATATTATCTATTTTCTCATTTAAATTATTTACTTGCGTCTGTAATTCTGCCGCTTTCTTGCTTTCCTCTACTTTCTCATTTTGAATTTTATTCATAAATATTCCCATAATAATTATTACAATTATAGCTAGAAACAATAAAACAGTTAGTAATCCTAGTTTTTTCTTACTTTTTTCTTCCATTTTTTCACCCCCTATCTTTTGTAAAACTTATAATTATTCTAACATTCTTTTTATTTTTAATCAATATATTGAAACTTTTTTCGACAAAAAGAAGATAGAAAAATTGTTTTCTATCTTCTTTTTGGGATCAATCAAGAGACTTTATCAGTTTGATTAAATCCTCTCTTTGTTTTTTGGACAACCCTTTAAGTACTCCAATTAGGAGTAACCCTGCATCTGCATACTTCGCTCTTTCTACTGCTTCTGCATTTCCAAGTAATCTGTCAGCACTTATTCCAAGTACTTCTATCATTTTGCATAAAGTGGGAGCTGTTGGCACTGCAGTACCTTTTAAGTATCTGTTTACTCCTGCGGCTGATATTCCAATTCTTTTGGCAAGCTCAGTCTGTGACATCCGCTCCTCCTTCAAAACCTTTCTCAGATTTTCTGCGAAAATCTGTTTTTTGTCTTCTCGACAGTTACTGCTTTTCTCTAATCTCTCTTCAGGAATATCAAAATAATCTGCTATCTTTTTGAGGTTCCGCTTACTAATGTTTATAGCCCCAGAAACATAATTACTTATAGTTGAAGTTGAAATTCCTGTTTCTTTAGCCAGTTTTTTCTGTGTAACATTTTTTTCAATTAAAAGTTCTTTTAAGGTCATCTTATTGTCCTCCTTATAATGTTTTTCAACTAATGAAACAAATATATTATACCATACCTTTATGTTAATTTCAACAATTTAAGATAATTTATCTTCTCTTATAAGCTCTACAATTACTACTAAAAGTATTTTGAGTGTTTCCCACTTGTGTTGAGTCCGATAATAAGTTGGCACTTTCTGTTCTTCCACAGCATCCGCATCCAGGATTTTCGTCATAACAATTTATTGAATTTCCGTTTATGCTTGCTACCACTTCTCCATTTTCGTTTACTATTCTTAATACAGAATTATTTGAAGTATTATTTTCGTCATCATCTCTATATGGATTATGGCAATTCATGCATTTGTTATTCCTAAAGAAGCATGAACTTTTGAAAACACAATCTAAGAAGGCAGAAACAAAAGCTACAATTCCTAATATTATAGCTAATCCCACTAATGTTAAATTAGATAAGATTATTGCAACCAATAAAGCTATTGAGAAAAATATAAAGCCAACTAGCAAAGGACATCTAACTAATCTATTTATAAAAATTGCTAGCACTATTGTTACAAGTACTACAGCTAAAAAAATAAGTATATTCATATATCTCATCCTTTCAAAATAAATTTGTATATTTCGATATATATTATGAATATACTTATTTTCTTGTTACTAATCATAAATTACTTTCATTAAATATAATCCATTAGGTGGTAATGTCTTTCCTGCATTCTCTCTTTTTTTATTTTCTATTATTTCAGGAATTGTATTTGGTTCTATCTTTCCAAACCCCACTTCTACTAATGTACCTGCAATTATTCTTACCATATTATATAAAAAGCCATTTCCTGTGAGTTCAATCATTATTCTATCTCCCTCTTGATAAACTTCTGCTTTATATATTGTTCTAACACTACTTTTACTACTTGTCCCACTAGCTTTAAATGCTTTAAAATCATGTTCTCCTTCAAAAAATTTTACAGCTTCTTTCATTTTTTCTACATTTAATTTTTGAGGAATATGTGTTTCTAAATTTCTATATATTGCTGTACCTTCTGGCGTATTATTAATAACATATCTATATGTTTTTTTCTTGCAATTTAATCTACTATGAAATCTTTCATCAACTTCTTCTGCTTTTTTTATTACTATTGACCTTTTCAATTTAGAGTTTATTGCTATTGCAAATTTATCTATTGGAATTTGTGAATTGGTTTTAAAATTTGCAACTTGTCCAAATGCATGCACACCTGCATCTGTTCTTCCAGATGCATCTAATTGTACTTCTTCTCCTGTTATTTGTTTAATTGCTTGTTCTATTGTTCCTTGTATATTTAATTTAGTAGGTTGTTTTTGCCATCCATTGAAGTCTTTTCCATCATATTCTATTGTTAGTTTTATATTTCTCATTTCTACCATTCCTTTATGTCAAAAAGATGGCTTATTTTGCCACCTTTTCCGATTTTGTTTTATCTTTTTTCTTAAAAAACTTTTTTATTTTTTCTTTAATTTTTTTACTTTCTTCGTTTGCTTTTGCTTCGTTTAATCTTTTTGTAACAATATTGCTTATTAGAATCTTTTTTAAAGCATCTTCTCTAACATCTGCAATTAATGTTCCGTCTTTTGCAACAGATACTTTGCCAGTTTCTTCTGAAACTATTATTGCTAAACTATCAGATTCTTTTGAAATACCAATTCCTGCTCTATGTCTAGTTCCTAGTTCTTTTGCTATATCTTGGTCACTAGCTAAAGGCAACATACATGCTGCTGCTGCAATTCTATTATTACTTATTACTACAGCACCGTCATGTAAAGGTGTATTTGGAACAAATATATTTACTAATAATTGTGGTGATACTTCTGAATCCAATGGAATTCCAGTAGCAATTATATCTTTTATTTGAATGTCTCTTTCTATTACAATTAGTGCACCTGTTCTTTTTTGTGCCAATTCATATACTGCAATAACTACTTTATATATGTCTTCTTTTGTTTTTGTTATTATGTCCTTATCAAATCCAAAAAATCTTGAAAATTTATTAGTTCCACCTAATTGTTCTAGTGCACGCCTGATTTCTGGTTGGAATATTATTATTATTAAAATTACTCCCCAATCCATAACTGTTGATAAAATATAATTTAATATATGTAATTTTAATAATCCACTTAGTGCTGTTGCAATTACTAAAAAGGCTATTCCTTTTACTAATTGCCAAGCCCTGGAATCTTTTACAATTCTTAACAATTCATATGCTAAAAATATTACTATTACTATATCTAATATTAACGAGATTAATTTTATTGGATATTCTTGATACATTTGTATATATGTTAGTATATTTTGTTCGTAAAATCTATTTAATACTACTCCTATATTCTCCATATTTATCCATTTCTCCTCTTAAGTTATATTTTTATAACTATTTTATGTTTGAAACTACAAAATATATGCATGTTGAACAAGATGCTAAAACCATTAATACCAATAAAAATGATGCCATTATCTTTGTCAATACTGTACGTTTATCTATTCTATTCTTTACTTTTATCTCTACTTGTTTTTCCTTTTTTTCTTTTTTCATGTTTTATCATTCCCTTCGTTTATTTATACAATTTCTATTATAACATAAATTTCTTTTTTTGCAATACCTTTTTTGCACACTTGAGATCGCTTTTTTTTCGTGCAAATTTTAAGATATTTTATATATTTCTAAAATTTTCTTCTCTGATTCATGTACTTTATTTTCATCATTTCCACAAATATATGCTAAGAAATCATTAACCATTACTTCATCTCCAACTTTTTTGTTTAAAACAATTCCCACATCTGGTTCAATTTTATCATCTTTATTAACACGTCCTGCCCCTAAATAGCATGCTAATTTTCCTATCTCTTCTGCATTGATTTCTTTAACAATTCCATCTTCTTCCGCAACTACAGCAATAGTGTATTTTGATTTTTTGAATTTAGTCGTATCTTCTAAATATGAAATATCTCCGCCTTGATTTTTTACCATCTCTTCAAACTTGTTGAATGCTGCTCCATTTTCAATATTTTTTAACATTTTTAGTTTGTTTTCTTCAATATTCTCGCCTTTTCCAGCTAATTGAAGCATATTGGCTCCAAGCTCTAATACAACATCTTTTAAATCTTTTGGCATATTACCCTTTAAAAAATTTATTGCCTCTATAACTTCTAATGAATTTCCAACAGCATATCCCAAAGGTTCATCCATTGGTGTTAATACACATCTTACTTCTCTTTCCGCAAGCTTTCCTATTCTAATCATTTGCTCTGCTAGCTTTTGTGCATCTTCTTTATTTTTCATGAATGCACCTTTTCCAACTGTAACATCAATAACTATTTTGTTAGCTCCGCTTGCTATTTTTTTGCTCATTATACTTGATGCTATTAATGGAATATTTTCAACACAAGAAATTGCATCTCTTAATGCATATATTTTTTTATCTGCTGGTGCTAAATTCATTGTTTGCCCAATCATACTTATTCCAACTTTTTTTACATCTTCTATAAAATCCTTTATACTTATATTGGTTTTATAACCTGGTATAGATTCCATTTTGTCAACTGTTCCGCCAGTGAAGCCTAACCCTCTTCCTGACATCTTTGCAACAGGTACACCTAAAGAAGAAATTATTGGTAATAGAATAATTGATACTTTGTCTCCTACTCCACCTGTACTATGTTTATCAACAACATTCTCTCCAAAGCACGACAAATCTAACACTTCTCCTGAATGTGCCATTGCTAATGTCAAATCTGTTATTTCTCTATCATTCATTCCTTTTATATATATTGCCATTATAAGTGCAGCAGCTTGATAGTCTGTTATACTTCCAACTGTATATTCTTTAACGAAATATTCTATTTCTTGTTTTGTTAATTCTTTTGAATCTCTTTTTTTGGCTATAATATCTAATATATTCATTTGTATCCTCCTAAATTTTAAATAAAGTGCGTTGTAAAGCTTCTTCTATGTATCGGACAAAGTCCGCATTCTTTTATTGCTGCAATATGTGCTGCTGTTCCATATCCTTTATGTTTTTCAAATCCATATTGTGGATATACTTTGTCCCATTCTCTCATTATCCTATCCCTTGTAACTTTTGCAATTATAGATGCAGCTGCTATTGAATAACATTTAGCATCTCCTTTTATTATTGATTCATATGGAATTCCTAAAGTATCTATATGGTTTAAAGCATCAACTATAATTAGGTCTGGCTTTACAGTTAATTCTTGTAATGACATTGTTAGCCCTTTTTTGGTGGCATTCAATATATTTATTTCATCAATTTCATCTTGTCCTATAATTCCTACTCCGTAGCTGATAGCTTCTTCTATAATTTGGTCATATAATTTTTCTCTTTTTTTCTCTGAAACTTTTTTAGAATCATTTACCCCCTCAATCATTGAATCTGATGGCATTATAACACTTGCCACTACTACTGGCCCTGCAAGTGGTCCTCTTCCCGCTTCATCAATTCCACAAATCATATTAAATCCTTTTTCTCTTAATTCTTTTTCCTGTTCTTTTAATAATAGTAATCTTGCTTCTTCTTTTTCTTTCAACTTATTTCTTCCTTTCTTTCGCCCGATATTCTAATCATCAATTAATTGTGTTAATGTATGTTTCCCATTATATCCTTTTGTGCTTATTACTTCTACCATTGTATTTTTAAAATCATATTTTACTATAATATATCCATATTTATCTATACTATAATTTTGTATTCCTATATCTTTTAAATCATCATTATTTAAGTAATAGCAATTGTCATCTATTTCAATTTCTTGTGGCACATTTTTTTCTATATCTGATCCTTTTACTAAAATTCCCTTTAAATTTTCTTGTTTTGCTTTAGTTATCTTTTCTTTATCTTCTTCTTTGTTTTCATCAAGATTGGCTGTTTGAAAACAAACCTTTTCTAAGTCTTTTTTGGCTTCTGCTTGTACTACTAACATATCTGTCCTTAAATCTTGTATTTCTGTTTCATTTAACATTTCTTTTACATATTTTATTGCAAATACTGCTACAATGATTATTAATAAAATAATGAATAGCAATGTCGGTAATGCAACACCTTTTTCATCTTTCATGCTTAATCTCATTCCTTCCTTAATGTTCAAATTCGGTTGGAAAAGAATTAAATTTTGACGTAGCCAAAATTGTAATTATTTTTCAACCATCTACATTCTTTCATAAGTTATGTATTTATATTATATATGTAGTCAAGTTCATTTTCAAGAAAATAAAGAAAAATATATTGTTTTTTACATTTTTTTCACAATTTTTTCACAATTATAGTGTATCCTATGTAAAGTAAATAAATAAATAGAGGAGGTCCTTTAAAATGGATGATAACGAAAACAGATTTGAAGTTATTTCAAGTAAAACTTCAAAAGCAAACTTTAAACACACAAATGGATTTGGAAAAACTGTTCTTTTACCATTTTGTAGTGGAATTGTGGGATGTGCTTTAGTAATAGGAACATGTTTTGGTGTTCCTTCTATAAAAAATAAAATAATTGGGGAAACAAATTCTAAGTCGACAGTACAAACTTCTACGGCAACAGGTACAACATCAAATTTAGTATCACTTTCTAACTATTCAAATACTGCTGTTTTTGCAGCAAATAAAATTTTACCTTCAATAGTTGGAATAGAAGTTACCTATACTGCAACTTCAAACTCAATTTTTTCATTTGGTGCACCTCAAACATCAACTGCAACAGCAACAGGTTCAGGAATAATAATAAGTGATGATGGATATATATTAACAAACAACCACGTTGTTGATACAAGTTCTTCAAATTCTTCTTATTCTTATTATGATATTTCTGATGCAACATCAGTAAAAGTAAAATTAAATAGCGGTACTTATGGTGATGATGCTACATATGATGCAAAAATTGTTGGTAAAGATTCTCAAACAGATTTAGCTGTTTTAAAAATTGATAAAACTGGTTTGACTGCTGCTGAATTTGGAGATTCTGATCAAGCTGTTGTTGGTGAGTTCGTAATGGCTGTTGGTAGCCCTCTTGGATTAGACACAACAGTTACTCAAGGTATAATCAGCGCTGTTAATAGAGAAGTTGAGTCTGATGGCACAAAATATGTTTGTATTCAAACAGATGCTGCTATAAACTCTGGTAATAGTGGCGGTGCTCTTGTAAATAGTGAAGGAAAAGTTATTGGTATCAATACATTAAAATTATCTGGTAGTGGTGTTGAAGGAATTGGATTTGCTATTCCTATAAATTCTACTCTTGATGTTACAAACCAATTAATTGACCACAACAAAGTTATAAGACCTTATATAGGAATTAGTGGTATAAACTTAGATGATTCTACAGCTAAAAAATATAATTTAGTTGTTGGTGTTTATGTTAAAACTGTTCAAAATTTCTCACCAGCAGAAAAGTCCGGATTACAATCAGGTGACGTTATAATTAAAGCTGATGATAAAGATATTACAACTATGGATGAATTAAATAATATTAAAAATTCTCATAAAGTTGGTGATACTATGAAATTAAAGATTAATAGAAAAGGTGAAGAAAAAGAATTAACAGTAACACTTGAAGAAACTCCCTAATTTTTCAAATTTTCACTTTTAGTTCACACAATGAACAAATTTAATTGGTATATTATAAGCATAGTCAGTAAGAACTGATTAATAAACATCCCCTTTTATTTTCAAAAACGGCCTAGTTAAACTAGACCGTTTTTATTATATTAATGTGAGGCTTATTCTTCTACATTATTACTACATCCATTTCATTAGTATTGTTTTCGTTTCCATATGCATATATTATATATAATGCATTATCTTTTCCCATAAAATATTCTGTAACATTATTTATACTATACATATCACTTGTATAATCTCTTTTATACATTGTATATCCTAACTTTTCAAGTTCTTCTGATTTTTCTTGTTGTGTTCTTATTTCTTCTTTTATCTTTTGATTTGCTTCTTTTTTTGTTATTCCTTTTGCATTTAGCATGTCATCTATTGTATATTCTTTCTGATTTGTTAAGTCATAATTATATGTTTGTATTATATCTCTTTGAGCATTCGTCCCTTCTTTTAATGTTGACCTTACTACTAATGACATTATGTTATTTGCAATATATGCCGTATAATCTACTGTGTATATTGCATTGTTATTTTGTGTATTTATAATGCTTTTTGCTTTTTTCTCAAACGTATCTTTTATTTGAGTATTAAACTCTTCAATTATAGAATTATTTATATTTATATATGGGATATTTACTTTTAATTCATAATCATTTATTTTACTATCATTATTTTGATATCCTAAATAAACAATTTCTTTATTTGATTCTATTTTGTTTATTTTATAACTATTGTTTTCTAAATAATTAACTTTATTCTCAAATATGCTATAGAATTCTTCTTTATGCTGACTCTTTTGATCTTCTGTTAATTGTGGCAGTTTTGATACATCTCCACTTGATGTGTTAACCTTTACTATTTGGATTATTACTGCCGCTATAATTGCAATTGCACATACTGCTAATATTCCTATGTAAAATATTTTTAATCTTTTGTTTTTCTTACTTTCATCTTCTATTAATACATTCATGTTTTTTCCTCCGTGATTATATTGTAATATTTATTATATAAAATTGCAATACTTTTGTTATTTTTTCATATATTTCATTTTAGTCGCCATTCCTCCTCTTATATGTCTTTCTGCTTTATTTTCATCTAGTATTTCTCTTACTTCTTTAGCTAACATTGGATTTATCTTTTCTAATCTTTCAGTTACGTCTTTGTGTACTGTGCTCTTACTTATACCAAATTTTCTTGCTGCACCTCTCACCGTATCTTTCGACTCTATAATATAATGCGCCAAATTGATTGAGCGTTCTTCTATTTCTTTTTTCTCTATCATTGACGTATTGTGTAAAACTATTTTTTTCATTATGAAACCCCCATATGAATACTTTTGTTTAATTGTATTCACACAGAGGTTGTATTAGAACTTTTGTGTTATATCAATATATTGCATTTAAATTTTACACTGTTTTACCTTGTTCCGAGTTCTTCTAATGATACCTAATATTTTTTACGATTATCTGGAGCAATATATATTAGAAATGTTGTTATATTTTTCAACTAATGCAAATGTCAATCCTATAAACCATTCTGAAAATTTTCCTTTCATTTCTTCTCCTCCTATATCTTTTGTACAATTATTTTTTTATAATTGAATATATTACTTTATTGTTCTTTTCTCCTGTTTTTTCATTAACTATTCTGTTATGTAATATTGCTTCTTTTTCAAAATCAGTATACTCTAGTACTTTTTCATTTATTTTATATAATTCTGATCCATCACAACATTCATATGAGATAACATCAAATCCTTTTTCAAATAAATGAGACACTATATCATTTATTGCTTCTGCATATAATTTTTCTTTTCCAGCATTTACCCAACTCTTTCCTACTACAAACTCTATTTTACATGTTTTATTCTTACTAGAAATGTCATATATACGTATGAATCCTGCCACTTCTTCAGTTCCTTTAAATATAATTGCTAATGTATACCTTTCGCCTTTACCATCTCCAAGTCCAATTTCTATCATTTGTTTTGTTTCTTCTACACTTGTGTGAACTCTATAATCTGATAAATCTGCTATCTCTTTTATTCCTGCCCAGTTCTCAAATGCTTCTTCTGCATCCTCTGTTTGGAATCTCCTTAATAATATATTTTCTGATTCAATTTTTTTCATAATAGACTCCCCCTTAAATTATTTATATCTTATACTTTCTTTAATAATTCCTCTATTTTTCCGTTCTATTACCACTCTTTCCTCTTCAAGTCTTTGTAGTTCTTGTTTTTCGGTCTTGATATTAACACTTTTTTCTTTTTTTAGGCTTTTCAGGTATTTTTTAATATTCAAATTATAATCGTTTTTTCTTATAATTTCTGCACCCACTTTTATAGAATAATTAGAAATTTCACTTTTATTTTCATATGTTTTTATAATCTTAGACTGATTTTCTTCTGATAAACTATTTAATTTTCTTCCTTTTATATATTCTTTACTTGCATCTATATATATAATATCCTCTTCTCTATATTTTTTTTGTAAAACTAAAATTATAACTGGTATTTTAGTTCCATTAAACATTTTTTCAGGTAATGATATTATTGCTTCTATATAGCCATTATCTACTAAGTATTTTCGTAGATTACATTCACTTATTGTTTTCTTAAATAAAAATCCATGTGGTAATACAACTGATATTTTTCCACCTTCTTGTACACTTTCTAACATCATTACTATAAACTTAGAATAACTACTTGCATTCTCAAAAACTCCATATTTATAAAGCATGTTATTTAATTTCTTATCACCTTTTTGCATATTATTTATAGCAAATGGTGGATTAGCAACTACATAATCTACTTTCGGCATCTTATCTATTTTTATATTGTCTATCCTTTTATTTTTTATATTATGTAACCATAAATTTGTCATACATATGTTGTAATTACTTATATTGCTTTCATCTCCAAATGCATATATACTTCCTAATTTTGCACTTTCTACAATGAAATTTCCCACTCCACATGCTGGATTATATATAGATGAGTTATTCCTTATTGACAATAAATCTATCATTGTTTTTACTATTTCGTTTGGAGTATAATATTCTGTATTTTGAAACGATATTTCATTATTTTTTGCTGCTTTAGTTATCACATCTTCAAATGCTTCCGCTATTAGTTTTTTACCATATTCTTGCGTATTTTTTACTAGTTCTTCCATTTGCAAAACACAATTTTTAAATATTAAATAGTTTTCATTTTTTATTACTTCTCTAAATCTTATATTTATAAATAACTTTTCTGACCTTTCGTTTTTTCTAATTTTATATAATTGTTCATCAAGAATTTGTACAGTATAAACCAATTCTTTTACAATCAAAAAATTATTAGGTTCTTGTTCTATTCCATATATAGCATATATAAGTGCAGCTAGATATTCCATATAATTTAGGCCTATTGTATCTATTGATTTTAATTGCATTGCAATTTCATTTAACTTACTATTTACTTGTTTTTGGTTCATTTGCAATTTCTCCTTTTTTTACCATCTCTTCCAAGTACCAATTATATATCTTTTCCTTCTTTTTTAATATTTCTTCTAAAATGTTTTTTTCTTTTTCACACAGTTTAATTAATTGTTCCATTTCCAATTGTTTTTCGATAGCAATATTAGGTATATCTATTTTTCTTAATTCAGCTACTGTCATTGATTTTATTATAGAACCTGTTATCAGTGATTCCATATCTGTCTTACTTTTATCTGATTCTAAATACCATTTTAACACTGTAGGATTAATTTTTTCTCTATTTGCTCTTATTATACAAAATTGTGATGGTATTAGTTTTCCTTCTATATTTTCATCTACATATATAATTTTATTTGGAGATAATAAACGAAATAGTAAGTCTCCTTTTTGTGCAAGTTTATCACTCAAATTTTTATTTGTTCTTAATGTTTCTTTATTTTTTAAGGAAAATAGCTCATAGCTATTTTCCCCATTGCTGTCGTTTTCTCTTTTGCTTAAAACTCCAATTATAACTTGAGCTACTTCCTCTAATCTCATATTTTACCTCATTTCTTTATTTCTAATTCTTTTTGAAAAAAATTTCATTGCAACAATATTTACATCCATTTACAACATCAAAATATTCTTTTGCTCTGCTTTTGGCTTCTATTGGACACATACATTTTCCTAAATCAATTTGATTGTCTTTTTCTGGTGCTCTTGCACAAGTACTAGTATGTATTTTGTGACAACCACTTTTATTTTGAGCTCTTTTGTTTACTACATATTTATCCATTTGTTAACTTTTCCTCCTTTCATTAAAAGTTACAAAAAGAATTAATGTAAATACTTTGCAATTTTTTATATTTCGTGTTATAATATTCTTGTAACATAAATGCTTACAAAGTATTTATTTGAAGTTCTAAATAACACCACTTATTTAGAACTTTTTTCTTTTTGTTATAGGAAGAGTATAATTCTTTTGACATTTATTGTCAATCTTTTGAGTTTATTTTTTTCCTAATTCCTTTATCGCTCTTGCCAATTCTCCAACTTCTTCAATTATTTGCAACATTCTTTCATTTATTTCTTCATAAGTAATTTCATTAGAACTAAAAGTCTTAAAAATTGCTGTACCATATTGGGTTTCGAATTCTTTATATAAATTAGTTATATATATTAAATCTTCTTCAAATTCTGCATCGCTAAAATCTTTTATATTAATCTCCTTCTCTATAATAAGAGCATCATAGCAATCTTCATTATATTTAAAACCTTTATCCAATTCAGCTTCTATAAAAGAATATTTCATTCTATAGTCTTTTGCAAGTTCTAATACCTCTGATTGTTTCTTTGCCGTCCTACCGAAGCCAATCCATAATTTAACTTCATTTTTTTCTCTTTCAAATGAAATCCCAACATATCTTCCTTTAGCCCCGCTTCTATTTTCTGGTGTAAATAGCTGAATCCAAGGGTTCTCCGTTCTATTATAAGCAGGCCCAAGTTTCAATTCTACTTCTAAGCCATCTATCTTTAGTTGTTCTTTTATTTGTTCTTTTAAGCTCTGCTCCAGTTCATTATCCTTAAGTCTTTTCTGAATGCCATTTTTTGTTGGAACATCTTCCAACATATACATGTACCCATGCATCAAATAATAAAATAATTCTGATTTGCTTTTAAATTGTTTATTCATTTTACCTCTTCCTTTATTTTTGAAATATATTTCCTCTAAATATTATCACCATTTTTTATATGAGTCAATATTTTTACATAATTTTTTATGTATTTTTTATACTTTTTTCATATTGTTTATCTTTTTTCTGTGTTATATTCCAACTATAACAGTATTTTAAAAATAAGTAAAGGTTCTTTCAAAACCTTTTACTCATTTTCTTCTGATGATTTTAATCTCAAATATCCTAGTTCTTCCCACATGTTATAAGCTAAATTTAATCTGAATACTACTTTAGGTTTTGCTCCTGCTCTATTTTTATCTACAACACATGCATAATATCTTACATCAGGATCTTTGTATTTCTTTAAATCAAAAAATTTAGTATCTACTTCTTCTAAGGAATATTCATATTTGTTTAAATCTTCGTTATGAATTTGTTTTATCAAACATAATGTATCTAAAACTTCTTTAACTGTTCTACTTACTGCTAAATCATTAATATTTAAGTTTATAGGTAAAGTACTACTCTCTGTCAATTGCAAAGATGACGCAATAAAAATATTTAAGTTTTGAGCTAAATTTGATAAAATTGTAGCAGTCTTTTTTAATTCTTCTCCATTTCCTATATTTTCAGTATCTGTTTTTAAAGTATCATAAAACATGTATTCTATCTTTTCTTTATAGTAATAATTTAAAATAACTTTTTCTAATTCATCATTTGTATGATTTGTTATATTTACAAAATATATTGAATTTTTAAGTTGTTCATCAATCCATTCTGTTACTTTTATAGTATTTCTAAATTCACTTGATATTTCAAGAAGTCTTTTAGTAAATTCTTTCTGAGTCTCATTTTCTTCTTTTACAACAAAACCTTCTTCATCTACTTTAGCAGATACTCCTTTGTCTGGTCTAAATTTAAATTCAAGCAATTCTCCTTCTGTTTTAGATAATTTTTGCCCATGCAGTTTTTGGATTTCTTTATTATTCAAAACAGTCGTAATTAAACACAATTTCATTTTATCCTCTGACATTTCATTTGAAATTATTAGTACTTTTTTATGATGTATAAATGCTAAATATGTTGCAATATTGATTGTAAATCTACTTTTTCCAGAGTTTGATGGCATTGCATATGCCATTGTTTCTCCTTTTCTTATTCCCTTAAAAACTTCACTTAATATTGGGAAAGGAAGTTCTAAACCTGTAGTTAGAGAGTTGTCTCCTGCTAATAAAAAATTGGTAATATTTCTACTTAAAACTGCTCTTTTAAATTTCTCTGTTGTTGTTATTTGCACTATTGCATCTTTAACTTCTTGAATTGTCATCTGATCATATAGCTCATAATCCAATATATTAATAATTTCTTCTTGTATTTCCTTTATTGGATTTGATAAGTAATTTTTTCTTATCTCAAACAATTTTCTTAATTCAACATATGTCTTTTCAAAATCATATTTTTCCTTTTGTGCTTCTTCTCTTAACTCAACTTTTCTTTTATATGTTTCAGTTCCTTCTTTTGCAAAATTAAATTCATTCTTAGCAATTTGTGGTGCATATGCTTGTCCTTCTGTAAACAATACACTTTTATATATATTAAGCATTTCTTCACTTTGAAAATAACAGTCTTCATGTAAAATGTAATACATTGATATAGCCTTTGGATTTTCCAATAATAAACCTATATATTTTTCTTCTAACTTTTTATTTAACAATCTTTTAGGATATATTTGTTCATTTTCTTCTGATTCTTCATCCTCTGGTATAAATTCTTCTTCAAATACTTTTTCTTTTGGTTCTTTTATTTCTTTTAACTTGATTTTTTCTTCACTTTTTAACTTTTTTAGCAATTTTATTGCTTCCACATAATTTTCTTCTTCCATGAATTTTTTTATTTCTTTAATTTGCTCTCTGTTTTCTTCATTAATCTCAATTCTTTCTATCAAATCTACTAAACTTTCAATTCCTCTATTTTCCATTTTTTATCATTCCTTTCTTAAAGCTCAAACTTGCTTTCTTATGTACTTTTAATATCTTTAGTATACACATTTCCTTTTTATTTTTCAATACAATTTTCTAATATTTCTTTATATGACGTCACCAGAATAGCACCATCTTTAATAAGTTCATTACATCCTTCACTTTCTTTTCTATTTATATCACCTGGAATTGCATATACATCTTTTCCTTGTTCAATTGCAAAATCAGCAGTTATTAGTGCCCCACTTTTTTTAGTTGCTTCTACTACTAATACACCATTTGAGATTCCACTTATTATTCTATTTCTTTGTGGAAAATGTAATCTCTCTGGTTTTGTTCCTATTGAATATTCAGAAATTATACATCCTCCTGACTTTATTATATTTTTTGCTAATTCTATATTTTCTTTAGGGTATATATTATCAATTCCACTCCCTAATACTGCAACTGTTCCAGCACTATTCCAATTCATGTCAAAAGCCTTTATCGCTCCCCAATGTGAATAACTGTCAATCCCTACTGCTAGTCCACTTATTATTACTACTCCATTTTTGCTCAACTCTTTTGCAACATTATAAGAGTTCATTTTTCCATATTGTGTAGCTTGTCTTGAGCCAACAATTGCAATTCCAAACTTATTTAATAATTCCTTATTTCCTAAAACATATAATTTTTTAGGCGGATCATAAATATTTCTTAACTTTTGTGGATATTTTTTTGAATCTATTGAAATTTCTTCTATTCTCATTTTTCTCCTTTCTTTTATGCAATAAAAAAGACATATATAATCTTTATATATGCCCCCTATATCTATTTTCCTACACATTTTCTGCTGCTTTAATTACATTATTCATAAGCATTGCAATAGTCATCGGTCCAACTCCCCCAGGAACTGGTGTTATATAGCTTGATTTTTTGCTTACATTTTCAAAATCTACATCTCCTATTATTTTTCCGTTGTCATCTCTATTTATTCCAACATCAATTATAACTGAATTTTTCTTTACCATATTTTCTTTTAAGAATTTAGGCTTTCCTATTGCAACAACAACAATATCTGCATCTTTAGTATGTTCTTTTATATCATCTGTCTTAGAATGACAAATTGTTACTGTAGCATTTTTATTTAAAAAGCATTGAATTAATGGTTTTCCAACAATATTACTTCTTCCTATAATTGTTACCTTTTTTCCGGCTAAATCAATACCGTATTTATCTAGCAATTTTATAATTCCAAATGGTGTGCAAGATACGAATGTATTTTGATTTAAGCACAGTTTTCCCACATTTGTAGGATTAAAGCCATCAACATCTTTCTTTGGAGAAATTGTTTCAAATGCTTCATTAATATTTAAATGTTTCGGAATTGGACTCTGCAATAGTATTCCATGAATTGTATTATCTGAATTTAACTCTTTGATTTTATCTATTAATTCCTTTTGTTGTATATTTTCATCTAAAAAACATTCAACACATTCAATTCCGATTCTTTCACATGCTTTTCTTTTATTTTTTACATATATTTGTGATGCCTTATCATTTCCAACCATTATTACTGCGAATTTTGGCTTTATTCCTTTTTCTTTTAATTCATCACATCTTATCTTTAGTTCTTCTATTATCTCATTTGATAATTTTTTTCCATCTAATATTTCCATTTTTATAATATATCATCTGAAATCTTATACTCAATATCTTCCATATGTGGAAAAATTTCTTTAACTCTTTTTAAAGTAAGCATTGTCATTCTTGGTTGTGGATTTTTAGGATTATCTGATATTAATTTTTGAGTATAACAATTTTTGGCTGTTTTAAATAAAACATATCTATTTCGTACATATGTGTAATATATTTGATATCCATTTTTTAAATCCAACCACATATCTTCAAAAGTATAATTTTCCATGATTTCTCCTTTCTGAAACATTTTTTATGTTCCACTGCACATTTTGTTAAATTCTTCTTCACTAATGATTTGAACTCCTAGACTTTGAGCTTTTGTAAGTTTACTTCCTGCATCTTCACCTGCTAATAAATAACTTGTTTTTTTAGAAACTGAACTTGATGTTTTTCCTCCAAATTTTTCTATTAAATTTGATGCTTCTTCTCTTGAGTATTTTTCAAGTGTTCCTGTTAGAACAAAAGTTTTTCCAGAGAATCTATCGTCTCCATCATCTTCCTTTAGTCTACTCATATTTATTCCAGCTTCTTTTAATCTCTTTAATAAGTCCTTAGTTTGCTCTTGTTCAAAAAATTCTCTTATACTATTCGCCACAATGGGTCCAATTTCCTCTACCTGATTCAAACTTTCTATTGTTGCCTCTAATAAATTATCCATATTCTCATATCTTTTTGCTAAAATTTTAGCTGCTTTTGTTCCTACATGTCTAATTCCTAATGCTGTTATTAATCTATATAAATCATTCTGCTTACTTGCATTTATGCTATCAATTAAATTTTGTGCAAATTTCTTTCCATTTTTCTTTAATGATGCTATATCTTCAAATTTCAAATCATATATGTCTGCAATATTTGCAATCATTTTTTTCTCTAGTAATATTCCTATAATACTTTCTCCTAGTCCATCTATATTCATTGCTTCTCTTGATACAAAATGAACTAAGTTTCTATAAAGTTTTGCAGGACATTCAATTCCAGTACACCTTACTGCTGCTTCTCCTTCTTCTCTAACCGCTTCTGCACCACATACTGGGCATACTCTTGGCATTTCAAAATCTTTTTCCTCGCCAGTTCTTTTAGAAATAACTGCTTCAACAATCTCTGGTATAACATCTCCTGCTTTTTGAATTATTACAGTATCTCCTATTTTTAATCCTTTTTCTTTTATAAAATCTTCATTATGAAGTGTTGTTTTAGATATTGTTGAACCTGCAACCTTTACTGGTTCTAATATTGCCATAGGTGTTATAACCCCTGTTCTACCAACTTGGCAAACAATGTCTTTTAAGATTGTTTCTTTTCTTTCTGGTGGATATTTATATGCTATTGCCCATTTAGGAACTTTGCTTGTTGTTCCCATTATTTCTCTTAATTTTAAATCATCTACTTTTACTACTGCTCCATCAATTCCAAATGTTAAACTTTCTCTATCTTCTCCTATTTTATTTATTGCTTTTTTAACTTCTTCAATATTATCACAATAAATTCTAACAGGATTTACATTAAAGCCCAATTTGCTCAAATATTCAAGTTCTTCAAAATGAGAATTAAATTCTTTGCCTTCAATTTTTTGCACATTAAAAATGTATATATCTAATGGTCTTTTTTTGGTTATATTACTGTCTAATTGTCTTAATGATCCAGCTGCTGCATTACGTGCATTTGCAAATAATTCTTCTTCATTTTCTTCTCTTTCTTGATTCATCTTCTCAAAATCTTTTTTAGAAATAAAGACTTCTCCTCTTACAGTTATATTAATTTTTTCTGATAATTCCTGTGGTATTGTTTTTACTGTTTTTAAATTTTCAGTTACATCCTCTCCAACCAAACCATTTCCTCTTGTTGCTCCTCTTACAAACTTTCCATCAACATATTCTAGTGCTGCTGATAGTCCATCAATTTTTGTTTCAACAACATATTTAGGATTTTGTATTTCATTTTCTTCTGCTTGTTTTTTTACTCTTTCATCAAATGCCTCTATTTCTTCAAAATTAAAAACATCTTGTAAACTCTGTAATGGAACTTCATGTTCTACTTTTTGAAATCCTTCTTTTACTGTTCCACCTACTCTTTGAGTTAAAGATGTTTTTGTAATAAGTTCTGGATATTGACTTTCAAGTGTTCTTAATTCTAACATCATCATATCATATTCAAAATCTGTTATCTCAGGTTTATCTTCATCATAGTATTTTTTCGCATGATATTCTACTGTTTTTCTTAATTCTTTTATTCTTTTTTCTGCTTGTTTCTTATCCATTTTTCTAGCAATCCTTTCTTAATAATATAATAAAAAGAGGGTATGTTTTTATAAACATGTCCTCTTTGATTTCCTATATATCTGCTTTTGCTAATATTATTATTCTTGCTTTACTATCATCTGTACATGTTGTTAGTGATATTTCAGTTACTCCTTGTGTGTCTCTTGTTATGTAGTCTGATTCATTTTCATCAGCTTCATATTTATTATAAATTGTATATGCAACTCTTCTTCCTGATGAATCAGTAATATATATTTTATCTCCAATATTCAATTTCTTGTTATTAGAGAAAAACAATCCATTTCTATAGTTATGTCCTGCAATTGTAGTATTTCCAGGTTGATTTAAACCTACTCCATATAATACAACTACTGATGTTTCTAGTGCTTTTGGAGAATATGTATATTGTTCCAATATTGGACATTTTAATCCAGTTGCTGGAATTTCTATAGTCCCAGCTACATCAAAACCGTTATATTGTTTTTTCTTTCCAGTTGATGTATCTGTTTCTGTTTTTTCTCCTTCATCAATTCCATCATATTGAATATCATTTGTACTATCATTGTTCTTATTATTTTTTTGACCATCTGTTGAACTATCCACAAAATTATCAACAAAGTCTTGTGAACTATTCTTTGTCACATATGTTTTATAGTATTTATAACCTAAAACACCTATAATTACTAATATTGCTATTATGATTACTACTAAAAGTATTGTTAAAAAATTACTATATTTTTTATTCATTAGCAAACACCTCCACTTTTTTCCTTATATATTTATTATAACATATGTTATAATAAAATGGTAGCTTTTTAGACTATTTTTTCGCCTAATTGTTTTCCTGCTAATAAATGAAAATGCAAATGTCCTACTTCTTGTCCTCCATCTTTTCCACAGTTTACTATTACTCTATATCCTTTTTCTTTAAATCCTTGCTTTTCTGCAATTTTATTAATTACCTTATAAATTTTGCTAATTATTTTTTGATCTACCTCTTCCATATCAGCTAATGAAGCTATATGTTTTTTGGGTATAACTAACACATGTATTGGTGCTGCTGGGTTTATATCATTAAACGCAAGTACTTCTTCATCTTCATACACTTTACTTGATGGAATTTTTCCTTTTATAATTTTACAAAATATACAATTTTCATCCATAGTTTTTCTCCTTTATTAATCTAATATAGCTTTTATTCTTCTAACACCTGATGAACTAGATTCTTCTTTCTTTATTCTAAAATGTCCTAATTCAGATGTATTATGTACATGAGGTCCTCCACATAATTCAATTGATTTGTCTCCTATTTTATAAACAGAAACTATATCTCCATATTTTTCTATAAACATTGCTTCTGCACCCATTTTTATTGCATCATCTTTTTTCATTTCTAAATGCTCTACTGGTATTGCCTCTTTTATCCATTCATTTACTAAATCTTCTGTTGCCTTTTTCTCTTCATCTGTCATTTTTGTAGGATGCGAAAAGTCAAATCTCATTCTTTCTGCTGTAATGTTACTTCCTCTTTGATGTACATGTGAACCAAGTACTTGTTTTAACGCAGCATTTAAAAGATGTGTTGCTGTATGGTATTTAGTTTCAATTTCTCCTGTTGATGCTAATCCACCTTTGAATTTTTGTTCTGAGCCTGCTCTAGATTTTTCTTGATGTTCTTTAAATAATTTTTCAAATTCTTTTTTGTCAATGCTCATTCCGCTTTCAGCAGCTAATTCTTCTGTTACTTCTGGTGGAAATCCATATGTATCATATAATCTAAATACAACTTTTCCAGGCACTATATTTTCACCTTGTGCTTTTACTTGTCCAACTTCTTTTTCAAATTCTTTTTCACCTTTTACTAGTGTTTTTACAAATTTATCTTTTTCTTCTATTATTACTGTTTTTATTGTTTCTTTATTTATTTCAAGTGAAGGATACATTTCTTTTAAGTTTTCCACATTTAAGTCTATTAATGTTACTAATTCATCTAATGATATTTGTAATTTATTCATATGTCTAACCATTCTACGAATTAATCTTCTTAATATATATCCTCTGTCTACATTACTTGGTCTTCCACCATCACATATAATCATCATACTTGAACGTAAATGTTCTGCTACAATTCTTCTACTTGCTATATTATCTACTTTTTCTAGTTCTACTAGTTTATCCATTATTGGTGTAAATAATTCAGTTTCAAATGGTGTTTCTTTTCCTTGTAATAACATTGCCATTCTTTCAAGTCCTAATCCTGTATCTACATTGTGTTGTTTTAATTTTGAATATTTTCCATTTTCATCTTTATAGAATTCCATAAATACATTGTTCCAAATTTCAACATATTTTCCACATCCACATGATGGATTACATTCTTCTGAACACTTTGGCTTTCCTGTATCATAGAACATTTCTGTATCTGGTCCACAAGGTCCTGTTTCTCCTGCTATCCACCAGTTATCATCTTTTCCAAAATAATATATTCTTTCTTCTGGAATTCCTGCTTTTTTCCAACATGATGCAGTAACTTCATCTCTTGCACAGTCTTCGTCTCCTGCAAAACATGTTACAGATAATTTTTCTGCTGGGATTCCTAATTCTTTTGTTAAAAAATCATAACTCATTTGAATTGATTCTTCTTTAAAATAATCTCCTAATGACCAATTTCCTAACATTTCAAAATATGTTAAATGACGATTATCTCCAACTTCATCTATGTCATTTGTTCTTACACATTTTTGATAATCTGTAAGTCTCTTTCCTGCAGGATGTGGTTCTCCTAACAAATATGGTACTAATGGTTGCATTCCTGCTGTTGTAAATAGTACTGATGGATCATTTTCTGGTATTAATGGTGCTGATGGTATTACTGTATGTCCATGTTCTTTAAAAAAATTCAAATATTTATTTCTTATTTCTATTGCTTTCATTATACGTCTTTCCTTTCTCTCTTAAAGTTTCCCATAAATTATACTTTATTTTATGCTTAAAATCAAGTATTTGGAGTAAAAAAAGAGGAGAGCCATTCAGCTCTCCAAATTTCGAATTTCAACTATGTTAACGATATTTCTCGCCAATATAGGTCTGGCTGTATTTTTCGTTAGTAAATATCAGGGTTCCAACCTCGTTATACCGGCGCACAATTTTGGCACCGCACAAGATGTTCTCCAATACCACTCTTTCAACCTGTCCATTAGGATAAGTCCTCTTCTTTGATTTATCCTCTCTCCATGCTGCCGAAAACTCTGCCATTTTAATTTCCTCCTTAGTTGTTTTTTCACCATTTATTATACCACATCTTTACATAAAATGCAATTTTTTTATATGAAAACGCCAAAATCATATATGAAAATTATTTTTTTAGTTCTTCTGTAAACATTTTATTAAGCATTTGCGGATTTGCTTTGCCTTTAGTTTCTTTCATTGCCTGTCCAACTAAAAATCCTAAAGCTCTTTCTTTTCCAGCTTTATAATCAGCAACTGATTGTGGATTTGCTTCAATTATCTTTGTTACAACTTCTTTAATTGCCCCTTCATCGGAAATTTGAATCCATCCTTTTTCTTTAATGACATCTTCTGGATCTCTTGGATTTTCAAATAATTCTACCAATACTTTTTTACCTATACTTGAACTGATTGTTCCTTTGTCTATTAATTCAACTAGTTTAGCTAGTTGATTAGCATCAAATGGTATTTCGATTGGGTCCATTTCGGTTTCATTTAAAATTCTGGAAATATCTGATATTATCCAATTGTTTACTGCTTTATAATTTCCACAAATTTCAGATGCTTTTTCAAATAAATCTGACAAATATTTTGATGATGTTATTATTCCTGCATCTTTTTCAGATAATTTATATTCTGTTAAATATCTTTGTTTTCTGCTTTCTGGCATTTCTGGCAAACTATTTTTAATATTTTCTATATATTCTTCTGATAGTTTTATTGCTACTAAATCTGGTTCTGGGAAATATCTATAATCTTGTGCATCTTCTTTATCTCTCATTGAAAATGTTTTTCCAGATACTTCATCCCATCTTAATGTTTCTTGTTCAACTTCTCCACCATTGTCTATAACATCAACTTGTCTATCTATCTCATATTCAAGTGCTCTTGTAATGCTTCTAAATGAGTTCATATTTTTCATTTCTGTACGTGTTCCAAATTTTTCTGAACCTACTGGACGAATTGATGTGTTAACATCGGCTCTAAATGAACCTTCTTGCATTTTACAGTCAGATACTTCAATATATTCAAGTATTGATTTTAACTTTTTCAAATATGCATCTACTTCTTCTATTGAACGAAAATCTGGTTCTGATACTATTTCTATTAAAGGTACACCTGCTCTGTTTAAGTCTACTAATGCTCCTCCACCAATTTCATCATGATTTAATTTTCCTGCATCTTCTTCTATGTGAATACGTGTTATTCCTATTTTCTTCTTTCCTTTGCTTGTTTCAATTTCTATATATCCATGTTCACATAGTGGTTTGTCAAATTGTGATATTTGATATGCTTTAGGTAAATCTGGATAAAAATAATTTTTTCTATCATTTTTACTGTTTCTTGATATTTCACAATTTGTTGCTAATCCTGCTCTTACTGCATATTCTACTACTTTTTCATTTAATTTTGGTAATGTTCCTGGCATTGCCATACATATTGGACATACTTGTGTGTTTGGTTCTGCTCCGAATTTTGTTGGACAACTACAGAATATTTTTGTGTTTGTTGATAGTTCGGCGTGGACTTCTAAGCCCATTACTACTTCATAGTCTTCTCTTGCCATTATTGTGCACCTCCTTTAAATGTTGGTTTATATTTCTCACGGAAGTTCGTTGCTTGTTCATATGTATATGCTGCTTTTATAATTGTTTCTTCACTAAATTTATTTCCTATAATTTGCATACCAATTGGAAGTCCTTGACTATCTACTCCACATGGTACTGATATTCCTGGAAGTCCTGCAATATTTACAGAAACTGTGCAAATATCTGCCAAATACATTTCCATTGGGTTTGTTGATCTTTCTCCTAGTTTAAACGCTGTTGTTGGAGATACTGGTGTTACTATAACATCATATTTTTCAAATGCTTTATTAAATTCATTCATTACAAGTGTACGAACTTGTTGAGCTTTTTTGTAATATGCATCATAATATCCTGAAGACAATACATAAGTTCCAAGTATAATTCTTCTTTTTACTTCTGCTCCAAAAGCTTCACTTCTTGATTTTTTATAGATTTCTTTTAAAGTTTTTGCTTCTGGTGATCTATATGTGTATCTTATTCCATCATATCTTCCTAAATTTGAACTTGCTTCTGCACATGCAATTATATAATAAGTTGCTAAGGCATAGTTTGCAATATCTAATGAAAATTCTTCTACTTCTGCTCCCATTTTCTTGTATTCTTCTATTGCTTTTTCTAATGATGCTTTAACTTCTGGATTTATTCCTTCTCCATAGAATTCTTTTGGAACTCCTATTTTCAATCCTTTAACATCTTTTTGTAATGCTTTTGTATAATCTTTTTCTCCTACATCTACTGATGTTGTGTCCATTTCATCATGTCCTGCAATTACATTTAATAATTCTGCACAATCTTGTACATCTTTTGTAAATACTCCAACTTGGTCAAGTGATGATGCAAATGCTACTACACCATATCTTGAAACTAGTCCATATGTTGGTTTTAACCCTACAACTCCACAAAATGATGCTGGTTGACGAATACTTCCACCTGTATCTGTTCCTAAAGCCCATGGTACCATATTTGCAGCTACTGCAGCAGCTGAACCACCAGAAGAACCACCTGGTACTCTTGATAAATCCCATGGATTTCTTGTTTTTTTAAAATATGAATATTCTGTTGAGCCTCCCATTGCGAATTCATCCATATTTAGCTTTCCTAAATCTATCATTTCTTCCGCATTTATTTTGTTCATTACTGTTGCATCATATGGTGCTACAAAGTTTTCTAACATTTTTGATGCACATGTTGTTTTTACTCCTTTTGTGCAAATTATATCTTTTATTCCTATTGGTATTCCAGCTAATTTTCCAACTTCTTCTCCTTTATCTATTTTAGCTTGGATCTCTTCTGCTTGCTTCATACCTGCTTCTGTTAGCTCTGTTATAAATGCTTGTACTTCTGGTTCTTTTTCTTTTATTCTATCCACATAAGCTTTTGTTATTTCTGTTATTGTTAATTCTTTGCTTTTGATTTTTTCTTGTAACTCATGTACTGTTAATTCTGTAATATCCATGTTCTTCCTCCTATCTCTTTATTAGTTTAACACCTTTGGTAGTTTAAACATATGCATTTCTTGTGTTGGTGCATTTGCTAATAAACTATCTACATCCTCAAATCTCTTTACTTCATCTTTTCTAAATACATTTTTTGCCTCATTTGCCCCGATTGTTATGTCTAGGTTATCAACAGGTGCATTGTTTACTATATTGGCAAAATCCAATATATCTTGTAGATGCAACATATATTTTTCTATCTCTTCTTCTTTTAGCTCTAATTGTGCTAAATTTGCTATATGCAATATCTCTTCTTTACTTACTTTCATATTGACCCTCCTCGTTCTTACTTTTTAATGTGCTTATTATATACCGTTTTTATAAAAAAAACAAGCTATAACCATACATTTTTATATTATAACATTAAAGAACTTAATAAGAATCTTTGTTCTTATTAAGTTCTTCATTTTATTTTATTCATTTAATAATAAATTAATTTCATTTTTTATATTTTCTTTAATGATATTACAACTATGGTCAAATTTAGCTTGATCTTCATCATTTAACTTTAACTTTAAAATTTCTTTTACTCCATTTTTATTAATAATTGCAGGAACTCCTATATACAAACCTTCTTGGTTATATTCTCCATTTTGGTATGTTGATACTGTTAGTATTGCATTTTCATCATTTAAAACAGCTTTTACAAGTCTATTTAAAGCCATACCAATTCCATAATACGTTGCTCTTTTCTTTTCAATAATTTCATAAGCTGCCTTCCAAACCTCATCATGAATTTTCTTTAAATCTTCCATCGGATGGTTGTTATCTTTCATTATATCTATTATGCTTTTACATCCAACATAGCAGTATTCCCATGGTACTAATGATGAATCTCCGTGCTCTCCTAATATATATGCATGTACATTTTTACTTGAAACATCCAAGTATTCAGCTATTAGATATCTTAATCTTGCAGTATCTAATACTGTTCCTGATCCAATTACTCTTGATTTTGGTAATCCTGAGACTTGTGCAACAACATATGACATTAAATCTACTGGATTACTTGCTATTATAAATACTCCATTAAATCCACTTGCCATTACTTGTTCTGTTATTTCTTTTACGATCTTTGTATTTGATACTGCTAACTCAAGTCTTGATTGCCCTGGTTTTTGTGGCAAACCTGCTGTAATTACTACAACATTTGCATCTTTGCATTCTGAATAATCTCCTGCTTTTATATTCATTTTTTGAGGTGCATATGGTAAACCATGTGATAAATCCATTTCCTCTCCTTTAGCTTTATCTTTCAGCACATCTATTAATACAAGTTCATCTACGCCTCCTTGGTTCATCATAGCATATGCCATGCTCATTCCTACAAATCCTGTTCCTACTAATACTACTTTTTTATTTGTATTCATAATAATCAACTCCTTTTCTCTTTTGGTCGGTAATATTATATCACACTTTCAGGAATTTTAAACTTTTTATTGTAATTTTTTTATTTATTCAATTACTAATTTTGCATCAGTTGGACAAATATTTATAAAAGTATTTCCATCATTTACTTCAATTTCTTTGCCATTTAAATCTTTGTATACTGTTTGCTCATCTCTAGCATTTTTGTTGCATTGTATTTCTATTGCTTTGCCCTCAGTTATATAATATCCTTTAAATGTCCCTATATTCTTTAGACCTTGTCTTCCTTTATTTTCACTATCATCTAAAGTATAATTATCACACATAGTAATAATTATATTTTTAGTTGTTACTGTTTCTCCTGTAATATAATCTGTTTGAAGTTTATTTCTTGCATATCTTTTATAAGTTTTATTTTGTTCATCATACTCATATTTTACTGTTTGAAGATTTGAATGTGGTATTGTTACACTTGTTGCACTTACTGCTGTTGCTGGCATTTCTACTTCGTTAGCCACATAATTTAACACACTTTTTTTATCAGATGTTTTTGAATATCCTTTTCTTTCTGCTATTTTAAGTATACTATCAGTTGAAGTAAATAAATTATGTGGAGCTGATTTGTCTTTTACTCTCCAAAAATTAGCAGAACTTTCTTGAATACCATTAATATTATTTACAGCTAGAGTCGAGATATCGCTTTGAGCTTGTGGACTCCAACCATGATGTACATAAATTGCATCATTTTCTAATGCATAATCTAAGAAGTAATGCCTTGAACTTCTAACTGGTCCAATCTTCTCTAAATTTTGACCTTTAAATACTGCCATTAATCTTGTTTCTCCACCTTCAACTACTATCTCATATACCAAATATGCTTTATTCAAATTAGCTTGTGGCCATGCTCCTGAGTGATTATCAATCATAACAGCTATTGGTCTATCTGTTCCATTAAATATCTTTATTTGATTTTGTTTGCTGACAACTAGTGTACTATTCTCGGCTACGTCTACTGGTTCATTTACTTCAACTGTTGGTTCAGCTTTCTTTGAATTTTTTACTTTATATATTAAAACTCCTCCTGCTATTACTACTAGTATCGCCAAAATTACCAATAAAACAATAGTCTTTTTATCCCTCATTCATTTCATCCCTTCTAATTCCTAATTTTTCTAGGACTTTTTCTTCTTTTGCTCTCATTACAACCTTGTCCTCTTCTTGAATATGGTCATAACCCATTAAGTGATAAAATCCATGTACTAGCATATAAGCAAATTCCCTTTCAAAGCTGTGGCCATACTCTTTTGCTTGTGCTTCAACTTGTTTTATGGATATTATTATGTCTCCTAATACATCTTCATGTTCGAAATCATGATTTTTAATTTTCTCATCAATCTCTTCTTTTTCAAAAATAGGAAATGATAGGACATCTGTTGCCCTATCTACATTCCTATACTTTTTGTTTATTTTATGAATATTATCAGGTGTTGTTAAAGTTATACTTATATATAATTTTGAATCTTCCATGTTTTCTTCTTTAAAACATTGTTCAACTACTCTTTTTATTACATCTTCGTATTTATCATTTTTCTCTAAATCTAAATATTCTAATTGATACATTCTTTACCTCACTTTTGCAATAATTATTTATGCTGTTGCATATTCGTTAATTATTGTGCTAACTTTACTTTTAATATATTTGCCATCTTTAGTCTTATAACTTCTAATTTCTTTCATTACTCCATAATCGACTAATTTTCTTTTATAGTATTTTACTATTCTGCTATAATCTGTCTTTTCACCTTTTACCTTTTGTATATCTTCTTTTATGAATAATATTTCTTTTTGCTTTACATATTCGATAAAATCTATATCTTTCAATTTTTCTATATCTTTATATTTTTCATGGAAACGCTTAAATTCTTCTCTATCTTTTGCATTGTCCCAGTATACTTTAGTTGCTAATAATCTTATATTATAATCTTCTATTAATGTTAATAACATTGAATATGCTTTTTCTCTTTTGGCAGCTATTTTAGTATCTTGCACTAGACATCTTGCATCTTTTAAAAGTTTCATATAACATTGTTCTGCAACTACTAATGGCAAACTATGTGTAAATAGTGTTCTGCTTATTCCAAGTAAAATCATGTTTTTTTCGATGTGGTCTCTTGCATCTAATTTGCCTACTGTAAATTTTTCATATTTTTCATATTCCTTTACTACTTTTGCTAATTTAGGTTCACTTATTTTTAGTGGTAAAATATTTTTTATATAATCTTCTAATGTGTCAAATATTTTTACATATATCCACTCTTTTGATGCATCATATACATTTGTTGTATCAGCTAATTTTACTGAATAATTTTTTAGAATTCCTTTATATAATGTATCTTGTTTTGATACGTAAAATTCTTTGTATTTATCTATCATCTTTGTTTTTCCTGAATTTACAACTGTCTCTTTGTCTAATTCTATTAGATATTTTTGTTTTCTATATTTATATTCTACATACTCACTTTCTTTTAATTGAACTATTCCATAATATTGTGATAGTGCTGTGCTCTCTAATTGTGTTGCTGTTTCATTTTTTACCTTTTTGTATATTGTATCTAGTACATATTTATCTAATGCTTCTAGATATGCAGTATATGCATCTTCATATTTTTTATCTGCATTTTCTTTTTTGCTTACATCTTCCTCTTCTTCTGCAGTTTGAAATGCTTTTATTAGTGCATTTCTCTTCATGCTTATTCTCATACCATTTATACCTATTTGTGTTGGTATTAATATTTTTGTTAATGTATGTGTTAATTTATTAAAAAAGGTTTTATCTGTTCCTACTACTCTTAAACTTCTCTCTTCCATTTTTCCATCCTTTCCAAGTTCTTGGTAGGCAGGTATATTAATTTGTTTCTTCTGTCTGTTCTGGTATCTTATCTATTTTTTCCTGCATTCCTATATTTTCAATAACTTCATATGTTACGCTTACTTCTACATATTCTTCTGTTTTTGTTACATTTGCATTTTTTCCGAACTATGTTATTTTTTTCTTCAATTTCTGATTCGATTTGCTGTTCAAGTTGTTTTGTTCCCTTTTCAACAGCTTCTTCAATTGAATATTCTTTTGATACTTTTTCCTCTTCTTCATTTGTTATTTTTTTTACTGAAATTGGCAAATATAAGTTTGAAAATATCCTTAACTTTTTTTCTTCTTCTATTGTATCATAAATTTCAAATTTTGAAAGAGTTTTATAAAAATTTATTTGAAAATTGTTAAATTTTATTCCATATTTTTGCTCTTTTTTTCCAGTTTTGACTTTTTGCTCTTCTTTTAGATAAATTTTTTCATTTTTGGTATATTCAACTATTGCTTTTACCTCTCCTAAACTATGTACTAATCTTATTCCTGTATATTTTCCCTCCATCGTGCCTTGAATCAACACTTGTTTTTCTTCTACTTTATCTCCAACATTTACTTTGGCAGTTCCCTTTTGTGCTATTATTTTGGCTATAGTTCCTGCCTTTTTTGCAACAATATTGCAATATTCTTTTTCATCTATTAATTTTGGTGTTTCTTTGGCTTTTACAATCTTTACTATTGCATTTGTTCCATCCAGATTAATTCCAATCCATGATATATCATTTCGTTTATACCTGATTTTATTAATAATTTCTTCAGTATTAACCTGACTTTTTTTCATTCCATTTTTTAATCCAGCATTTTTTATATCTTCTTCTATGTTTTCTAGTTTAGAATTATCCTCTATTTGAACTTCAACATTCCATATATAATTCGAACTAATTAATAACGTAACAAAAATTATTATTAATGATATTAAAAATATTTTTCTTTTTTTGTACTTATTTATGATGAAAGGAATTCCTCTCTTTTTTTCAATTTTTACTTTACATTGTAGTTTTTTTGCGACGTTTATAGCTCTATAAAAATCTTGTACTCCTATATTTAGATGTAATTTTACATTCTTTTCTCTTTTTAAGTTCCATATTAATATTTTGTTCATTGTACATATATTTATAAATCTTTCTATATAATATCCTTCAACACTTATTCTAAGATATCCTAACATGTATTTTAACCATATTTTAATAAGCATTTTTTCCTCCCAACTAATCTTGTATTCTATCTAATTCAATGCTTTCTATCTTTCCTGTTATTTTGATATCATCATTTGTCATTTTTTCTAAATTAAGATTGTATCCATTTATGTTCACTATACCGATATGTGTACTAATACTTGCGAAAAATTCCTCATATTCTAATATTCCTTTATAATTTTCTAAAATAATCTCACTAAAACCTGTTATTGTTATCTTTGGTACATTTGTATACACTTCTTCTGGTATTTCCAAAATTTTATCTAATCTTCTTTTTTTCATTTTACTTACATCCCTTTCTCAAGGCACAAACCAGTTTTGCAAAATTATAATTATTTTTCATCATTTTCAATTTATTTGAATTCATCTAATAGCTTAAATTGATATCCCTGATTTTTAGCTTCTTTAATAATACTATCTAAAACTTCTGAATTTGTTTTAGAATTTGGATGTAAAAGCATTATTTCTCCACAGTGAAAATTGTTTATAATAATTTTTCTACTTTCTTCTAAATTAGGTTGCTTTTTTTCATCCCAATCGAAATATGCAAAACTCCACATAACAGTTTTATATCCAAGTTGAGCCGTTTTTCTTAATGTTCTCTCATTAAATTCGCCCTTTGGAGGTCTCATATACTTCATTTCGTAATTAAATTTTTCGTACATTGCTTGATGTAATTTCATTAATTCGTTCTCAATTTCTTCGTTCGATATACTTGGCAAGCTTTTGTGATTTACTGTGTGGTTTCCTATTATGTGACCATCTGAAATCATTCTCTCAACTAAGTCCGAAGCAGTATTAAAATAATGTGAAGTTATAAAAAAAGTCGCTTTTACATCATTTTTTTTTAATGTATTTAATATATTTTCAGTATAACCAGCTTCATATCCTTCATCAAATGTTAAATATATCACCTTTTCCATATCATTTCCTAAACATATTCCACTATTTTCTTCAAGCATTTTCCTATTATCTGTTCCTACATCTGGTTGCATATTATTTTTTGCCCTTTTTATTCCCCATCCTATTGTTTTGGTGCTTCCGACATTTACAGATGTTTTTAATGTTTGATCATAATTAGTTGAAAATAGGCTTATTACAATCACTGCAGTTGTTACCATTGACATTATAATTAATTTTTGTTTTTCTTTTATAGTTTTCATTATATCCCCCTTTATATTTAAAAATATTTTTTGAGTTTTTAAATTATGAATCTTTTTTATAGTTTTTTCTTATTGCGTCTTAATATTTGACATTTTTTTACATTATTATGTGCATAATTCTTTCATTTTTCCTTTATATATTCAACTTTTAGAATATTTGTTTATTCTTGTTGCCTATTGACAATTTTTAAATTTTGTTTTATAGTTATTGCATATTTTTTTCAAAAAAATGTAAATTTATTTTATGAAGGAGGATTATATGTTAAATTTTGTTCTTTGCGATGATGAAGCAAATATGCTAAATAAAATTTCTTTATTATTTGAAAAAGTTTTTGTAAAAGATGATATTGATGCAAAAATTGTTTTAAAAACTTCAGATTATAAAGAATTATTATCGTATGTGTCTAACAATTTAGTAAATGTTGTTGTTTTAGACATTGAATTTAAAAATACTAATCTTAATGGATTAGATATTGCTAATGAAATAAGAAAGATTAATAAAACTTGTTACATTATTTTTATCACAAGTCACTTTGAATATGTAATGGAAGCATATGATTACAAAACCTTTGCATATCTTTTCAAAAGTGCATTAAGTGTTGAAACTCTTTCAAAAACTTTAGCAAGGCTTTCTGAAGATATTTCTGGAAATACAAGAAAATTCATAAAAATTGATAATAAAGGGACTTTTGTTGATTTAAATGAAATTCAGTTTATCGAAAAAAACGGTATGAAATTAATTTATCACCCTGACAATGAGCTTTTGGAGGTGTATAACTCTTTTTCAAAAATTGAAAATTCTCTACCTTCTAATTTTGTTCGTTGCCACAAATCTTTTATAGCAAATATTAATAATATCTCTAGTATTTCTTTGGCTGATGGTACCATTTTATTTAAAAATAATGAAACTTGCTATATAGGTCCAAAATATAAGGATTCTTTTATGGAGGTGATTGATTATGACACATCTCTTAAATAATATAGTAGCAAATTTTGATTGGGCTAGTATTGCATATTTTGTAGCAGGCATTATTGAAAGTTATTTAGTCCTAACCGTTTTACTTTCAATTTTTGATTTAAAATCCTCTAATATGCAAAAAGCTATATGTATTGTTTTAATGCTATCTACTGGTGAAATAAGTTCTCTGTTTCTTCAACAACCATTTAATATAATACTAAACTATGTTTGTATAGCTATATTTATAACATTCATATTTAAAATTAATATCCTAAAAAGCTTTACAGCTCTAATACTTACTATATTTATATATGGTTTAGTAAATACACTTATTCAAAAGCCATATTTAACAATTTTAGACATTTCGCTAGATACTTTTATGGCTACTCCTAAATATAGAATTACTTATTTAATAATTTTATATTCATTTATTGCACTTATTATTTTATTTTTGAAACGATTTAATAATATAAAATTAAAAATAAATACATTAGATTCTCTAGACAATAGAACCATTATTATTTTAACAACAAATCTTCTGCTAGGAGTTTTCATTTTATTTATGCAATTAGTAATTACTGATTATTACATTGATATAGTATCTACATATATTAATCTTTTAAATTTACTTTTATTAATAGCGTTTCTAATTTTAAGTACTCACTGCTTTATACATGTTTTAGAATTAGCAATTACAAGAAAAGATTTAGAATATGCTGAAGAATGTAATAAATCCCTAAAAATTTTATATGACAAAGTTAAAGGATTTAAACATGATTTTGATAGCATAGTTTCTTCATTAAATGGCTACATTGAGCAAAACGATATGAATGGATTAAAACAATATTTTTCAGAAGTAAAAAAAGATTGTAAAATAGCTGATGATCTAGCTTTAATCAATCCAAGAACAATTAATAATCCTGGAATTTATAGTTTGCTGAACAATGAGTATGCAAAAGCATCAGCATTAGGCATAAACTTTGAATTAGAATTCTTTTTAAATTTAAATGAATTAGAAATCAACATTTATTTCTTTTCTAGAATTCTTGGTGTCTTATTAGATAATGCTATAGAAGCAGCTGAAAATAGCAAAGAAAAATTTGTTAAAATATCATTCATTCGTGAAAATATAAATAGTCGAGCAATTATAACAATAGAAAATTCATATGATAATAAAAATATAAATATAGATAATATATTTAAAAAGGGGATAACAAGCAAAGAAGGCCATGCTGGTCTTGGATTATGGGAAGTAAAAAGATATGTTAATAAAAGTAAAAATTTAGATTTAAAACCATCATCCTCTTCCAATACATTTAAACAAGAATTATTTATTTATGATTTGTAATTTTACCCAATAAAGAAAAACTTCAAACGAAGTTTTTCTTTATTAATTGAATTGATTTTTTAATGTTTAAGAACATTTTGTAGGGATTAATCTTTTTTTATCAATGAAGCTGGCATTTTTGGTTGATGTCCAATCCAAAATATGATGCTTGCTGTATTTGTCGCTTTAGCATATTTTTCTGCCACCCTTGCTAATAATTTCATCATAATTAATTCCCCCTTCTTTTGTAAAATTTAATATATAACATAAGAGTAGTTGCAAAGACTCTCATATTATCAAATTATGTATTATTTGCATAAACTTCATGTCCATATTTATTATCTGTAATTTTAAATGCAAATCTAGTTATTGTTAAGGTTTGTATAAAATCTCCAAATATTATTATTCCCGAAATAACTGTATCTCCTATAAAAAATGCACTAATCATTTCTACTGTTAAAATAATATATGAGACAATCTTCTTTTGTTTTCTTTCCTTTTTTCTCAATATAGGTACATTTTCCGTATCTGCGGGTGCATATAGTTTTATCATTGTCATACAAAATATCCAAACTGTAATAGCTGAAATATATTTTGCAATTCCTGTTAATACAATATATTTTCCTAGCAATGCAGAACCACTATACAAAATCAATGTATAAATAATACAACCTATGTGTGTTTTCATGTGTACTCCACCTGAGACACATCTGTATGGAGCAATTAATAATATTGATATTATAGTAAGTTTTAATATTCCTAAAAAATATGCGATTCCTAATATTATGAAGATTTTTGGAACTTCACCTATTATATTCTGTAAGCCATACATTATTACTTCTGCTCTCTCGTCATTTATCTCTGGCATTTCTTTTCTTATCTTGTTGGTTAGATATGTGCATAATTTATCAATCACTATTCTCACCTCGCCTTTATCTTAAGTACAAATATAATTTACCACGTTTTTACACATTGTGCTCATTTTGGTTATAAAAAGCTTTTTATATTTTATGAAATTTTCAAATTTTATTTTTCATATATATTTTTAGTATTTTTGTAAAACAACAAAAAAAAAGCAGAAACTTAAAGTTTTCTACTTTCTTAAATGTTTACATCTCTTATTATACACCATGTCCCATTACTTTCTGGCAAACACTTAAATGTCATGGTTTCTTTTGAAACAGGATGTTCAAGTGTAAGTTCATACGCCCATAATGCTATTTGCTTTCCTGTTCCTCTTGTTCCATATTTTTGATCACCAAATATACTATGTCCCACATGAGCCAATTGAACTCTAATTTGATGATGTCTTCCTGTATGAAGATTAACTTTTACTAAAGACAAATTTTTAATCTCATTATATGCCAATACCTCATAATCTAATTTAGCAAGTTTTGCGTTTTTCTTTTCTGGCTTTACAACTTTACTCATGTTATTTCTTTCATCTTTATATAAGTAATCTTCTAACGTTCCTTTTGCAGAATCAAATTTGCCATCTACAACTGCTAAATATTTTTTCTTAAATGTTTTCTCTCTTACTTGATTACTAAGCCTTGAAGCTGCTTTTGATGTTTTAGCAAACACCATTACTCCTCCAACAGGTCTATCTAGCCTATGGACTAAACCCAAGTATACATTTCCTGGCTTATTATATTTTTCTTTTAGATATTCCTTTATTATTGAAAGCATATCTATATCGCCAGTTTTATCTGCCTGTGATGGAATATTGGGGTCTTTTCTAACTACAATAATGTGATTATCTTCATATAATACTTTAAGATTTTGCATTTTAGCTCTCCCATCTTCCAAAAATTCCACAAGGTAACACTAAATTTGAATTTTCCATTGGTAATCCAACTTCTCCTGATGACACCTTACCTTTATAATTTTTAGAAACAGTTAAATTTAAAATATTTTCCAATACCTTGCTTGAAATTCCAGTAGTATAAGAATTTATTAAGAAAAATAATGGCTTGTCCGATAATACTTTTGTACATAACTCAACTAAATCATATATATTATCTTCAAATTGCCAAACTTCCCCATTTGCACCTCTTCCATAAGATGGTGGATCCATTATTATTGCATCATATTTGTTTCCTCTACGAATTTCTCTATTAACAAATTTTACAACATCATCTACTATATATCTAACAGGTCTTTCAGCTAAACCTGATGCTGCAATATTATCTTTTGCCCATGTTACCATTCCTTTTGAGCTATCAACATGACATACTGACGCTCCTGCTGCCGCACATGCAACTGTTGCTCCTCCTGTATATGCAAATAAATTTAATACTTTTATATCTCTATTTGCTTTTTTGATTTTATCCATCATCCAATCCCAGTTAACTGCTTGTTCCGGAAATAATCCTGTATGCTTAAATCCCATTGGTTTTATATTGAATGTTAATTCTTTGTATTTTATTTGCCATTGGTTTGGCATCTTTTTCTTATATTCCCAAGCTCCTCCTCCTGTTTTGCTTCTATGATATGTTGCATTTATATTTTTCCATTTTTCTGGATATGTTTTTTCTTTCCAAATTATTTGTGGGTCAGGTCTTGCTAAAATAACATCTTCCCATTTTTCCAATTTTTGCCCATCTGCCATATCTAATATTTTATAATCATTCCAATTATTTGCTATATTCATTATACTTTTCCTTTTATTTTATTTAAGTTTTTTGGGTATTACTTATAAACCTTTTATATTATACACTATTTACTATTATTTTTCAAATTTTTCTTCTTTTAAAACTGAAACAGTGGCAGATTTTTAGTCTGCCACTGTTCCGAAAGGAAAAATTATTTTCCTTTGTTTAATTTCACCATGACTCTCTTTTTCTCTCTCTTCTCATAAACTTATCGTCAAGATAGTCCATGTCCACATCCTCCTCTTCTGACACTGGAACCGAACACTTACCAGTCAACAGTCTTATGATATAGAGTATGTTTCTTGCTTTAAAATTTGAGGAAACAATAGAAGTTGTAGAAATCTCTGAGAATAAATACTTCACATATTCTCTTGACTCTGAATCTTCATATAACGAAGAACTTCTGAATTCTCTTCTTACCGCTGCTACTGCTGAGCTCAAGAATGACGCTTCACTCTGAAATGTTTCTTTTACTCCCAGACCATCTAAAAAATCTGAAACCTCCTTTGCATTTTCTTTCCATAATTTTTCTGCCATTTGGCTCCGGTATTTCATTCTTTATACCTCCTTGTGAAATTCAAAAAAACATTTGTGGTTACATAATCATTATACCACATTTATGCTTGTGTTTCAAGTTTTTTCAACAATTGCTTTTTTGTTTCCTCATATCCCAGCTTATATAACAGATTTATTTGACTCGAATCAAGCAATGAAACTTTTTTTAAATTAATATTTATTAAATGGTCTATCCCTACTTTTTCATACATTGCTAGTTCTCTTCCTTGCAACTCCATAGCTCTTGCAGCAACTTCTACAATGTTTTTACAGCATTGATTTTTTTCTAGAATTGTATCAAATGAAACTCCAAATACCTCATTTGCACCAATATCTTTTAGACCTTTCCAGGGTAAATTTTCTCTTGTTCCCCCATCTATTAATTGTATTCCATCATATTCACATGGTGAAAATACTACTGGAAAACTGCAACTAGCTCTTACTGCTGTTGATATTGGTATATCTGTAATATATTTTGTATTGTCCAATAAATTAGCTCTTACCTCTTTAGATGATGCTATATATACTGTACCTTTTTGCAAATCCACCATTGAAATCATTAATGGCATTTTTATTTGATTTATATTCTTAATTTGACTATCATCACATATTTCTTTTATAATTTTTTCTATAACTTTTCCACTATTTAATCCGTCTATTACTAATCTTCTAGTAAATAATAATCCAACTACCATTTTTAATATTTGTTTCCACTCTACATATGTTATTCTTTTGCAATATTTTTTAAACATCTTCCACATCTCATCACTACTATATCCTAATGCATACATTGTTGCTATTATGCTTCCTGATGATGCACCTGATACACAATCAAATTTTATATGCTCTTCTTCAAATGCTTTTAATGCACCTATGTGTGCTGCCGCTTTTATTCCTCCTCCTGACAATGCTAAACCTCTCATAATTCCTCCTCTTTATAATTTTATGATTGATTAGCTTGTATGTATTCGTATTCTTTAAATTCTAATAAACTGAGCAATCTTTACAATCTCATAGATCATAAAAAAATTAACTCCTGTAAGAACAAAAAAAGAAATTACTGCAAAAGAAAATACTTTATGCTTTTTTAAAAACTTCATATAAATCCCCCCTTATACTTGTCCGTAATAATATATGTGAGAATTTTAAATATATTCTTTAAAAAAGATATTTTTCATCGCAGTAATCTACAAACTTTTCTATTTATTCAATTCTTCTAATATTTTTTTAGCAAAACTTTCATTAATTCCTTTAACTTTAGCTAAATCTTCTAAATTAGATTCTTTTATTTTTTCAACACTTCCAAAATGCTTTAATAACGCCTTTTTCTTGACTTCTCCTATGCCTTCTATTTCGTCCAAATCTGATTTTGTAATATCACTATCTCTTAATTTTCTATGATAAGAAATTGCGGTATCATGCACCTCATCTTGGAATTTTGTTATTAAATTTTTTAGATTTTCTGATATCTCTAATTCATTTCTGTTTTCATCCATTAATGCTCTTGTTTGATGCTTATCATTTTTTACCATGCCAAATACGGGAATGTTTAATTCATATTTAGCTATTGCTGTTTTAGTTGCTCTTATTTGTGTAATTCCCCCATCAGCAAATATTGCATCTGGAAGCCTACCAAAACCGCTAGAATCACTGTCTATTGAATGTTTCAACCTACGTGTTATTACCTCTTCCATACATCTAGGGTCATCTTGTCCATATACAGTTTTGATTTTAAAGCGTCTTGACAAATTTCTTTTTATTACTCCATCTGCCATCACACACATTCCTGCAACTATGTATTCTCCTGATATGTTTGATATATCATATGTTTCTATTTTTCTTGGTAGTTTGTCTAAACCAAGTACTTCTTTTAGTTCTACTAAAATTTCACTCTTATCTCTTTCTTTATTATCTAGTGTTATTTTAGCATTGTTATCTGCCATCTCAACAAATCGCAATTTTTCGCCTTTTTTAGGAGACTTAATTTCTACTTTTCTTCCCACTTCTTTAGTTAACCATTCCTCTATTGCCTCTTTATCTTCTAATTCTTCTCTTACCATTATTTTATTAGGAAGATTTTGATTATCTAAATAATATTGCTTTATGAATCCAGAAATTATCTCTTTGTCTTCCATTTCTTTTAAGTCTGGAAAGAAATAGTGCTCTCTGCCAACCATTTTACTTCCACGTACAAAAAATATTTCTATACATACTTCAATTTCAGATTTTGCAATTCCTATTACATCAATATTATTTTCAGAAATATTTGATACTTTTTGCCTTTCATTTACTCTTTGTATTGCAACCATTCTATCTCTAATATATGCAGCTTTTTCAAAGTTCATCTTTTTAGATTCTTCTAACATTTGATGTTCTAAGTCTTTTAAAACTTTATCTACTTTACCATCTAAAATATCTATTATTTCATCAATTTGTTTTCTATAATCTTCTTTTGAAATATATCCCATGCATGGTCCTAAACACCTATTTATATGATAATTTAAACAAGCTCTTGTTTCAGACCTAAAGTTTCTACATTGGCGAATTTTATATTTTTGTTTTATGAAATCAACCATTTCCTTTGCTGCACCTGGATTTGCATATGGTCCAAAATATTTCGAACCATCATTTATAATTTTTCTTGTTATTACTACATTAGGATAATCTGATTTTACATCAACTTTTATATATGGATATGTTTTGTCATCTTTTAATAATACATTAAATTTAGGTCTATTTTTCTTTATCAAATTACATTCTAATATAAGTGCTTCTGCTTCATTATCAACAACTATATATTCAAAATGGTCTATTAATGATACCATTCTTTTTATTCTTTCAGTTTTATCTGTTTTTCTAAAATACGACCTTACTCTATTTTTTAAATTAACAGCTTTTCCAACATATATTATTTTATCATCAACATCATGCATTATATATACACCTGGTTTATCTGGTAACATTTTTAATTGTTCTTCTATATTAAACATTTCTTTCCTCCTTTCATCTTTTTCTCTTTCATCCTCTATTATGATAAACTATTTTTACTATTTTTGCAATAGTTCTAATCATTATCTTGTAACTATTGAATAATAAAATCTTATAAAAAACTCTTGTAACTTTTTACATTTTACTATAATATATTAAAGTAAATTGAAATATACCTAATTCATAGAAAGGAGTATTATACAAAAAATATTCAAGCGCCAGAACACATTAATTTTAATATTGTGTTGACGAGGTCTAGAGTTATCGAAAGATTCGGCGGATGCTCTAGTGGATTGCTTAATCCATAGTATTAAACAAAAATTAGCAGAAATGCTATAACAGACATTAATACATAAGCATGTATATTTCAATTCCACAAAATTTATTTATAAGGAGGTTCTACTTATGTGTGGAATTATTGGATACATAGGACATAAAAAAGCTAGTCCTATATTACTTAATGGTCTTTTAAGACTAGAATACAGAGGATATGATTCAGCAGGAATTTCTACTGTTGAAAAAAATGGATTATCTATTATGAAAGATAAAGGAAGAGTAAAAAATCTATATAATTTAGATGGAATTGATGATTTAACAGGAACTATTGGTATTGCTCATACTAGGTGGGCAACTCATGGAAAACCTTCAAAAGAAAATGCTCATCCACATTTAGATAATAGTGATAGTTTTGCAGTTGTTCACAATGGTATTATCGAAAATTATAATGAATTGAAAAAGTTCTTGGCTGATAATGGTTATACTTTCCGTTCTCAAACAGATTCAGAACTTATACCTAACCTTATTCATTACTATTATTCAAAAGATGAGCAAAATGATAATCAAAAAGTTTTACGTGCGGTTCAAAAAACATGTATGGACCTTAAGGGAAGCTTTGCTCTTCAAGTAATTTCAAAATTTATGCCTGATAATATGATTGTAATAAGAAAAGATAGCCCTTTGGTTATAGGTAAAGGAGATGGAGAAAATTATGTTTCTTCTGATATCCCTACTATTTTATCTTATACAAAAGATTTTTACTTATTAAATGATTATGAATTTGCCGTACTTTCTAGAGATAATGTTGAATTTTACGACATAAATTTAAACAAAATTGTTAAACCTATAAAAAGTATTGACTGGGATATAAATAGTGCTGACAAAAATGGATATGAAGATTATATGTTAAAAGAAATTTTTGAGCAACCTAATGCAGTTAGAGAAACAATAGGCTCTCGTCTACCAGAAAATGAACATTGCAATTTTGAAGATTTGAAATTTACTAAAGAATTTCTATTAACTATAAATAAAATGTATATTGTAGCATGTGGTACAGCAATGCATGCAGGACTTTCTGGAAAATCTGCTATTGAAAAATTATGTAATATTCCTGTAACTGTTGATATTGCATCAGAATTTAGATACAGAAATCCTATTATTGATAAAAATACTTTATGTATTTTTATTTCGCAATCAGGTGAAACTGCAGATACAATTGCAGCTTTAAAACTTGCAAAATCAAAAGGAGCAACTACTCTTGCAATTTCTAATGTTATTGGAAGCTCTATTACAAGAGAAGCAGACTATTGTATATATACACATGCTGGTCCAGAAATTGCTGTTGCATCAACAAAAGCATATACATCACAAGTTGTATTATTAGATATTTTAGCAGTATATTTTGCAGAAATTCTAGGTACTACTCCTATCCTTCAGTTGCAAAATATTAAAAAAGAAATTTTAGCTCTTCCAGCTAAAATTGATGAAGCGTTAAAATGTTCTGATAGAATTAAAACTTTTGCAAATAAAATTTATCAAGAAAAAGATATATTTTTCTTAGGTAGAGGTGCTGATTATAATACTGCCTTAGAAGGTTCCTTAAAATTGAAAGAAATTTCTTATATTCATTCAGAAGCTTATGCTGCTGGTGAATTAAAACATGGTCCAATAGCTTTAATTGAAAACGGAATAACTGTTATTGGTATTATGACTGATAAATTATTAGTTGAAAAGTCTATTAGTAATCTTCAAGAAGTTATTACACGTGGTGCAAAAACATTAGTAGTTACTAATCAAAATTTACCAGCTAATAATTTTGAAACTATTATAACAGTTCCTGATACAGATACATTGTTATCACCTATTCTAGCAATTGTTCCTTTACAATTACTTTCTTACTATATTTCAAAAGCCAAAGGCTTAGATGTTGATAAACCAAGAAATCTTGCAAAATCTGTAACTGTTGAATAATAAAAACAAAGGTGTAATCTATTAAGAGTTTTACACCTTTGTTTTATTTATACAAATATGTTTGAGGATTTACTGCTGTTCCATTTACTCTTATTTCTAAATGTAAATGTGGTCCCGTTGAATTTCCTGTTGAACCAACAGCTGCAATTATTTCTCCTGCCTCTACTTGTTGACCTTCTGTAGCATATAATTCACTACAATGTCCATACCAAGTTTCTACTCCATTTTCATGTGAAATTTTTATTAAATTTCCATATGAACCACTTCTTGCAGCAAATGTTACAGTTCCTGATGCAACTGCTTTTATTGGTGTTCCACTTGGTGCTGCTATATCTGTTCCTGTATGTGCACCTGACCTAATACTACTTACTGCTCCAAATCTGGAAGTTATTGTTCCAGTTACAGGTGTTACCGCTAAAAGTACTCCACTTACAACTGGTGATTTGCCATTTTCTTCTTCTGCTGCCTTTTTGGCTTCTGCTTCTTTTTTAGCTTTTTCTTCAGCCTCTTTTTTTGCCTGTTCCTCTGCTTGCTTCTTAGCTTGTTCTTCTGCTATAAGTGCTGAAACTTTTTCTTCAACTTGAGCTTGTGCAACTTGTACTGCTTCCATACTTATTTCATTAATATTTTCTGTATAATTTTCTGTTACACTTAATTCTAATTCTACTGTATCTTCTTTATGCTCTTCTTTAATTTGGTTTATTGCTTGTTCTGCTTCTTCCAAATTATCTACTAATCCTACTGTTTCTTGATTTAAGATAACTGCATAATATTTATACATTATTCTTGCATTTTCTTTTAATGCAACCATTATCTCATCTTCATTACATCTTCTACTTCTGCTTACTAATTTAAATTCATAACTTGGCATATCATCTAATGAAACAAAATCTATGTTCTTTCCTTGCATTTCTATTATTTCGCTTTGTATTCTATCTTCTAAATTTTGTTCACTATCTACGTAACCGATTTCTTGTCCTTTTACGGTTACTTTATAGGTCGGTTTATATTTTAATAAAATTATCGCTATTATTAACCCTAATGCCAATGCCATTATGCTAAAAAGTTTGCAACTTTCTTTAGTATAATATTTTACTGCTTTTTTAAAAATAATATACACTCTCCTTTTTACGCGACAAGTACTATTATACCATAATAATGATATTTTTGCAAATTTTATATCCTTGCTTAGCTCTTTTCAACCATATTTAAGCTTTTTAAGCCTTTTTTTATAGGTGATTTGCTTATATTTTTCTCTTTTTTATTTCTTTTTATTCATTTTTTCTCTTTTTTTCTATATTTTTCATTGAAGAATCTTGTAAAATATGATATTCTTAAATATATTATAAAAGAGGTTTTGATTATGAAAAAATTAATAGTACCACAAAAATATGATAACAAAAAATTAACTAAGTTCATATTAGATAGTTTCCCAAAACTTTCTCCAAATATGCTGTACAAAGCTTTGCGTCAAAAAGATATAAAAATAGATGGTAAAAGAATAAATAAGGATTGTAACATATATGAGGGAAATGAAATTCAGGTGTTTATTTCTGATTCATTTCTTTGTCCTGAACAAACTTTAAATATTGTATTTGAAGATGATAATATATTGATTATAAATAAGCCTGCCGCTTTGGAAGTTACTGGTGATAATAGTCTTACTACAATTGTTCATAATAAATTTGCCAATAATGCCTTTCTACCAATGCCATGTCACAGATTAGATAGAAATACTAATGGTCTTGTTTTATTTGCCAAAAAAGAACAAGTTTTAAATATTTTATTTGATAAATTTAAAAATCACGAAATTCAAAAAAAGTATTTAGCTCTAGTATATGGAATACCTAAAATAAAAAAAGCCAGACTAGAAGCATATTTATTTAAAGATACAAAAAAATCTCTTGTCTATATTTCAGATGATTTTAAAACAGGATATAGCAAAATTATTACTTCATATACTGTACTTAAAGAATACAAAAACAATTCCTGTTTATTAGAAATTGAAATAGAAACTGGAAAAACACATCAAATTAGAGCTCATTTAGCCCATATTGGTCATCCAATTATTGGTGATGGCAAATATGGTATCAATTCTATTAATAAGCAATTTGGCTTTAAGTATCAACAACTTACTGCATATAAATTAACTTTTAATTTTAAAACAGATAGTGGTATTTTAAATTATTTAAATGGAAAAACAGTGACTCTAAATTAGTCACTGTTTTATCATTTTTATTAATCTTCTAATAAGTTATAAAAATTTCTAAATTCATATCCTTCTGATTTTAAATATTCTATTGATTCTCTTAAAATTGTAGAAGAATCGCTTACATCTTTAGTATCATGCATCAAAACTACTAGTGAACCTTTATTTCTTGATGTTTTCTTCAAATTATTTAATAATTCTTGTTTTGAATATTTTTTTACAGAGTCATTATTTAAGCAATTCCAATCAACATATGTATATTGCATTTCTTCTAAAACTTTTAAAACTTCCTTTTTTCTTGCCTTATTAGAAGGAGACATAAATCCATTCGGAAATCTAAAAATATGCGAACAATAATTATCAATTCCTATTGCTTTTCCTATTGCAGCATCAGTTTTTTCCACTTCATTTCTAAAGCTTTCATTACTTTTATATAAAACAGAATTATTATGATCATATCCATGATTTGCTATGTAATGTCCTTCTTCATATTCCCTTTTTACAATCTCTGGATGCCTATCAACATATTTACCTATTACAAAAAATGTAGCTTTTACCTCTTCTTCTTTTAATATATCTAGAATTTTTGGAGTTACTGAAGTTGTTGGACCATCGTCAAATGTTAAATATGCTACTTTTTCTTCACTTTTAGTTATTTTAGCTATTTTTTCTATCATTTCTGTTGATAGCAAACTATTCTTTGATAGTTCTACTGCACATGTTTTAGAATTATTTAGTTTAATAATAATTACTATCGTTATACATATGATTACTATTATTAGTGAACATAATAGTTTAATTTTCAAATTTTTATTCATTTATATCACCTATTTTAATATATGTTTTTAAAATAGGTTTAGAATTTATTTTTTTAGTATATAGCTTAAATCACCTGAATTAAATGTCAAGTATGGTGTTTCCGTATTATCGTAATATACTCTTTGAAGCATTTCTGTTCTACCATCTGAATATGTTAATTCAACATAACAATCTCCAAGTTTATTATAACTTCTTAATATTTTGTATTTTCCTTCTGTTGAAGTTGAACCATTAGTTACTGGTTGTATTGCATCAACAAATGTTCCATCAGCATTAAGTTGTAAATAACTTCCAAATTCCAAATATGAACTTCCATATAAATCTTTTAGGTTATCATATGTTTCATTTGCTTTTAGGTCTGAAACTTTTTGTGTATTCCATTTTCCTATAATTTCACTATCTTCTGTCTCACTTGATGTTACTTTATTTGAGTCACTAGAAGTTGTACTGTTACTTGTTGTTGTATTTTCTTTTGTTGTATTTTGAAATGTTGTGTTAGTATTGGTTGTTGTTTTATTACTATTTGTTGCATTTGTATTAGTCGTGGTCGTATTTGTATTAATTGGTCTTGTTGTGTTTTTTTCATTATCAGTTGTTATTGCTGATACTTGTTCTTTTATAGATTCTGCTTGTTTATTACTTTCTATTTTATTTTGATAAACTTTCGAAACTATTACTACTGCAATTATTACTAATGTTATGCATAAAACTCCTAATATTATTATTAAGTTCTTTTCTTTATTTTTCATATTCTTTTCCTCCTTATATTAAAGCTGCCGAAACATGATAAACATCAGCATTCTTTCCTAATTTTTTTTGAGCCTCTCTAAGTACTTTATGGTCATCATCTAATAAAATCAAGTGGTTATATTGGTCACCTTTTTCCTCTATCTTTTTCGCCTTTATTATATCCCTATTTTCTTTGTTGTACTCTCCTATTTCTTTAGTAATTATTAACCAGTTTTTTTTGGGAATAAATGGCGTATTTTTTTCTAGCCATTTTTTCTTTTTTTCTGTTAATTTAGACGTTTTGGATAATGACAATATATACAAATCTATATTTGATATTTGTGATATTTTTTCTAATGTTTTTATAATATCTTTTAATGGTTCTGCATTGTCATAATCTTCTTCCATTTTTTCAGCTACCTTGTCTTCTGGGTATACGTTATATACAGCTATAGTTCCATCCATATCAATAAACATAGCTACTTTTTGATTTTCTTGACAAGTTTTTTCTACTTTTTCTATGAATTTACTCATTTAAAATCCTCCCTTTTTTTATTATAACATAACTACATATTTTTGTATATATATTAACTAATAATAATGAAAATTTGGCAATAAACCATTGGTTTCAAATTGTTTATCCTGAATTCTAGTTCTATACTAAATATAATACGTGTATTAGAAAAGGTTAAGTAAATATCCACAAAAAATAAAGGGCAGCTATTGCAAAACCAACAACTGACCTTTATTTTTTATACACTTAATCCTTATAAAATACCACCATCGGCTTACCTAATGGAGTACCATCAGCAGTTTCAAGCTCAATTTTGAAGTTGATATTGCTATACTTCAGTGACATGCTTAAAAAGTATGCCGCCTGCAAACTGCCCGTCTTCTCAATAATGTCTCCGCTTTCCATTGCCTTAAATCTCTGCATAGCTTTTTCATATGATTCGTGCATATTTTTCCTCCTGGTCAATGACCTTTTTCAATAATTTGTTTAATAATATATGCAAACACTCCTTAGAGTGGAAATAAGAAAGTAAATATATATAAAACTAAGTCTTGCTTAATCTATTATCAGCATACCACATTATGTTAATTTTGTCAAATTTAGATACAATCTAATAGTGTAAAATATGATTCATTTGTGATAATGTCTTAATTTTAAAAATATGATATAAGTAAATCTGATAAAAATATCGGAGGTGCTTATGAGAAAGGTAGAATTAAGAATGAATGAAGAATATAAATATAAAATAATAAAAAAATTAGTTGAAACAAACGGAAATAAACAAAGAGCTGCCGTTACCTAAAAAAGATCTATAAGACAAATTGATAAAATGATTGCTGGATACAAAGAATATGGAAAAGCTTTTTTTGTACATGGTAATCGTGATAGAAAGCCTAAACATGCTCTTACAGATGATTTTAAAACAGAAATAGAATTATTATATATTAGCCCAAATCTCTACCATTGATGAAGCTAATGAGTTCTTAAAACAATTCATAATCCAATACAATAACAAGTTTGCTCTGTGTATTAATCATAACAAATCTGTTTTCGAAAAGCAACCCTCTGAGGAAAAAATTAATTTAACCTTAGCTATATTGTGTCAAAGAGTTGTTGATAGTGGTCATTCAATAAAGTTTAATAATGAATATTATAGTTTTATAAACAAACTTGGTAACCCTATTTATTTTAACAAAGGTACTAAATGTACTGTGATAAAAGCTTTAGATAGGCAATTATTTGCTACTGTAGATGAGTCTATATTTGCTTTAGAGAAAATATCAGAAGTACAATCAAAGTCAGAAAACTTTGATGATATCGAAGAAGTAAAAGAAAGAAAAATATATATTCCTAGAATGATCCATCCATGGAAAGGGAAATCATTCGAAGAATTTGTTAAAAAACAAGAACACAGATTAAAAGATGTCGCATAAAAATATTAGCACTAAACTTTATAAATTTAGTGCTAATAAATAAAATTTTTTAAGACATTTTCAAAAATGATTGACAGCAAGCCCATTTAATTTTAGAAAGTAATTCTTCATTTATTGATATTTTTCTTTTAATTGTGCTTATCATATCACAAAAACCTCCTTTTTTCAATATATTGAGGCTTTTTTCTGTATTTTGCTTGTAGGTTAGTCAATCATTTGTCACAAATTATTTAAAATAAATACTTTGAGCACCTATATTGTAAATAACGATTCTTCTTGACTTTTATATTTT
>JABLTO010050211.1_pt1 | contig 77545 bp, 66 predicted proteins | sample 7160091 | NCBI WGS metagenome assembly JABLTO01 (sample SAMN14651225, study PRJNA627086) | human gut metagenome | isolation source: feces | host: Homo sapiens | reverse complement strand
CAAGAGAAGCAACGGGAATCATTGCGAAAGCCATGATGAGCGCAAGCGCAAGTGCCAGAAATTTGCGGGTTTTCATTTCTTTTCCTCCTGAAAAACTGTGCGCGGGACAACCGAACAAGCCGGTTGTCTCAACAGGGTTTATTATATCATCTTCGGTTGAAATGTCAATGTTTGAAATGTCAATACAATGAGACGGAAAGATGAAAGAATACGCCCGGACGGAAAAGCCGAAGGGAAACCGGGCTTAACATTATAGCGTGCAGGAGAAAATCAGTATAGAGACAAAATAAAATACGTCCGCCGGAAAATGCTGCCCGGCAGACGTATAACAAATGCAGCCGCGTTGCGCCGCATCATTTTAAATTCAATTCATTCATTGCTGTGCTGACTGTTACAGTCCCATTGCACGCCTTGCAATAAGAATTGCATCGGGAAGGCCGATGACGCCGTCGCCGTTCATGTCAGCGGCATCAAGGGATGCGCCTTCAAGAGTAAGCACTTCGATTGCATGACGCATTACCTGCAATGCGTCCGCAATGGTAACGCTGCCGTCAAGGTTCACATCGCCCATTGCGGGAAGAATGTTGAACGGACAGTTGGTAAGCACTGTCGGAACTTCGTAATCACGGCCGTTGGCGTGATGGTAGATCTCTGCGGAGTGAATGCCGGCATGATTTACGGCAGGCAGCGAACCGTGCCAGGTTTCGGGCATGTCTGCGCTGACGGTAAGAAGATTTCCGGTCATTTCAACGCCGGCTTCACATTCGAAGGATATGTAATAACCCTGAATCAAGGCGAAACGGTCAACATAAATAATATTGGCTTCAATTTCGTAATGTCCGCCGGCGGCTTCGATCCGCTCAAGAATATCACCGGGGATAACGGCGTGTTCGAGTTCCTCCATAACAGCGGGGGTGGTGACGGCGATCGTGCCGCTGTGAACTACCTGCGTGCCGCCGCATGCAACGGGTGCGCAGTCGAAAGAAACTTCAATGCGTTCACCGATGCGGACATCATTGGCTGTTGCCGTGATGCCGATAAGACTCAGCTGAGGTTCTTCGGGTTCGCCCGTTCCGGAGAAGGCAACATTGTCGATTTTGACGCAGTCGCTGCCGCCGTCGGTCAGTTCGTCCTTAACGTAGCTCCATTCAAAGTGATACAGCCCCGCTTCGGGTGCGGTGAAGGTATAGCTGCTGAATCCGGTCATATTCGTGTCGGCATATTTCTGGTATTCAACGTCGTTAACTTTGAAGTAATAGTAGTCGTAATCGGTTTCGCTGCTGTAGAAATAGTCAAACGAAAGCGTGTCGCCTTCCGCCATGCGGATGGTTGTGAGCAGCACGGCGGTGGTGTTGCCCATGCCGGCGTTGTTGGTCTTTGCAATCAGTCGGTCTCCCTCGGCAACGGGAACGAAGCTGTATTCCGCGCTCGTACCGAATTCAAGACTGCCGCCTTCAACGTTGACGGCTTCGGCAAGGGTTTCATCGGGAGTTACGGAAACGGAAACCGTTTCGGTTCCGATAATGCTGCCGTTCACGCTGACGGAGCAGGTGATTTCGGTTTCGCCGCGGCCCATACCGGTGATGACGGCTCTGCATCTGCTGCCTGCATAAGGTTCAACGATCGCAACAGACTCGTCCGCACTCGTCCATGTTGTGACATAGTTATTTGCATTTTCGGGAACAAGGGACATATTGACGTTCACGGTTTGCGCCATTTTAATATCCGCGCTTGTGATGTCAAGGCTGAATCCGGTAAGATCAACAAGGGGGAAGCTGCCCCAGAGTTTCCATGTGCTGTTGACGGTCTGCGCACTGTCGGGATTTGCGGGGAAAGCGTCAACATCACTCATAACAATAGGGTATGCATTGCCGTAAGGGTCGCATATGCCGTGTTCTTCAACCATTTGAGCAAAGGCTTCCGCAACGGTGGCGGGGTTTTCAAAATCCTTCATAAGGTTCCAGAAAGTCTCTTCGTATACATAATCGCCTGCGAAAGTGACGCTCTGAGAATAGCCGTAAACAACACCTGCACCTGCGCGGAGCAGTGCTGCACCGGTGGTGCCTTGGCCGCTGCGCTTCATACCTTCGCAAATTGCCATCCAAACGAGACAGTTTGAAAGGGGTGCAGGGGTATGGTGTTCAATATAACGACCGTCGATATATGCGGCGCTGCCGGCATAAACCGCCCAACCGTTGTTGTAATCTTCCTGAGTGATGCCGGAACTTGTTGTCAGGCAGAGATAGGAAGACGTGCCGTCCTGGGTGCCGTGACTGTCAAAAAATACAACGCCTTTATTCGGGAAATTTTCTGCGATTGCGGGGCCGGTCGCTGCCGTGCTCTGGATAAGCAGGTAGTCGCCGCCGGTTGCGTCCGCGACGGACTGCGCTTCACGCTTGTACTGATCGGTGAAGCTGCTGTCGTGACCGTAGTAAGGTGCAATCAGAAATACGTCGGCGGATTCGGCATCTTTGAGGTTTTCGGTTTTTCCGCTGCCCTTTGAAAGAACAACGCCTTCCTTAACGGGTGCGCAGTCGGTGTTGAGTTCGTTGCGGAGTCTGTAGTTGTATGCACAATACATGCCGTCAACGGTGAAGTAGAAGCCGTCCTTCGTGAAGGCGGAAAAGCTGTCCTTATCAACGGTGTTGAGGCTCAGTGCAGCGGTGTAAACCGCATTGATGACCTCGGTGCGGCTCATGCCTTGAGCAAGAGCGTCTGCTTCGGCTGCATCGAGTGCCGCCCAAGCGTTGTCGAGTTTGCGCATGGCTGCTGCTTCGCCTGCAATGCCTTCGATGCTTTCCGCAAAAGCGGCAGCGGGAAGAACTGCAAACGCCATGATGAGCGCGAGCAGAACAGCCGTCAGTTTACGAGTTTTCATGTGTTCCTCCTGAGTTTTGCTTTGCGGCGGAAAACGATGAATGCCAATTCTCTGCCGCATATTGTATTTTAGCATCTGACCGCAGAATGTCAAGAAAAAATATCGCTCCTGACGAAGTCTATATTTACGTTTAAAAGCTGTTTCAAATTTAAAACGCGTTTTGAATGAATATACCGATTTCGGCTCTTTTCACATCCGCGTTTCTGTGGTATAATAAATTGATTTGGAGCAGGTATTGCTCCGCATTTCGGAGGTACAAAAGTGGCACGAAGCATGACAGGGTTCGGTCATGCGGTCGTTTCAAAAGACGGCCGCGAATTGTCGATTGAACTGAAATCGGTCAATCATCGCTTTTTGGATCTTGCGCTCAGAATGCCGCGCTCGCTTGCCTTCCTTGAGGACACGGCGCGGAACACGCTCGGCACGATGCTTGCGCGCGGCCATGTTGACATTTTTGCCAATTACCGCAACACGCGGAACGATTCAAAAAAAGTTGAAATAAACATGCCGATGCTCTCGGCATATATAACTGCCGCCCGGCAGGCGGCGGAGGAACTCGGCATTGAAAACGATCTGACACTGTCGCGTGCGCTGAGGCTTACGGATATCGTTTCCGTGACAGAGGCCGACGACGACAGGCCCGCGCTTGCGGAACTGATGAAAGATGCCTTGACCCGCGCCGCAAATGAGCTTATCGCAATGCGTATGCGCGAGGGTGAAAGGCTTTCATCCGACATGAAAACACGACTCGGCGTGATTGCGGATATTCGCGAAAAAATCTCGGAGCGCGCCCCGCTTGTCGTTGAAGAACAGCGAAAAAAGCTTAACGAACGCATTGAAAGCCTGCTCTCCGAAACGGAAATCGACAGGGCGCGCCTTGCAACGGAAATTGCATTATTCGCGGATAAAGTCAGCATCGATGAGGAGCTTGTCCGTCTTTCGAGCCATATTGCCGCGGCAGGCGAACTGCTTGAAAACAACGGCTCTATCGGCAGAAAACTGGATTTCATCGTCCAGGAGATGAATCGCGAGTTCAACACCATCGGTTCAAAAGCGAACGATAAAACAATTGCGTCTCTTGTTATCGACGGCAAAGCCGAGCTTGAGAAGATGCGCGAACAGGTGCAGAACTTTGAATAAACATAAAACCGAGTTTCGGCATTCGTTCCGCAATTCGGCAGCAGTGCTGTGTGCGGTTTGCAAAAGGGCATCAAAAGAAATAAAGAGGGTACAAACACTATGATGAAAAAACGCGGCATGCTGATCGTCATTTCCGGCCCGTCCGGCGTCGGCAAAGGCACTGTTGCAAACAGATTGCTTGAAAAGCACGACAACATCTGCTTCTCCGTTTCTGCAACGACCCGCGCAATGCGTGAGGGTGAGGCGGAAGGCGTGAATTATTTTTATAAAACAACCGAGGAATTCGATACAATGATAGAACAGGGAGAATTCCTTGAATACATGCGTGTGTTCGGCAAAAATTACTACGGCACGCCGAAAAGCTACGTTGAATCAAAGCGCAGCGAAGGCATAAGCGTTTTGCTTGATATCGATGTCAAAGGTGCAATGCACGTTAAAAACAATTGCCCCGACGCAATAACGATTTTCATTGCGCCCCCTTCACTGGCGGAGCTGCACAGGCGGCTTGTGGGCAGAGGGACGGAGACTCCCGAAGCGGTTGCCCGAAGGTTTGAAGAGGCAAGAACGGAACTTGAATACATTCCGAAATACGACTATGTTGTTGTGAACGATGAAATTGAGTCGGCCGTTCAAAAAATCGAATGCATACTCAATGCCGTCGGATGCACTCCCGAATATAACCGCGAGCTTTTGCCCGCGCTGCTCGGCGAAACTTTCTCCGAGTGACGAACGGTGCTGCGGAGGGCGGGCCGCATGATAATCGTATAATAGTTTTAAATTGAGCGTTAAATTTATTGAATACTTACTGTTGGAGGTAACATAATGAGTCACCAAATGAACCATCCGCCGGTTGTTGAACTGGAAAACATCGCGGGCTGTCGCTATATGCTTGTAACAGCCGTTGCAAAGCGCGCAAGGCAGCTGCTTGTTTCAAAGGAAGAATCATCCGACAAAAAGCCTGTTGCAAAGGCTGTTGACGAACTGTACAACGGCGAGCTCTGCGTCAGGTATCCTGCCGAATACTATCAGACTTCCGAAAAATAATCCGTAACGGCGGAACAATCAAATCAAGCTTTATATGTTATGCGCCGAAAGGCGGGGGTGAACAGCATGTTTGCAAGGGTAATAGTTGATATTTCAAATGCCAATGTAAACAGGCTGTTTACTTATGCCGTTCCGGAAGAAATCAGTCTGTGCGAAGGGCAGCGCGTTATCGTTCCGTTCGGGCGGGGGAACCGACCGATTGAGGGCTTTGTGCTTGAACTTGTCGATGAACCGGGAACGGAGCGTGAGCTTAAATCCATCGTGCGAACGATTGAGCCGTACTCGGCGCTGTTGCCCGATCAGCTCAAGCTTGCGGATTGGATGTGCAAAGCGTACCATTGCACAACCGCCGATGCACTTCGGGTCATGATTCCCGCCGCGCTGCGCGGTTCAAAAGTTAAAGAAAAAAAAGTGCGCACTCTGCACATTGCGGACAATCTTGATATTGAAGCAGTGCGTGCTTCAATGCTGAAAAAAGACGGAACGCCGCGCGCGCCGAAGCAGTTTGAAGTTTTTTCTCTGCTTTTATCGGGCAGATCGGAGCTTTCCGCAAGCGATATAAATGCGTTCGTGCCCGGTGCGGGCGCAGCTGTTGCCGCACTTGTTAAAAAGGGCATTCTTGTTGAACAAGGGCGCGAAACCTATCGAAATCCTTTTGCAAACAGAGATATTCAGTCGACGGAGCCGCTGCCGCTTCTTCCGGCGCAGCAAAACGCACTTGAAAAAATCAAATCCGCCGATGCCGGAAGCTGTCTGCTTCTTCACGGTGTCACGGGGAGCGGAAAGACCGAAGTTTATATGCAGGCAATTGCGAACGTGCTTGAAAACGGCGGCGGCGCAATTGTTCTTGTCCCGGAAATATCTCTGACACCGCAGACAACGGACAGATTCAGGAGCAGATTCGGAAACAATGTTGCCGTTCTGCACAGCCATTTGAGCGACGGTGAACGTTTTGACGAATGGCGGCGGATACGCTTCGGCAAGGCAAGGGTCGTTGTCGGCGCAAGGTCGGCAGTGTTTGCGCCGGTGGAAAATCTGCGTATTATCATAATCGACGAAGAACATGAGCCGAGCTATTATTCCGAAATTACTCCAAAGTATTCCGCTGCCGAGGTTGCGCTGCGTCGGGTCAAACTCTGCGGTGCAAAACTTGTCCTCGGCAGTGCGACTCCGTCGCTCACAACATATTATCGTGCAAAGCGGGGCAGGTACATACTGCTTGAGATGCCGAACAGAATAAACGGTGTGCCGATGCCGAAAGTTGATATTGTTGACATGCGCGAGGAGTTTTTGAGCGGGAACAACAGCATTTTTTCGGGCTTGATGATAAAACGGCTGAAAGAATGCCTTGAAAAGCACGAACAGGCGATTCTGTTTCTCAACAGGCGCGGTTATTCATCCCATGCCGAATGCCGCGCGTGCGGATTTGTGTTCACCTGCCCGAACTGCGACGTTGCATTGACCTATCACAGGTTTGATGAGTCACTCCGCTGCCACTATTGCGGGGCGAATTATAAAATGCCGAAAACCTGTCCGTCCTGCGGCAGGGAGTACATCAAATACACGGGAATCGGAACTCAGCAGGTTGAGGAACAGCTGAAACTTGTGTTTCCGAATGTGCGCTGTTTAAGAATGGATATGGACACGACAAGCGGCAAAACCGCACATCGGGATATACTTGATGCATTCACGCGGCGCGAGGCTGATGTGCTTATCGGCACGCAAATGGTGGCAAAGGGGCTTGATATTCCGAATGTGACGCTTGTCGGCGTCGTGTTTGCTGATTCAACACTTTTCCATTCGGATTTCCGCAGCAGCGAACGTACGTTTCAGCTTTTGACCCAGGTCGCGGGTCGTGCCGGCCGTGCCGATAAAGAAGGACGCGTCGTGATTCAGACCAATGCGCCGGGACACCGCGCAATACGGCTCTGCACGAAGCATGATTATAAAACATTCTATAATCTCGAAATCGGAGACCGACTGCGGACGCTGTTCCCTCCGTTTGCGGTATTTGTGCGGGCGCAATTCGCCTGTGCCGATGAAAACGCGGCGGCGGATGCGGCGGAAAGGTTTGCAAACGGCGTGACAAAAACCATTTTAACTGCATTAAAACCCGCAAACGCGGAAAATGAGCTTGTTTTCGCACTCGCGGGTGCCGCGCCGATTCGCCGCAGGGAGGGGCTGTTCCGCTATGCGGTTATAATTAAGCTGGTTCGCACCGCAAATACGGCCGCAGCAATCAATGCAATATACGCTTTCAGCGACGGCTGCGCGGATGAATGCTATCGCGGCATTGAAGTCAACCCGCAGGATATGCTTTGAAAGAATAACAAACCCGCAGCGGAAAGCGGAAAAAGATACGAACTATGAACGGATTGAATGCATTAAACATGCGGCAGGAGCCGAAGCGCGGCGCAAAACTTGCCGAAAAACTTAAATGTGAAAAGAGCAGCATACACTATCTCAGCATTTTGAACGGAAATACGCGGGGACTTGTTTGGACGGACGATCCGACGGCACTGCGGCTTGCGGTCGTATACAGTTGTCTTTTGGGCGGATTCCAGATAATGGGAACTCCGCTGCAAACGGCGGAGGAATATGCCGCTTTCCGTCTGTTTTTTGAGAACAAAGTATTTCCGTTGGCAAAAGATGAATTCGAACTGAGTGAATTTGCATATTCCGCCGACACGGAAGAGCTTTCGGATATGATGCGCGTTGTTTTTTTCGACAAAGAGCTGTTCGAACAGAAACAGCTTGTTTATCGCACGGCAGAAGAATACAGCGCGGCGGAAATGCCGTTCGTTCATGCGGCGGAGGGGCGGCCGATGCGCATTCGGCGCGCCTCGGAAAGCTTCTTGCGTGAAAATGCCGAGTTTGCAGGGGCCTATCTTCCCGAAATTTTGGAAAGCTACAAAAGCTTTGCGGATTTTTTGAAACATGGTTTTGCCTTTTTTGCGCTTGAGGGCGAGAATATCTGCGGAAACATTATTTCAAACGGAGAGTACAACGGCTGCTGCATAGTCGGTGCGGATACAAAAGCGGAATATCGACGGCGCGGCATTGCATCGGCGTTGCTGCGCACCGCAATTGAATCTGCACGAGAACGCGGGAATGAAATAATATGGGAGTGCGCGGAAGAAAACATACCTTCGGTGCGCACTGCCGAAAGCTGCGGAATGCATCGCTGCGGAGAGTTTTTCGTCCGCTGGTTTGAATTCGAACCGCAAACTCCGCAAGACTAATCAAATCATTTCAACTGCATATGAACCGGATTTTTCGAAGACAAGCCGGGGCGCGGTCGTGACGACCGCGCCCTTAATATATTTTTAAAAAAAGCGATTCAATGCTTGACAGGGCATAAATCGGTGGTATAATAATAACAGGAATCATTCCTAAGGAGGCGTGAATGACAAGGCAGCGACAGTTGATTTACAACATCATACAACGGGCGGACGATCACCCGACAGCCGAAATGATTTATGCAAGGGCAAAGGCCGAAATGCCGTCCATTGCATTCGGAACTGTCTATCGGAATCTGAAACTCATGGTCGATGCCGGAGAGATCCTTCACATTCCCGTTGCCGGTGAGCCGGACAGATACGACAAGACCATTCGTCCGCATGAACACATGCAGTGTATCGAATGCGGCAGGGTTGCCGACTGTGACCCGGGCGATCTGAAATCATATTTCAGCAGCAAAATCGGCGAAGAAATTGTTTCCTACACACTCAACTTTTTCTATATCTGCAATGAATGCAGACAGAAGCGGAAAAGGGAGAATAATCAAAAACGAGCATAAAATGCTGACCGGCGGCGCGTGCCGCAAAAAATAAAAATCTTTGGAGGATAAAAGTATGAAAAAGTTTGTATGTTCAGTATGCGGTTACGTTCATGAGGGCGATTCCGCTCCCGAAGTATGTCCCGTTTGCGGCGCACCCGCAGAAAAGTTCATCGAGCAGTCCGAAACCATGAGCTGGGCGGCAGAGCATGTCGTCGGCGTTGCACAGGGCGCACCCGAGGATATCATGGCGGATCTGCGTGCAAATTTCGCAGGCGAATGCACCGAAGTCGGTATGTACCTTGCAATGGCAAGGGTTGCACACCGCGAAGGTTATCCCGAAATCGGTCTCTATTGGGAAAAAGCAGCCTATGAAGAGGCTGAGCATGCTGCAAAGTTTGCAGAACTTCTCGGCGAAGTTGTAACTTCCAGCACCAAAAAGAACCTTCAAATGCGTGTCGAAGCCGAAAACGGCGCAACCGCAGGCAAGACCGATCTGGCAAAGCGTGCAAAGGCTCTTAACCTTGATGCAATTCACGACACCGTTCATGAAATGGCGCGTGACGAAGCCCGTCACGGCAAGGCTTTCGCAGGCCTTCTGAACAGGTATTTCGGCGAATAAACATACATTCGGTGATTATCCGAACGGCGGATAATCACGATATGCTGATTGCATATTCCGCATGACAAAACTCGGCACAGAATAAAGATATCGCGGTCTCGTTTACGGAAGCCGCGATATTTTTATTTTATTTTAAATCAAAAGGCGAAAAGTAAACAGTGCTGTTTCATTCCGATCTCAGCGCGGCAACGGGATCCTTCTTCGCCGCAATTCGCGAGGGTATGATGCCCGCAATAAGTGTCAAAACCATGCTTATCAAAACCAGTATTATGCCGGCACGCCACGGAAGGACGGCCGTCAGCGTGTCGATGCCTGTGAGCGACCGAACGATAAGGTTCAGCGGGATGCACAACAGCATTGATGCAATTATTCCGATCGCACCCGCACAAAAACCGATAATCAGCGTTTCGGCATTGAACACGGATGAAATATCGCGTTTTGATGCGCCGATGGAGCGCAGAATACCGATTTCCTTCGTGCGTTCAAGCACTGAGATATAGGTAATTATGCCTATCATAATTGAGGATACAACCAGAGAGATTGCAACAAACGCGATAAGCCCGTACGAAACGGCATCGATCATTGTTGTAACTCCGGACATAAGCAGCGCAACATAATCGGTGTACTCAATAGCCTTATCCTCGTCCGCATTCCGGTTGTATTCCGCAATGTTGTCAGCGATAGCTTCCTTATCCTCAAATGTTGCAGCATACAAATTAACTGTTTTGGGCGAATCGGGATCAACTGCACCGAGTTTTTCGAGTGCTTCGTCAAGCGTTGTTCCGGAAACCTTTGACGGCATGAATTTATCATAGTATTCCGCAAGCTTGTCAACACTCGTGTCGTTTGCAATGGTTTTATCAAAAATATCCGCAACTGCGGCATATCCGGCCGTGCCGAAAAGATTGTTCGGTGCGGAATGTTCGAAAATAATCTGCATGATTTCGGCTTCGGCTTTGTCGGCATATTTCTTTTTTACTGCGGAAACAAGCTGTTCACGCATCAAAGTCCGAAGCTCTTCGTCTGTATAGTCGGAAAGATATTCCTCCGCAGTGGCAACATCAAACCCGTATGTTGCCGCCGCAAGCTGAACCATTGATTCACGCGTCGGATACATTGCCATGTATTCCTCAACAACTGCATCAAGCTCCGCCTGCTCGGGTTCGGCAATGATTTTTTTGTAGATTTCCGTTTTCTGCATGTCCGTAAGGGATGCAAAATAAGCGGTAACTTCTTCCGCCTTTTTGTCTGCCGACAGTTCGTTTTCGGAGTCCAAAGTGAAAGGAAGTCCGGTTAAAACATCAAGATTCACGTTTTCCTGGGATTTCTGTTCGCGGACAATTTCACTTTCGTTCGTTTTCTGAATTATATAGTCGGAAAGGGCGGAAGTGTAGCCGAAAACTCCGTTTACTGAAGCAGCCCTGTTGTCGTTCGGGCGAATAATACCTGCAAGCCGCAGATCGAGTCCGTTTTTGATAACAAGCTCCATTGCGGCGGCGTCATCGCCGATATATTCCCATGAACCGCCGTTTTCGTCGGTCGAATACGATTTTGAGTAATAATCTGAATTCAATATCAGCTTGAATTTGGTGCCGATAAGCTCTTCAAACTTTGCGGAGCGTGTATCCGTCACGATTTCCTCGCCTTTAAGAACGGAGTTAAAAATCCTTGTGATTTCGGCGGTGTCCATAAGCCCGAGAGCATAGAAAGCAACGTCGGATACTTCGTTGTTTTTATCAATAACAAGCACAATATCGTTGGCACTCTTCGGCCATTCGCCCGCAACAAGCTCATATTGATTCAAAACAAGCTCGGAAACGAGTGCGCCGTCCGCTCCGGAAAGGATTTCGTCCCAAAGATTCATGTTTCCCATGCGGGAGGTCATCATGTTAATCATACTGACGCCCTTGTCGCCTTCGGATGTTTCATCATCGGCAAACAATGCGGAGGTCATATCCGTACTGTGATATTTCCCGTCCGTGCCGATGACATACGCGTTGACGGTAAGCCCGTAGCCGTACCGCACGGAGCTTACATATTCTCGAAGATCGGTCTTTGCGGTTGAAGCATCAAGCTCCGAATCAATATACTTTTTAAACGATGCAAGGTCATTTACTTCGTCTCCGTCCGAAACGGTTGCGTTCAGCATTTTGTAGAGCCGAGGATCGGAGTAAACTGAATCCGCATCACGGTTTTTCAGTGTTTCATCGTCCGTCTTTTCGTTTGCTGCCGTCAGCATACTCATGAAATCGTTCGGTTCGCGTTCGACTGTGATCGGATAGGATGTCAAAGTATCTTTCTGGATTGCATTGACATAGTTCTGAATGCCGGTTGAAAGCGCAAGAATCAGCGCAATGCCGATAATGCCTATCGAACCCGCAAAAGAGGTCAAAAAAGTCCTGCCCTTTTTCGTTGAAAGGTTGTTTAAACTCAGCGAGAGCGCGGTAAAAAAGGACATGGAAGTCCGTTTTTTCTTTTGTTTTTTATCAAAAGTGCTGCCCGCCCCGCGTTCTTTTTCTTTCGTCAAAGTTCGTTCGTCATTGCTCACGGGGTTTGTATCGCTCGAAATCTGCCCGTCATGAAGCTTCACAATTCGCGTTGCATACTGCTCCGCAAGTTCGGCATTGTGTGTAACCATTATAACAAGGCGGTCTTTTGCGACTTTTTTCAGCAGCTCCATAACTTGGGTTCCGGTTTCGCTGTCAAGTGCACCGGTGGGTTCATCCGCAAGTAAAATATCGGGATTATTAACAAGCGCACGTGCAATGGCAACGCGCTGCATCTGTCCGCCGGACATTTGGTTCGGCCGCTTATGCTCCTGTCCTTTGAGCCCGACTTGTTCCAACGCTTCACATGCGCGTCTGCGCCGCTCCTGCTTTGATACGCCGGAAAGTGTCAGTGCAAGCTCAACGTTTGAAAGCACGGATTGGTGCGGAATCAAATTGTAACTCTGAAAAACGAACCCGACGGTATGGTTTCTGTAAGTATCCCAGTCGCGGCTTGTGTATTGTTTTGTGGAAACACCGTTGATAACAAGGTCGCCGCTGTCATAGCGGTCAAGCCCTCCGATGATGTTGAGCAGAGTTGTTTTGCCCGAACCGCTCGGGCCCAAAACCGCAACAAACTCATTGCTGCGGAATTCAAGGCTCACGCTGCTCAGTGCGTTTTGAACAAGATCGCCGGTTTTATATTGTTTGGAAACTTTTTTTATTTCAAGCACTTTTCGTTGCCTCCGGACAGAAATTTGCGGACCGGATCCCGTCGATCCGCCTGCATACAGTATAACGCAGAATCATTAAAAAAACATTAACTCAAGTTAAAACAATGGAGAATTTCTGCGGCAAAAAAAGGCAGAATTCAGTCATTGCTCATCATGTTCGTACATCGGAAATGCTTTCGGGGCCGCGCTGCCGTGCCGCAGTCTGTTCCGAATGTGCTGAACGACGGTGGCGATGAATTCGGCATTTGTCGGCTTACCCTTTGCGGAATCCGTTGTGTTGCCGAAAAGCTCAAATTGCATGTAGAGATTCCCGCCCTCCCATGCACACTCGATGGAATAACGAATTGCTCTTTCAACCGCGGCCGGAGTGGAGTGATAATACATTGCAACGTATTCATACATGCGTTTGAGATCCGCATCGACTCCGAATATGCGCATACAGACAAGCAGCCGCAGAAATTCCGTGCCGCGATGCTCGTTTTGCAGCCCGAGCGGCAGCAGGATGGAATCGGTCACCATTGCATATTGACGCTTCTGTTCGTCCATCTCGCTGAAAAACGCAGGGTTATTTATTGCCTGTTCAAGTGCTTCAAGATCCGATTTGCCGCGCTTTTTCTCATAGTCAAGACATTTTTCGATTATAGCTGCGGCCGTTTGTTCGACAGGGGCAGAAAACGAAAGCAGTCCGTCAATCTTTTCATTGCGGCTGATTCCGATAAGTGATTTCGTCATCTTAGGTGCACAAACAAAAAAACGTGCATTGCGGCACAGCTTGCTCTGCCGAAGGGTGTTTATCAGCGCGAACGCATCGATATCGGGAAGAGAAACGCTGACAACAAAAACCGAAGGAATCTCATCAAACAGCATTTTCCAAACATCATTGCCGCTGCGAACGGGCGGAAGCATATGCAGTGTGCCTCCCAAAAGCTCGGTAAGCCTGTTTGCGTATTCGCGCTTCTTATTCAAAGGACGTTCCTCGCAAACAACAATCCCGCGAAGTCTGTCGATATCCGACAGGTTACCTGTCTCCATCAATTCCTCAACGGAACGCCTGCCGTTCAGGCAGACTGCCGAAAGCGGATCGTAAGGCGAGGCGTCTTCACTGTCCTCGGGTTCACGGAGACAATCCGTTTCATACAATTCGACAGGTTCCGGTATCTCAATAATTTCAGCGTCATCGGCCGTGATCGCGCTTTGCTCAGCCTGCTTTTTTATGTCTTTTGCAGTTTTGCCGCCGGTGTAAACACTGCCGCACACGGTTGCAATGTGTGCAATCGAAGTTTTTTTGCGTCTGCTGCGCGGTTTTTCGGCTGTCAATCCGCCCTCTGTATCCGCTGTTTCGGCAGGTTGTTCCGCATTATCGGTTTTATTCGGTTTGTCCATGTTCGGGATTCCTCCTCCGCAGATTACTGCTGTTAGTTTAGCACAGTTGGAATGCGGCGGCAAGTCCGTTTTGCCGCTTTTTTTGCCGCATTCTGTCGCGGAGGGCGAAACGATGTGTTCAAATCCGAATAAATCGGATCCCTTTGGGATATTATAAATATATTGAGTCGGCGGAGATATTGCATTTGTTCGAATGCCGAAAAAAATTACCGCATAAATACCGAAAAAATTTTTTAAAAAAATGCGCAAAGACGTTGACAAATGAATATTGTGCGTTATAATGAAGTTGATGATAGCTCATATATCTCAAATTTGGATGTTGCGGGGAGGCAAATAAACATGAAACCGTTCAAAACGCTGTGTGTTGTGCTTCTGGCGGCAATGTTAGTTTTAACAACGGCTGCCTGCGGTTCAAAAGGGAAAACAAACGACAACCTGCAAACAGGCGGCAGTGCTTCACAGAAACAGGATAAAAAAACGATTGTCTGTTCCGCAGATTATCCGGAATATACGTCAGTTGATGATCTGTCGGCTCACGCAGACTATGTCGTATACGGAACGGTGCTGTCCGAGCGATATGAATCGATGTCTCTTCGTATTCCGGAAAGCAGCGCAGAACCTGCAGAAGCAGGGCAGGACAACGAGCAGACTGTTGTGACAGTCTATGAGGTTCGCGTGAAGGAAAGCTACTCCGGAGCAGCAAGCAGCGGAGATGTGCTTAAAGTAATGCTTTTGGGAGGAGAAACTGAGGATACCGTTTACCAATATGAAGACAGTCCCGAAATTGAAATCGGTTCGGAATATGTTTTCTTCCTCAGCGGAAGCCAAATTGTTGAAAACGGGGCTTGGCTTTTGAACAATACACAGGCATTGTATGCAGCCAACGGCGAAACTGTTTCGAAAACGGCAGAACAGGGATTTGCACTGTCTTTCGAACGGCTTGAAGCAATCAAAGCTCAGTGAACATAAAACCCGGCAGTGAGATTAGCTGTAAAGTTTTCCTACACTTGCAGAAAAGGGCAGACGGCAGAGTGCCGCCCGCTCTTTATTTTCATCTGCGGAACTTACAGTGCCGCTTATACGGAAAATTTAAAAATTTGCCGCGTTATGTCCAAAAAATAATTGCTATTGCCGCACTGCAGTGATATAATTTATGCGGCATGGCTGCCTGCAAAGACAAACATGCACAAAACGAAACAGGAGCAAGTACCATGAAAAAGCTTTTCGCTGCACTGCTGGCGTTTCTGATGGTTTTCACCGTTATGCCCGCAGCATTTTCCGCCGCAGCGACGGAAACACCCACAGAGAACGGACAGCAGCCGACGGACAACGCCGGCGTGACGCTGTTCGGTTTTGCCGATTGGAAACTTACAAACGGCGTGGCAGAACCTTCAAAGCCCTATAATTTTATCGGTTTCAATTCCGAAAATCCTTCTGCAGTTCAGTCAAAACTGAACCTTGGCAGCAAGATTTCCTTTGCAGCCGAGATTATCGGAACAACGATTTATGCTTTTGCACACACCTACACCGATGATGCAGATGTTCCCACTGCCGATGATCTTTACACCATCGACACCAATGCATCAACGTGGAGCGCGACAAAAGTCGGCGGCAACCACATGGATTACAGCGTTGTCGACCTGACTTACGCAGCCGATACCGACACCCTCTATGCAATGGTGCAGGAGGATGAAACGGCGGATCAGCTCATCATGACCGTAAATCGCAGCACCGGCGCACTGACCGAAGTTGCAAACCTTTCCGAACTTGAAGTTGCCTGCATCAACAAGTTTGCATATATCGGCGGCGGACAGTTCTACACCACTGCACATAACGGCGGACACGGCCTCATCATCAACACAAGCGGCAGCATCGTTCGCGAACTCGGGCAGAGCGTTTTCCCCGGAGTCGAACAGCTCACCGCCGTGACGTATTATCCGCAGGGCAATTGTCTTTTCGGTGTTGCTTTCCGCAACATTCCCGCAGGCAATTTCGGCATCCTGCTCAGAATCGATCCCCAAACGGGTGAATCCGAAGAAATCGGCGCAATCGGCGGCGGGTTCGGATATTCGCTCACGAGCATTTTCCCGGTGCCCAATGTTCAGATAAGCCTTCCCGAAGTGCCTGATACGGAGGCAATGAATGCCGCACTGAATGCCCAGGGCAGCAATTTGACCTTCATGAACGACGGCAACACTCCGTGGGTCGTTCGCAGCGACAACGGCAGAACTTATATGCAGTCCGCAACGCAGGAAGCAAATAACAGCTCCACAACGATAAAGGCTGTGTTTAACGGCCTTACCGCCGGGCAGGTGCTTTCCTTCGACTGGATGGTTTCAAGCGAAAACAATTACGATTGGCTCAGCTTCTATGCCAACGAGAACCGCGTTGACAGAATCAGCGGCACCGCAAATTGGACAACAAAGACCTACACCGTTCCCGCAAACGGAGATTATACCTTCCGCTGGGTTTATTCAAAGGACAGCAGTATGTCAAGCGGCAGCGACTGCGGTTCGATCGATAACATCTCCATCACGGGAACTCAGCCCGCACCCTATGATCCCGGCGCACAGGCCGACGAGTTGGATGCAGCTGTTAATGCAGTCGGCAGCACGCTGCATTTCATGAACGATCCCCTCAATCCGTGGGCGATTGACACAAGCGAAAACGGCAGGTTGAGCGTAAAATCAACAGTCGGAAGGTCAGAGCGTCATCAGGTGCTCTATACCATCATTCGCAACGCAAAGGCGGGCGATGCAGTCTGCTTTGATTGGAAGGTTGTAACGCAGGGGCTTCCCGTCGGCGGCGAATACGGCTTGATCAGCATTGATAAGCTTGTTTTCCGCATCAATCAGGCGATTGTTGAACAGATCAGCGGAACAACCAATTGGGAGAACTGCGCGTATATAATCCCGCAAGACGGTGATTATTACTTCTCTTGGGATTTCATTGCCTGTGATGAAAGCGAAGTTGTGAATGCTGTTACCTCATGGGTCGATAATGTTTCCTATGTTGAAGATTATGTTCCTCCCGTTGCGCCGGGCGACCCCGCTCAGTTCAATGCGGCAGTCAACGCACCCGGCGAAAACAGGAGCTTTGTCAACGACTATGCTCATCCTTGGGTTGTTGTCACCGACAGCGGCCGCAACTGCGTGCGCAGCGATATTGCAGGTATGCGCCTGACTGAAACCGAATTCACGATTGACATGGGATATCTTGAAGCAGGCTCGGTGATTTCATTTGATTGGAAAACAAGCAGCGAAATGTACGGAGACAGAGTTTGCCTCACACTCAATGGGCTTACGCAAAAAGTTGCTTCGGGTCAAACGCCCTGGAGCTCTGTACGATTCGAAGTTCCCGTTTCAGATTATTACACTGTTGGCTGGAAATATGAAAAAGACGACATGTGCGATGAATATGACGACTGCGTTTATGTTGACAACGTAAAGATCGAACCGGTATATAACGGAGAGTATTACACGGTCACTTTCATTGACGGGGTTGACGGCAGCGTCATTTCCGAAGTTTCCGTTCCCGAAGGCGGCTCTGCGAATTTGCCCACTCCGCCCGTGCATGAGGGCTACACCTTCAGCCATTGGGAAGGAACCTATCAAAACGTATCCGCCGACAGCACCGTAACCGCTGTTTACACTGCAAACGGTATCATGGGCGATGTTGACGGTGACGGCAGAGTTACCAGTGCGGACGCAGTCGCAATCATGCGCCACGCGCTTGATTTGACTCACATTCCCGAACAGTACCTGCCTTTTGCCGATGTCAACGGTGACGGCACCGTAAACCTTTCGGATGCCGTAACGGTAATGCGCATGGCAATCGGTGTTATGTAATCTGAATTCCGCAAGCATGAATTAAAACAGATTGATTTTACACTGTTCAGCTGACGAAAAATCAATCAAATAACAAAAAGCACCCCGCTTGTTAACATTATAATGTTTAACAAATGGGGTGCTTTTCAATTAGCAGAGCGGGTGATTCTTTTGCTTTTTAAGCAGGCAATACGTGAAGCGTTCAGCCCGTGAGCAATCCGTATTTTTTCTTGATTCTGCGCAGTTTATTGAGTATCGGGCGCGTCAGCACCAAAAGAAAAACCACCGTTGCACCGGCAAAAATAAGGTTGAACGGCAGCCCTGAAGCATATGCTGCAAGCAATGCCGCCAACGTCGGTTCCGAACCCGCCATAAGGACATATGCCGAATCCATGATGCCGCCGTAGATGAAAAAGGTTGATAATGCACCGTAAAGGCACAGTAGTGCACGCTGAGTTTTTGTTCTGATATCCTTGCGGAAGACCAGCCCGGAGATGAATCCCAGCAGCCCGAGTGCAAACATCTGCCACGGTGTCCACGGACCTTGCCCGAAAAACATGTTGGATACAAATGCGGTTAATGCACCCGTAATGAAACCGGCCTCGCACCCGAGTGAAACGCCTGTGATGATTACTGTTGCAGCAATGGGCTTGAATTGCGGAAGCATATAGAATGCGGCGCGTCCTGCAACACCGAGTGCGGTCATTACGGCAATCACAACAAGCTCACGCGCACGCGGGCGGCGCTTTTCAAATATCATAAGGAACGGAATAAATGAACATATGATTATGAGTGATGCGGTGATATAATAATACCGATCGTTAAATTCAAGCATTCCGACTGCAATAACGGCGGGAACAAACACAAGCAGCAGCACGATCGAAACAATACGCCGGCGAAGCTCGGCCTTTTCAGTCTTATACCGCTTTGCAGTGTTCGGCTTTGATTCCGATTGTTCGTTTTTTGTTTCCAAGGCAGCAGGCTGCTTCTCAGTCATCGTTTTTCTTCCTTTCGCAGCGGTTTGCGTAATCAATGACCTGTTCCGGAGTCAACGCATCGGGGATTATTCCGCGGGAAATGCGGCAGGCGGATGTTGTGTAAAAACTGTTGCCGAGAAAAACATCCTGCGGCGTGCCTTCCGCAATAACGGTTCCGTTGAAAAACATTGCGCATCTGTCTGCAAATTCGGCACAGAATTCAATATCATGCGAAACAAGAACAATTGCCGTTCCGCGCGCCGCAAGCCGACGCAGCAATGCGCCGAATTCAGCCTTAAAGAAGGCATCCATGCCTTTGGTCGCTTCGTCAAGAAAAATGACTTCGGGTTCGGGCAGGAGCAGCTTTGCAATTGCAGCACGCTGCAATTCACCCCCGCTTATGTCATACGGATTGCTGCCAAGGACGCTTTGAAGCTGCATAATGTCGATAACATCTTCGATTCCGGAGCGCGGAAGCTTATATGCTTTGGCAGTCGCTTCCAACTCTTCGGCAACGGAATCCATAACAAAGCAGCAGAGCGGGTTTTGAACAAGAACTCCGATTTTTCCCGCTGAGCCTTTATCCTTCCGAAATGTTGAAATCGGCTTTCCGCGGTATTTGACTTTTCCGCGATACGGGGCAAAAACACCTGCTGCGGTCAAAAGGGCGGTGGTTTTGCCGGCGCCGTTTCCGCCGACGATGCAGGTAAGCTCGCCTGCATGAACATCGAAATTCATACCGCACAGTATGTCTTTGGAATCTTTTTCATATCGAAACCATGCTTCCCGAACGGATATAACTGTTTCGGTGTTTTTTTTGTTTTTGCTTGATTCAGCCTTTGCGGAAGCCCGGATCTGGTTTTCCGAAGCTTTGTGTCGGCAGGAATCCAACGAAAAATTATTCAAAAGGTAATCACGGGCACTGCGAACTTCAAGCGGTGCGCCGCGAAGATTTTGCCCGTTTTGGCGTGTTTTTGCAAAAATGCGAACGGAGGAAGGCAGAACGCTGAAAAACTCATCATCACCCCGCAGTTTTTCGGCGGCATCGGCGGGAGAACAGTTCGAAACAATGCTCCCGCTCCGCATGAAGACAACGCGATCAACCATGGGAAAAAGGTTTTCAAGTCGGTGTTCGGTGATGATGACGGTTGTTCCGAGTTCGGAATTAATGCGCTTAAGCGTGTTGAAAAACTCGCCCGCCGCAATAGGGTCAAGCTGAGAAGTCGGTTCATCCAAAAGCAGAAGCTGCGGCTGCATAACCGTGACCGCAGCAAGACAGAGCAGCTGCTTCTGTCCGCCGGACAAAGCGGAAACAGGGCTGTCGAACCAGTCTCTGATGCCGAAAAAACTTGCCATCTCCGCAATGCGCACACGCATTTTTCGGTTATCCGTGCCGAGACTTTCAAGTCCGAAAGCCAATTCGTGCCGAACTTTATCCGTCACGATCTGCATCTCCGGATCCTGCATAACAAATCCGATCTTTTCGGACTGTTCGCGAAACGACAATTCTTCAATGGCTTTTCCGTTAAAATAAATTGCACCGCTCTTTTCGCCGTGCTGACTCAATGCCGGTTTACACTGCCGCAAAAGCGTGCTCTTGCCGCAGCCGGATGCACCGCATATAAGAACAAACTCGCCGGGCTGTATTTCAAGATTAATGTCGCTGAGTGCGGGCTGCGCCGCTTCAGGGTATGTAAAATTCAGATTTTTGATTTCGAGTAATGCCATGCAACGGACTCCTTGATGTTCATAATTACGGGTATCAGCAGCGTGAGTGCATATGCAATACATGCGGCGATAAACAGCGGTGAGGCGGGGTTCATGCGAAATTTCGGAAAATATGTGACGGTGATTTTGCCGCAGCCCGCCGCTGTTCCGAAAATTGCAATGCCTGCCGCAAGAAAAAGCGAAACAACCGTGTCCCGCCCGTCAAAGCGAAAGTCGGTATAAAAACTGCGCGGATGAAGCCCGAATCCCCGCGCCCGCATTGAATCTGCGGTTGTCACTGCGCTTTCCAAAGCCCATGTGATAAGCGCGGAGAAGATAAAAAGGCCGCTTTTGGCGCGTTTAACAATGCTTTTTGATGCAGGATCCCCATCCGAACAACGCTGCGCAAGTGCGATTTTTTTCGCTTGTTTTGTAAACAGCGGAACAAAGCGCAGCGCCATGGAAAGCACAACAGCAAGCGACGGAATGATTCTGCCGAACAGATAAAGGATTTTATCATCGGTTATTATGCGATTGAAGCATGAAAAAATAAGCAGAACAGAACCAAGCATAACTCCGGATGCCGCGCCGTATGCAACGGATTCAAGCGTCACCGGATTGCGCTTAAGGTAAAAAAGCACCGTAAGCCCCTTGTGGTTGAAAATCGGGTTCAGAATTGCCGTCAGAAGCATCAGCGGCAGAATGAACCTGCAAAAAAACCGAAGTGCATCCCGCATGCCATTAAGCTGCACAGTCCACGCAAGGGCGGATAAAAACGAGATTCCGAGCAGCATGGGGTGCAGCAAAAGCATCGGCATTGCAAGAGCAAACCCGAAATAGATGATTGCCGCCGTCGGATGTATTGTGTCAAAACAATCTCTTTTCATCTGTAAAAAAACGCACTGCCGTGTCAGCCGGTAACTTCGGCGCCGACGTCTTTGCCGTAGTTGCAGGTGTAATGCCACTCAATGCTGTCTCCGGGCTGAACTTTATAATTGCTGCAGCCGTAATTCGGATAAACTCCGTTCACACTGTACACCCAGCCGCTGCCCTCACCGCAGTCAAATTCGTAAAGGTTGTTGATTCCTTCAATATATGCGCTGTTGAAAACAGGGGTATAGCTGGATTCCATATGGATTTGCCTGTTTCGTGTTTCGCGGCAGAGAATATCGAAAACAGTCTCGCCGTCGTTAAAGGACACGGATGTTTTTTTTAGTATTATTCCGTCGGACGGAAGCACGGAAAGTTTATCGGGGTCGAGCATCTCGATGTTTTGCAGTATCGTGCCGCACTCGATGAGCATTGTGCAGGTCTGCCCGTTTTCGGCGGAGGGAATATCCGAACACCCGGGGAATACGACTGTGCAGACAAACGCAAGCATCGCAAGCAGCAAAGCGGAAATACGCCGGCTGCCGCACGAATTTTTCCGTTTAATAAAGGATAAAGATTTACTCATTGATATCACCGTTTTTGTTTCAAAATTGATTATTGCCGCCTGTTTCGCTTTTTGATAACGAAATATGCAGCGGTTCCGAGGAGGCAAACTGCTGCGGCAGCGATAAAAACGTCAAAAACACGACTGCCTGATTTTGTTCGGTCGCTGCCCTGTGCGGAGGCCGATTCACGCGGTGAAACAGCGTCGGCTGTTTCGATTTCAGCAGTTGCATCAGGTTCAAAAGAGGGAAGGTTCGGCGAGGTTGACGCGGCAGAGGTGTCTGTCGGCACTGCATCGGTTGCAGGCGCATCAGTGTATGCCGCATCGGTTGCTGCCGTGTCGGTTGCCGGTGCAGTTGAATATGCTGCATCTGAAGATGCTGCATCGGTCGGTGCCGCCGTTGGCTTGCCCGTCGGCTTCGGCGTGGGTTTATCGGTTGGCTCGGCAGGAGAGACGGGGGAGACATCGTTCATGTTGTAAAGCGAGCTTCGCCCGGAAAGAAATCTGTCGTACGCGCAAAGTGCATATGCAGCCTGTTCGGTTGCCATTGAATTTGCGCCGCCGTTTGCCATGTGTGCAAATCCGCCGCCGACATAAAAAGCACAGAGTGCGTCAAGCGCCGAGTTTCCGCTTTTGATAAAGCGCGAATCCTTATGTGCATTGATTCCGACCGTGCTGAGCGCAACGAGCACTTGGGAGCAGCTTTCGGAGGTTTCAACACCGCCGGAGGAAAAACTTCCGTTTGCATTTTGCAGTGCGGAAAGCTTTTCAACACCGCGTTCGATTGCGGCGGCCGCCTTTCTATACGGTGCAAGTGCGGTTATCGCCATTGCGGTAATATCCGCTTCCGCTGCCCCGAGTCCGAGTGCCCAACCTCCGCCGTCACATTCGCGTGAGAGCAAAAGGTCAACGCATTGGGATTTTATATCACTCATGCCGTAATCCTTATTGCAGTCCAATGCAATAAGTGCAAAAATGACGCCGTTCAGGCCCTGTTTTTTTACATAGTTGAAATCGCCGAGAGGCGCGGTAAGATCAAACCCTGCGACAGAGCGTGCATCACGTCCGATTGAAGAAAGAGCGATAATAAGGCGCGAGTTTTCGGTGGATTTTTGAGGGTGCAGTTTCGGCGAACCGTTTGCGGCGACAAGCTTTTCGATTTTGGCATAGTATTCGGAAAAACAGCCGCTCTGTGTCGGATAGAACCCGCTGCGTGCAAGTGCAAGCACCTTCCATTCGCCGCCGACCGAACCGAATTCGGGCTTTGCGCCGCCTGCAAGGGCTTTCAAAACGGCGGAGTACTGCGCCGCATATCCGCTCCTGTAATCCGACGTGCGGGCAGAATAAAGGGGCTGCCCGCTTTGCATGAAAAAGCTCGTTTGAGCAGAAATACCCTGAACGGGAACGGCGCAAAGCACCATTCCCGCAATCAGGGTAAGGATTATGGAAAATGTAAGAGGATGTCTTTTCAAATTATTGGTACCGACCGAACGGTACATATCGGTTCCTGTTCCGCGAAACAAATTCCGCGGAACTGATTCAATTCGGTTTTATTCCTTTACTTCAGCCGTTAATTGCAATGCGGAGTGCGAGAAGCGCATCGGTCAGCGCAACCGTTCCGTTGCCGTCAACATCCGCCGCTTCAAGCGCGCTGCCGGTAAGGATCTGAAGCTGCATTGCGTGGCGGGCAATGAGCAGCGCATCGGATGCTGTAACAACTCCGTCACCGTCCGCATCTCCGGGAATAACGGAAACGGGTACGAGTGCATCGGTCAGCGCCTCGGCCGCTGCGGTGAGAACAGCCTGAGAGGATGTAATATCGGTGAGCGCGGATTCAAACGCAGTGAATGCGGCATGTGCCGCACCGCCTTCGGAAATCTGTGCGGAAAGTGCGGGATCCGAAAGAACGCTTGCATAAAGCTCGGTTTCGCTGCTGCGGGTCACGCCGTACGCGGGGTTGTCGAACGCGGGGAACATGCCCCAACCATCGCCGATTCCGAGATCCATGCCGTATCCGTAAACCGTGTACATCCAACGGTAAACCTTGTTGTCCGTAACTGTTGCCGCACCTGCGCCGACAGGAAGAGAAACATCGTTTTCAACGTACATCCAGCCGCCGAGATCGCTGTATTCAAACTCGCTGAGGATACCGTCGCCGTTTTCGGTGCCGTTCCAGCCGCCGGGCTGATAACCGAGGTTTTCCTCCGCCCAATCGGGGTAAGCTTCAAGTTCGGTCATAAGATAAGCGGGAACGGAGGGGGATGCCCCTGCTGCAAGCTGCGGGCAGCCGATGCCCTGAATGTAGCTTGCGTCATCGTCAACAGCGCCGTTCATAACGCAGGCAAGGGAGTTGGCTGCAAGCACCCTTGCGGTAAGCTGTGCAAGGGTTTCGCCGGGATTGTATGCAACCACGGTGGGTTCAAGCACGTAACCCCAGCCGAGCACGAATGCTTCAACGCAGATAACGGTTGTTCCGGGCGCAAGATTATACTCGTTAATGCCGGATTCGTTTGCATTCGGTGCGGCAAACGCCGAAACGGACGAAAGCATGATTGAAAGCACAAGAATAAAAGAAAAAAGTTTTTTGCAGAGTTTCATTGTTACATTACCTCCGTGTAATTATTTTGCTTCTGCAAGCCTGTTGCGGCGGAAGGGCTGACAACATAAAAGGGAACTGCATCCAAGATACAATTCCCGAAAGAGCTTCTGCTTTGCCTTTGCAAAATGGCTGCCTATCTCCCGAGAACCACCGTAAACCGAAAACACGGCAGGTCTCCTGGCTTCCGAGTCGTTCTAATGCCCTCGCCTTCCCATGCTGCACGGCAGAAAATCTGCGCCGCAAAGTGGCATATCGAGGGGGTCGTCATCGGTTACAGTAGCGGGGACTGCTGCGGAATTGAACCGCATTCCCTTTTAATGCAGCGTTGAAAAGCTGCAACCGCGTTTTCATATTAAATTAATTAAATTAATAAGGGCGGCACGGATTGTCGAACATCAGGCGCATGGGAAAGTGTTTCCGCCCGCACGAATGCCCGCAAATCCTTTGAACCGTAAAAAGCATAGCACAAACGGCGGAATGTGTCAAATATATTTATTTGCATCTTTTTTAAATGCAGAAAAGAAAATATATATCGAATTTGCGCTTTACAAACGACTCGGAGTACTGTATAATAGCTTCCGTTGAGGGGCATTAGCTCAGCTGGTAGAGTGCCACACTGGCAGTGTGGATGTCAGCGGTTCGAGTCCGCTATGCTCCACCATACATGAAAAATCCGAACTTATTCCCAATTGGGAACGGGTTCGGATTTTTTATTTTCATCAAAGATATTATCGATTGAGCGTGGGTTCCCGGTTTTGCCTTGCGCAAAACCGGGGGCTTTGTACATTCGACGAAGCATTCCTCCTTCTGTACAATAGCAGTATCAACCAAAAGGGGGATTGCATATGGAAGTTCAGTACATTAGCGTTGGAGACTACTATATTCAAGACCTGACACTGCCGGAAGAACCCCGCCCCACATATCAATGTTTGACAGGCCGCATCGTTTCATAGAGTCCGGATAGTAGGCAAAGCTGTACTGACATAATGAACGCTCATGACAGCCACATCATGCCCGGCGGAAAAGACCGATCTCGGTCGAAAACTGGGCCCGGGCGCCGTTCTGGCGCTGGGCATCGGCACCACTGTCGGTTCCGGCATCTTCTCTTCCCTGTCTGAGGTAGCGGGTGCTGCCGGCAGCAGCCTGTTCCCGGTGCTGGCCTTTGTCATAGGCGGTCTGCTTCAGATCCCCGCCGACTTCTGCTGCGCAGAACTGGCTTCCGCCTGCCTTGAGGACGGCGGTCAGTACGTCTATTTCCGGGAAGCCGACCCGCTCGTGTTACTATATGTGGGAGAAGCAGAACCGGAAGGCAGCCTGATTCCGGCTTGACAGCGATGCGAGTCCCAATGTATAATTTCTCTGAGGGCTGTACGGTCCGCAAAAGCAGAAAGGAGATAGGATTTATGGAACAAAAGCAGCGTGTCCGCCATCGTGATGAGGCTGTTGAACCGATTGAGTGCTGTCTCCGGACAAACGATATTCCGCACCACGGGAAGCTTCCCGCAGAATGGGAAATGTGTGAAATGTGGGGGCTGAACCGCACAACGCTCCGCGCTGCCATCCGCCGTCTGACGGAAATGGGCAGCCTGTAACAGCCTGAAGGGATCAGGAACATATGCTGCGCCGCCCAAGCGGGAGCGCAATCTTCAGGATGCAAAGTCCACCACGGAATCTGTCAGAGGGGAGGAAAGCATCGGAATTACCTACGCCGCAGAATCGGAAGCAAGGCAGCTTTGCATAGAGGAAGGTGGCAGCCTGTTCTTCCTGACCGGCATTGCCCGGGATTACAATAACGTTCCGGTGGAATTCTTCAAGTCGGCGGCGCGGCCGGATATGGTTCGCTTTTCAAGCATTCTGCGCAAGCATCGGACGGAGCCTGAAAGGAGACAACCTCTATGAAACTGGCAGCAGTCGGAAGTAACTGCGTTGACTTCTACAACAATATTGAAAACGGAAAGGCGTATCCCGGCGGCAGCCCCGTCAACGTGGCGGTCTATACCGTTCGCCTGGGGGGCGAGGCCTCCTATACCGGCCCGGTGGGCGATGACGTCTACGGAAAAATCATGCAGGAGGCCATTGCGGCCAAGGGTGTGGATACCTCCCATCTGCACGTCAAACCCGGCAAGACCGCCGTCTCTCAGGTGGAGCTGCTGGAGGGTGAACGGGTATTCGGCGATTATGAAGAGGGCGTTCTGAAGGACTATACCCTCTCCGAGGAGGATATGGACTTCATCCAGACCCATGACATGGTGGTCTGTGACCTGTGGGGCAAGGTTGAGGGGCAGTTCCGGGCGCTGAAGGCCCGGGGCATCCCCACTGCCTTTGACTGCGCCACCCGTCCCGAGGACGAGGCCAGCCGGATCGCCATGCCCCATACAGACTACCTCTTCTTCTCCAGTGATGACGGCGACACACCTGCCCTACGGGATCAGATGAAGGGCTACCACTCCCGGGGTCCAAAGCTGGTCATTGCCCTGCTGGGCGAGCATGGCAGTCTGTGCTACGACGGAAGCGAGTTCCATAAATTCGGCATCGTTCCCTGTGAACACCTTGTGGACAGCATGGGCGCGGGCGACAGCTATATCGCCGGCTTCCTGTACGGCATTGTGGAGGGGCTGCCCATCGATGAGGCCATGCAGAAGGGAGCGGCCAACGCCACCGAGACGCTGAAGTATTTCGGCGCCTGGTAAGAAAAAAACAATGTACGGCGCTGCCCTCCGAAAATGAGCTGGCGGATGAGTATGCTGCGACCCGGCAGACGGTTCGCAACACCATTGACACGCTGGCGAACGAAGGTCTGCTGCGGCGTGTGGCGGGAAAAGGCGTCTTTGTCCCGGGAAGCCACATCGAACGGGATCCGGAAGTACTGAAAGGGTTTACCCAGACCATGCCGGATCGAAATGCGATGCCCTCTATCAAGGTTCTCAAGAAAATGATACGCCCTGCCGGAGCAAAGTACGTCATGATGTTTGGTATTCATCCGCAAGATGAGATATTCTATATCAAGCGGATGTGCTATGGCCATATGTATCCGGAAGCACCGGGGAATCATGAATGACCCTACCGGGACAAAGCGATTCAGCACGCTTTCCGATTCTTCCGCAATATGGATATGAAAACCACATCAATTTATTAGCAAGTCGCGTCTTTTGACAGGAAAGGATCGAATATAGTATGAATTACGAATCGAAAGCTTGGGCCGAGGCCAAGGGTGCCTGCCTGAGAAACTTCAACGAGCAGGGCGATATCGACAGTGTCAACGGTGCGCTGGCTCTGCGTCCCAAGATTGAGAAGATCGTGGATCAGATCTGGGAGGAAGGCTTTGACAACATCTATTTCATCGGTATCGGCGGCACCTACGCTTCCGCGATGCAGGTTGAGGTCTATATGCGGGGCAAGTCTTCTCTGCCTGTATATGTGGAGAATGCTGCGGAGTACCTGACAACCGGCAACAAGCGGCTGACTGACCGCTCTGTGGTCATTTACTCCACCGTCTCCGGCAACACCAAGGAAATGGTGCAGCTCATTGACACTGTGAAGGCTCGGGGCGTGCGGGTGTTCGCCTTCATCGATACCCCCGGCTCAACCCTGACCCGGGAGGGCAAGTGGGATTATCTGGTGCTCTACCCCAAGAACGAGCAGCTGAAATTCTTCATGGTCGCCAACTACCTGATGTACAAGAACGGCGAATTCCCCGACTATGACCGCTACAATCAGGAGATGGAAGCCCACCTGGCGCTGGATCTGGTGAATATTGAAAAAATTTCCGACGCATGGGCCTATGACTACGCGGAAAAGAAGGTTGCCTTCCTGAAGGAGCATCCCGATCTTCCCCACTACTTTGTGGGCGCCGGCAACCAGTGGGGCGCTACCTACTCCTATGCCATGTGCTACTGGGAAGAGCAGATGTGGATTCGCACCAAGTCCATTACCTGCCCCGAGTTCTTCCACGGTATGCAGGAAATCCTGGTGGCAGATACCCCTGTGACCCTGTTCATGGGTGAAGACGAGCAGCGTCCTCTGGCAGAGCGGGTAGCCCGGTTCCTGCCTAAGGTCTGCGGCAACTATACCATTATCGACACAAAGGAGCTGCCCATGGAGGGCATCAGTCCCGAATTCCGGGGCTCACTGTCCCATCTGATGATGCACGCCGTGAACAACCGCGTGGATGCTTACATGGAACTGTTCCTGCGCCATCCGCTGTCCATCCGCCGTTACTACCGGCAGTTTGATTATTGATAGCCTTCCTCTCCTTACTCCCTGCTGCGGGGGCTTCGGCACCCAAAGCGGGCTGAGCGAGGGATTGTCAGCTCCCGGCTGTGCCCGGGAGTTTTTTTGCAAAGGAGAATGTGTATGCTTGGGACCGAGCAATTGTTTCATATCAAAAAGCCCATCATTGCCATGCTGTATCCGGATGCACTGAAAATGCTCTGTTTTATCAATCCGGAGTCAGACAGGATCCGGACACACGCCCTCTGTCAGAGATTGCCCGCTCCGCGATCTTTAATGCTCACCCGGACGGCCTGTGCATCAGTGCCAACGCCGCCGGTCAGGATGTGAATGATGCGCTGATCGCCAGCGTAAAGCAGGCAGCGCCGGAAGCGGCGGTGCTCTGCAATACCGGCTGCCGGCCGGATACCCTCGCCCGGAAGCTGCCCTAAGTTCGGATTTAACCAGTATGTGTCCACCATGCAATTAAAAACACCGAGTTTTCGGTGTTTTTAATTTATCATTTTGCTAATTATAATTTTGCTGACTTTTTTGCAGCCTGCGCCGCAATAATTTTATTTTAATATTCCGAATTGAATTTTACATGAAGTTTAAAAGCACTTCATTTTGAAAATCCAGTCCGCGCTGTGTAAGCCGCATTGAATCATCCGTAACTTCCATATTCCCCGCAAGGACAGCATCGCTCACGGCGGAGGCATAGTGCTCAACGGGGTCAATGCCGAAGCGCTGTGTGAACTCCGCGCGGTTAATACCCTTTATCTTTCTGAGACCGACCATGATGCACTCGAACATCTCATCCCCGCGGGAAATCTCTTCGGTCATTTCAACGGGCAGCTTTCCGTCGTTAAGTGCGGCATTGTAACCGCTGAGCTCCGCTTTGTTTGCAAAACGAACCCATTTGCCGTTGACATGAAGTGCGGAGTGCGCATTCAGCCCAAGACCGAGATAGTCGCCGTTTGCCCAATAGTTCAAATTATGGCGGCATTCGCGGCCCGGAAGGGCAAAGTTGGATATTTCATAACGCTCGTAGCCAAAGTCACGGAGCAGGTCGAAGCCGGCATCTTCCATATCAGCAACGGCATCTTCGTCGGGAAGCTCGATTGAACCTTTCCGCACTGCTTCAAACAGGGGTGTTCCCTCGGCAAGAATGAGAGCATAGGATGAAATATGTTCCGCCCCGAGTTCCGCCGTGCGCCGTATCGTGTCAAGATAAGATTCGAAACTCTGTCCGGGAAGGCCGTGCATGATATCAACATTGATGTTGTCGAAACCTGCCTGCCGTGCAAGCTTAAATGCACGGAAAAAATCTGCGGCGGTGTGAATGCGTCCGACTGCCTTAAGAACGGCGTCATCGGCACTCTGAAGTCCGAACGAAATACGGTTGATTCCGCAGGCACGATATTGAACGAGTTTTTCGAGTGAAACGGATTCCGGATTGCATTCGATTGAAATTTCCGCATCGGCGGGGAAAACAAAGCTTTCGCGGAGTTTCGCCGCAAGGCGCGGAATCATCCCTGAGGGCAAAAGACTCGGCGTTCCGCCGCCGATGAATACGGTTTCAAACTCCTTTTTCGGGAGCATCGGCGAAATAAGGTCGATTTCCCTGAAAAGGGCTTTGAAATATTGCTCAAATGCGTCCTGTTCGCATCCGCCGAAACTTACAAAGTCGCAGTATGCGCATTTTTTCCTGCAAAACGGAATGTGAATATAAAGTCCGCTCATGGTTTTCTCCGTCAATTAATGCGCAGAACGCTCATGAATGCTTCACTGGGCAGCTCTACGGAACCTATCTGTCTCATGCGCTTTTTACCTTCTTTTTGCTTTTCAAGCAGCTTCTTTTTACGCGTGATGTCGCCGCCGTAGCATTTTGCAAGAACATCTTTGCGAAGAGCACGCACGGTCTCTCTGGCAATGATTTTGCCGCCGATCGCAGCCTGAATCGGAATTTCAAACTGCTGCCGTGGAATGACTTCCTGAAGCTTTTCGGCGACGGCACGCCCTTTTGCGTACGCCTTGTCACGGTGAACAATGGTTGAAAGCGCGTCGCACATATCTCCGTTAAGCAGAAAATCGAGCTTAACGAGATCGGAGGGGACGTATTCGCTGATTTCGTAATCAAACGATGCATAGCCCCTGCTGCGGCTCTTCAGACTGTCGAAAAAGTCAAAGATGATTTCGTTCAGCGGGATGGAGTAGGAAAGTTTTACGCGGGTCGGGTCAAGATAGACCATATCGATGAAGATACCGCGCTTTTCGATGCAAAGCTCCATAATCGTGCCGACATACTCCGGCGGGGTCATGATGTGCGCGGAACACATGGGTTCTTCCATGCGTTCGATTTCCGTAGGTGCGGGCAGGTTCGCGGGGTTGTCGATCCAAACTTCGCTGCCGTCCGTCATGATAACGCGGTAAATTACGCTGGGCGCAGTGGTAACAAGATCAAGATCAAATTCGCGTTCGAGTCGCTCCTGTGCAATTTCCATATGCAAAAGCCCGAGAAAACCGCAGCGGAAGCCGTAGCCGAGTGCCTGACTGGTTTCGGGTTCAAAACTGATGGAAGCATCGTTCAGAATGAGTTTCTCAAGCGCATCGCGCAGGTTTTCGTAATCCGCACCGTCGGCGGGATAAATTCCGCAGAATACCATGGGGTTCGCGTGCTTATAGCCGTGCAGCGGCTCCTTGGCAGGGTTTGCCGCAAGGGTTATCGTGTCGCCGACTTTGGTTTCGGCAACGGATTTAATGGATGCGGAAATGTATCCGACTTCGCCGGCGGAAAGCTCGTCCGTGGGCTTAAGGCTTGGGGAGAACACGCCGACTTCCGTAACGTCGAATTCATTGCCTGTGTGCATGAAGCGGATTCTGTCGCCTGCACGCACAACGCCGTCCATGATGCGCACATAGCTCAGCGCACCCTTGTAATTATCGTAAAAACTGTCAAAAATCAATGCACGCAGCGGCTTTTCTGTATCGCCCTTCGGCGCGGGAAAATCCGTCACGATGCGCGCAAGCACCTGTTCAACGTTCAGACCCGTTTTCGCGGAAACTCGCGGAGCATCCTCGGCAGGAATGCCGATAATATCTTCGATTTCCTGAATCGCATTGTCCGCATCGGCGGACGGAAGGTCGATTTTGTTGATTACAGGCAGAATTTCAAGCCCGTTATCGACCGCAAGATAGACGTTTGCAAGAGTTTGCGCTTCAATTCCCTGCGTTGCGTCAACGATAAGCACCGCTCCTTCACAGGCAGCAAGTGCGCGGCTGACTTCGTAAGTAAAGTCAACATGCCCCGGAGTGTCTATAAGGTTGAACATATAACGTTTTCCGTCGGTATGGGTATAAAACATGCGTACGGCGGTGGATTTTATTGTGATGCCGCGCTCGCGCTCAATGTCCATGGAGTCCAAAAGCTGCTCTTCCATGTCGCGGCTCGAAACGGTGTCCGTAAGCTCCATCAACCTGTCCGCAAGGGTGGATTTGCCGTGATCAATATGCGCAATGATGCAAAAATTCCTGATTAGTTCCTTTGGGTATGCCATTTATCCTCCGAAAAAGCGTGTTCCGCGTATCGCACACGGAGAACTCCGCCGTCAGTCAATATTTTATCAGTATGAATTATACACCAATTGCGGCAGTTTCGCAATACGGAACAATTTGAACGGCATAAAAACACCGCACACGGCGATGTTTTGCAGCTGTGCGGCGGGAAATGCGTTTCTTGGGTTAGGGACTATGCCCGTGAGCTGTTTTTATGTATCCGTTTTTTGAAGCGCAGGCGTCAATCCTTTTCAACATGAGTCCCGAACAAAAGGCATATTGCCCGGCAAAGCTTATCACATGCACCGTTGCTGAAATCAAAAAGTGTGATATGAGAGGGAGCCATGCCGGTGAGCATACTCAGCACGCCTTCGTTGCTGTTCGGTGCGCAGTCGATTCGGAGTTTATCTCCGTCCGTTACGGTGCAGCTGCCGTCCGGTTGAAGTATCACGAGAACATCCGTTCCGTCCGTCGGGCGAACATCGGAAAACAAGCCGAGGATTTGGAGCAGCTCGTTGTATTCCTCAATCAGCAGGAATTCCTCGGCGGCAATATCAACGGAAACCTGCCAGCTTTCGATAACATCCTGAAGCCTGAACCGCAAAAATCCGTTAAGGTTAAGAAGCGAATTATCGCAAAGGTAATCAAAGACCCTTTCGGAAATCATGTTCGGATCCGACTCGGGTGCGGAACCGAGGGCGCAGGGAAGTATCTTCTTCTTTTTATCAACGGAAAACGGAAGCATATCAACCATTCTTGCAAATTCAAAATAACGGAGGTCAACAAGCATAAGCTCGCTCAGTGCTCTTGAAAAAAGGCGCAGCTCGTCATCGTCCGCAATGTTCAGCATCAGACGTGATTCCGAACGGCAGCTGATTTCAACATGTCCAAGCCCGCAAAGCCGCATCCGCCGCGCAAGCAGTGCGCGTATACTCAGCGGCTCGGATTCCTTAACAGCTTTGTTTCCATCCTCATTTTCTGCTTCTGTCGGCATCTTATCGGCTGAATTGAAAACGGAGGGGGTAATAAATGCATCCGTTTTTGCGGCGGTGAAGGCATATTCATCGGTAAGCACGGAATAGGTTTGCATATTAGCTCCTTTTTCGGTTGCCTGCGCGCGCACGGCGGGAAAAGCGGACGCCGGCAATAAAATCCACATTGTATTATGTGCAAACCGTGCAAAATGGTGCTTGACAATTTCTTGAAACTGCGTTAAAATTTCTGCTGTAATTGATGAACGAAGGTTTTTTGTGTGCGATGAACGGCATTCATGCTTCTCGAAAAACCGATCCGTTTCGAATCTATATCGGCAGGTTGTCGGGAAGAGTAGGCTTGCACAATGCAGATCAAGAGAGGATTGACCCCGGGCTGAAAGTCAATCCCTGCCGCAGACCGAAAACCGCCCCGATGTTCGCTTGCGGCAGCAGTGCCTTACAACTGTTTTGAGCGGCGGAGTGCAGGCGCATTTCCGCAATCAAGGTGGAACCGCGGTATTCTGTTTGCCGTCCTTGAACTTTTGTTCAGGGCGGTTTTTTTGTTTTCGGCAGCAGAGCTTAAAAACGGCCTGCACGGCAGCAGTGAACATAACGCCGCTGATTTTGCTTATAATATCAACGTATAAAGGAGATTTAAAATGATCAACATCACTTTCCCTGACGGTTCCGTCCGCCGGTTTGAAGACGGCGTGAATGCATATGCCGTTGCAGAGAGCATAAGCCCGCGCCTTCGCAAGGCAACGCTTGCGGCAGAGCTTAACGGCGAGCTTTATGATGCGGCACTGCCCATTCACGGCGACTGCACACTGAAGCTGCTCACCTTTGCCGACGACGGCGGCAAATGGACCTATCGCCACACGGGTTCGCACATCCTTGCACAGGCCGTGAAACGCCTTTGGCCGGAAGTCAAGCTTGCAATCGGACCTGCGATCGATAACGGCTTCTATTACGACTTTGACACGGATATTCCTTTCAGCCCCGAAGATTTTCCGAAGATTGAAAAGGAAATTGCAAAGATAGTTTCCGAAAACCTGCCGCTTGAGCGTTTCGAACTCCCCCGCGAAGAGGCTATTCGCTTCATGCAGGAAAAGGATGAGCCCTACAAGGTGGAACTCATTCGCGACCTGCCCGAAGACGCCGTGATCAGCTTCTATCGTCAGGGCGATTTTGTGGATCTCTGCGCAGGCCCGCACCTTGAATCCACGGGCAAGTGCAAAAATATCAAGCTCATGAGCGTTGCGGGCGCATACTGGCGCGGCAGCGAAAAAAACAAGATGCTCAAGCGCATCTATGCAACTGCTTTTGAAAAAAAGGCGGATTTGGATGAATATATCCACATGCTGGAGGAAGCCAAAAAGCGTGACCACCGCAAGCTCGGCAAGGAACTCGGCCTGTTTGCAATGATGGACGAAGGCCCCGGCTTCCCGTTCTTCCTGCCCAAGGGCATGGTGCTCAAAAACAAGCTCATTGACTATTGGCGCGAAGTACATAAGCGTTACGGCTATGTTGAAATTTCAACGCCCATAATGCTCAACCGCAGCCTTTGGGAGCGTTCCGGCCACTGGGATCATTACAAAAACAACATGTACACCACCGTTATTGATGATGTGGACTTTGCGGTAAAACCCATGAACTGCCCCGGCGGCATGCTCGTTTATCAAACGGAAATGCGTTCGTACCGCGATCTGCCCCTGCGCATGGGTGAACTCGGTCTTGTTCACCGCCACGAGCTTTCAGGTGCGCTGCACGGCCTTTTCCGCGTTCGCTGCTTCACTCAGGATGATGCCCATATCTTCATGACTTGGGATCAAATGAAGGACGAAATCAAAAACGTCGTCCGCCTGTTCGACGAGGTTTATTCCACTTTCGGCCTTAAATATTCCATCGAGCTTTCCACAATGCCCGAAGACCATATCGGCGACGTAAAGGATTGGGATTTCGCAACCGAAACCCTCAAGGCGGCAATCACCGAACTCGGCAAGGAATACGTCATTAACGAGGGCGACGGCGCGTTCTACGGCCCGAAACTCGACTTCCACCTTGCGGACTGTCTCGGCAGAACATGGCAGTGCGGCACGATTCAGCTCGACATGCAGCTTCCCGAAAGGTTTGAACTTGAATACACCGGCGCGGACGGCGCAAAGCATCGCCCCGTCATGATTCATCGCGTTGTTTTCGGCTCTATCGAAAGGTTCATCGGCGTTATCACCGAGCATTTCGCCGGCGCTTTCCCCACATGGCTTGCACCCGTTCAGGTCAAAGTCATGGCAATGACCGACCGCACCCGCGATGCCGTGTGCGATATCGCCGCAAAGCTCGAAGCGCAGGGTATCCGCGTTGAAACCGATCTGCGCAACGAAAAAATCGGCTTCAAAATCCGTGAAGCTCAAATGCAGAAAATCCCCTACATGCTCATCGTCGGCGACAAAGAGGTCGAAAACGGCGTTGTTGCAGTTCGCGCAAGAAAGGGCGGCGATCTCGGCACAATGACCCTCGACGCTTTCGAACAGAAAATCAATGAAGAGGTCGCTTCAAAAACTCTCGATTGATATCAACGATATCCGTGATATCGTTGCATAACCGCCGTCCGTAACACTCTCGGCAAAAACCTGAATGCAAACACCCCCGCATTCCCGCAATCCTAACGGCATGCCCCGAAACGCTCAGCTCGGAAGGGTGTGCCGTTTTGTGTCCACCCCGCATTCGGTTATAGCTTTTTTGTCAAAAATGTGCTATAATAACTTTCGAGAATATGCTCCAAAGAGTTTGATAATGAGGGAGACCGTCCACATGCCGGAAAAGCAGGCAGGAAAAATTGAGAATTGTGATTGGTGCAATCTTTCTGAAGAAGATAAACAGTTTCAGGTATACGAGAGTACATTTTGGTCTGTTTTTCTTTCGGATGAACAGGATTATATCGGGCGATGCATCTTGGTTTCGAAGCGTCACTGCGGTTCAATGACAGAGCTGACAGCTGATGAATGGAAAGATCTCCGTAATCTGATTTGTAAGGTTGAGACTTGTTTAAAAATGGTTTTGGGGGCAACTTTGTGTAATTGGAGTTGCCTGATGAACAGTTTTTATAAAGAATCAGACCCCAATCCTCACCTTCATGTTCATGTCAGACCAAGATATGCTAAACCCGTGATGATTAACGGAAACACTTATATTGACAGCGAGTTTGGGCATCATTATGCAGTGCATAAAAGCGAATCAATATCTGTCAAAGATAAAGATGAAATGTTTACTTGTCTAAATAAATGGCTGAATCGGCAGGTTCCCTCTTAAAGAGGTAACCGCCATGAAGCAAATCACAAACAAGGAATACGAAGAGTGACAGAAATATAAATCGGAGAAAACAAAAGTCCATCCGCTGCTGCCGGGTTTGTCGGCGGAACATCGTTGAACGGAAAGGTTAAATGGATTGATGATTCCGGAAGAGCACTCAAAGAAATTATGTGAGCATAAAGCAAACGACCTGTCCGCCGGCAAGCGGGCAGGTCGTTTTTGTTTGTTTAAGTCGGAATCAATGCAAATTCACACGATTCGTATGTCGGTTATCAGCGGGCAATGAAGAACATTGCGGCGAACAGTATGCCGATGATCCAGGTGCTGAGGCTGATATCTTTGATCTTGCCGGTGAAGAGCTTGATGAAGATGTAGGAGATAAGGCCGAACGCAATACCATAGGAGATATTGTAGGTGAACGGCATGATCGCCATGGTCATGAACGCGGGAACTGCCGCAGAAGCATCGCTCCAGTCGATTTCCTTGACGCCGCCGATCATAAGGATGCCCACGAAGATGAGCGAAGCGGCGGTTGCACAGCTCGGAATGAGCGCGGCAATGGGCGCAAGGAACATTGCGATGAAGAACATTGCAGCCGTGAAAACGGAGGAAAGGCCGGTCTTGCCGCCTTCCGCGATGCCGGCGGAGGATTCAACAAAGGTGGTAACTGTTGAAGTGCCGCAGACTGCACCGAAACATGTTGCTGCCGCATCGGCCAACATGGCTTTGTTCATGTTGGGAACATTGCCGTCCTTATCGAGCAGGTTGCCGGCGGAACATGCACCGTATAGAGTTCCGAGAGTGTCGAACATGTCAACCATGCAGAATGCGAGCATGGAAGCGATGAACGTTGCCGCAAAGCTGCCGACGCCGTTGGCAGCGATGTATTCGGAGAAGTTGAAGCCTTCGGTGAAAACTTTGCCGAAAGAAATGTTGAAGAAATCACGGAAGGGCTGGATGATGTTGAGAGAGAGCTTGCTCTGAACATTGCTTGCATAGAATCCGTCGATCGTCAGAAGGCCGAGTGCATAATAAAGCACTGCGCCGCCGATGATACCCCAGAAGACTGCGCCCTTGATCTTTTTCTTTGACATTGCGCCGATTGCAATGAGAGCCGCAATGGTGATGAGCAGGGGCATTATCTCTGCCCATGTGGTGTGGCCGAAGATAATGTTGAACGAGTGCAGGTCAACGAGTGTGGAATCGCTGTTAACAACGATTCCGGAATTCTGAAGCCCGAGGAATGCAATGAAAAGACCGATGCCCGGTGCAATTGCAGCCTTGACAGCTTTCGGTATTGCGTCAAAGATAAGCCTGCGGAGGCCTGTGACCGTGAGCAGAAGAAACACGATGCCGTCCACAAGAACCATAACGAGCGCATTTGCATAGGTAAAGCCCATGCCGATGCAAACCGAGTAAACAAAGAATGCATTCAGACCCATGCCGGATGCCTGTGCAAGCGGCAGGTTGGAAAGCAGGCCGATGAGCAGCGTTCCGAACACTGCGGAGAGTGCGGTTGCGATATAAACGGCGTTATAATAACTTGCGCCGAGTGCGTCGCCTCCGAGCGTGGAGAACATTCCTGCGTTGACCATCAGAATGTACGCCATCGCCATAAAGGTCGTGATGCCCGCAACCAATTCGGTGCGAACTGTGGTGTTGTTTTGTTTGAGCTTAAACATGTTTCCTCCTCGAACTCAAAACTTTGCAGCCTTTTCAACGCCGAAAGTCAGCCGCATACGATTGCGGAAATTCAGCCATTGAATCGCCGCATTTTATTATATCAAAAGCTTTTGGGTTAATCAATATCGGTTTTGAAAAAGAAGGAAAAGGGATTTTGCGGTTGTTCATGCCGAACACTTGTGGTATACTGTTGACAGAAGCTTTCAAAAGCCGGCGAATGCGGCGAAAGCAGCACAAAACCAAACATTCCGGAAGGATTGAATATTATGAGAAAAACAAAACGAATTACAGCGGCGGTTCTTGCGGCAATGCTGCTTGCATTAAGCCTTTTTTCCGCATATGCGGAACCGCAGACACAGACGGAGATCTATTCCGAAAATTCGGCGGGCGAAACGGTTGTGCGGATACAGATCCGCCTGCGCGAGCTGGGCTACCTTTGGTTTAAGCCGACCGGGGTTTACAGGGCAATGACAGTAAAAGCGGTTGAGGAATTTCAAACCCGCTGTGTTGCCTACGGTGAAAGGCTTGGCGTTGACGGAAGAATGGGGGAGCAGTCCATGCTTGAACTGTTTGCGCCGAGTGCGCCGAAATTTCGCATTCCGGATTCGGTTCATCTGCCGCGCGGGCCGATTGCGGATACATTAAAAGTTAAAGGCGAGGTTCAAAGCTGGAACGCCGTAAAACAGAAATTGAATGTCAACGAGGAGTATACGGTTATTGACTGCAACACGGGCAAGGAATTCAAGCTCGTGTTCACAGGCGGGGAAAACCATGCCGAGGCGGAGTTGGCTTCCGAGTCGGAACTTGAAGCTTTCAACTATATCTGCGGAAGCGAGTATAACTTTCTTAAACGTCCCGTTGTTGTGATGTTCGGAGAAACGGCAGTCGCTGCCTCAATTCAATGCTATCCGCACGGCAGCGATTCCGTGGCGGATAACGGCATGGAAGGGCATGTATGCCTGTTCTTTGAAGGCAGTCTGTCCCATGTGGGCAGCTTGCCCGATGTTGAACACAATGCAAATGTTTTTGCAGCTGCGGGCAGAGGATAAGAGCAAACGCTCATTGTTTTCGTTTTTTAAAACGGTATTTAACTCGGCATTCGGGCATTTCGGCATTTCGTGCGGGAGACTTTATGTGCCGAGTTTTTGATTTCGTGCATAGAAAAAGATGTATTGCTGAACGATTCCGGAAAGCTTGCCGATGCTGCGTGCGGCGGCCTGAATTTCTGATTTTGAAGGCGCAGGGCGGGCAGCCGAGGTGCAGGAGGTCGAAGAATCGGAAAAATACAGTTCGGTCATTGCACGCTCAATCCATACATCAACGGGGAAAGCATCCGCGTGTCCGAGGGAAAACAAAAGGATGCAGTCCGCAACCTTCGGGCCGACACCCGGAAACGTCAAAAGTTCCTTTCGTGCTTCGGCTGTCGGAAGCGACCGCAGCTTTTCAAGATCATAACCGTCGGCAATGCGTTTGGCGGATTTGATTATATACGGAGCGCGGTAACCTGCACCGATTTGCTTCAATTCATCTTCGGAAAGTGCGGCAATGCGTTCCGGCGTCGGAAAAGCAAAAACTTCACTGTTTTTACCAAAATCGCAATCGGCGGCCGCGCAATCGGAAAAGTACCGCACCGGCAGCTTTTCTCCCGCAAGGGAACAGAGCCTGTCAATAATACCCGATATACGCTTGATATTGTTGTTTGCAGATATTATGAACGAGATCAGCGCTTCAAACGGTTCCTGGTTAAAAACGCGAATGCCCGACGAACCGGGAAGGCATACCCGAAGCCTTTCGTCGGCTGCAAGCGCGGCTTCAACGGCGGAATAATCGCGTTTAAGGTCAAAATAATCGATAAAAAGCTGTGCTTCGCCCTTTGCGCACGGAGTGACAATAAGCGAATCGTCGGATTGCATAACAAGCACGGCGCGTCCGCGAATTACGCCGGCGAACGCAAGGGAAGCTTCGGCATCAGGCAGACCGCATTCGTCAAACAAACCCGCCTGCATGTGCACGGGGTTTTTGACCCAACGGAACGCCTGCCCGCAGGTGCAGCATTTTTCAAGATCAAACGGTTTCACGCCGCTGACAACAAGCATGTTTTTGAAATATTTGAACTCCATATGCCGATTATACGGCAGAACGCGCGGAAAGGGAAGTGCTCGGGCGAAAATATACAGCTGTGGCGGCAAAAAATGCTTGACAATGCACGCTGAATATGGTAACATTACTCATTGAGCCGCTCCGAAACGGTTCAAAGTGATGCGAAGGCATTCACCGGAAGGGCGAGACTGGTAAGAGGAGGAACTATTATAATGTACGCAATCATCGTAACCGGCGGTAAGCAGTACAAGGTTGAGGTTGGCAGCGAGATCATGGTCGAAAAGCTCGATGAGCAGATCGGTGCAAACGTCAATTTCGACGTACTGATGATGGCTGACGGCGAAAACGTTCAGATCGGCACCCCCGTTGTTAAGGGCGTTTCTGCAAAGGCAGAGGTTCTCGAACACGGCAAGGGCAAAAAGGTCGTTGTTTTCAAGTATAAGCCCAAAAAGGATTATCGCAAGAAACAGGGTCATCGTCAGCCCTACACCAAGGTCAAGATCCTTTCCATCGGCTGAGAGGTAATTGCATGACCGAGATAACCGTTTTTTTGAAGGACGGCAAACCGATAGGCTTTGATGCACACGGACATACGGGTTATGCCGAATGCGGAGAAGATATTGTTTGTGCAGCGGTTTCGGCAATCACGCAGACCGCCGCAATGGGCGTTTCGGAACTTGTCCGCTGCCCGGCCGCACTGGAGATTAAAGACGGAGGGCTCTATCTGATGCTTGAAAAAACCGTTAAAGGTTCAAAATTGCAGCAGGCAGAGCTTATACTTGGAACGATGCTTTTGGGACTTCGTTCCGTTGAACAAGATTATAGTGATTATCTTAAACTGACAGAGAGGGAGGTTTAACTATGTTCAGGATCAATTTGCAGCTTTTCGCACATAAGAAGGGCGTCGGCAGCTCCCGTAACGGTCGTGAAAGTGAATCCAAGCGTTTGGGACCCAAGCGTGCGGACGGTCAGTTCGTTCTTGCGGGCAACATCCTCGTAAGGCAGCGCGGCACACATTTCCATCCCGGCAATAACGTCGGCATCGGTAAGGACGATACGCTGTTTGCAAAGGTTGACGGCATTCTTCGCTTTGAAACCAAGCACGGCGGCCGCAAGTGCGTCAGCGTTTATCCCGAGGAAATCGCAGGCTGAGCTTTTCACCGAGCGAATTCTTGACAGCTCCGCAGATTCGGGCGGAGTGTAAACAAAATAACATAAAACAAAAAGCCGCGGTTTAACGACTGCGGCTTTTGTGCATGAATATGCATGAAGAAAATGCACCGCTTCAAAAGTGCTGATTTGTAACAGCTTGTGCGGGCGGGATCAATGCTTGCTCATCATGCTGCGCCAGATATGCTTCGTGTCGCGCTTTGCACGCTTGGGAATGTCGGGATAAACCGCTGAAACGGCAGCAACCGCCGCTGCCATGCCGAGCGCCATTCCGGAGACAAAACCGATAGCTTTCATTTTGCGTACCTCCTGCTTTTTTTGAACAGCCGAAAAGCCGAAGCTGTTGCCTTATTAGTTTGTTCACGGGATGCGAAGCTCATGCGCAGAAGAGGCTGCGGCAAATTTTTCAATTTATTCACTGCGAAAGGTTGCTATTTTTTTTTAATTGAATTATACTTGAAGTGCGGCAGTGCGCCGTGAGCGGTAAAACGATACTGAAATGATTACATTAAATCGGAGGCAGAAAATGAACGATAATTCAAAGGCACATGTAAACGATGTTATCAAAACGATGCTTGAACGCAGCAGCATTCGCGCCTACACGGACGAAAAACTCACACAAGAGCAGATTTCTCTGCTTCAAAATGCCGCGCTCAGTGCACCGACGGCAATGAACGCACAGGATCAGCGGTTTGTGTTCGTTACGAATGCGGAAATCATTGCAGAGCTTGAAGCGGGCGTTGTGGAGGCGGCGTGCGCCGGCGGCGATGTTGCTTTTGCCGAAAGAATCAAACAGCGCGGCGGCAAAATTATGTACGATGCACCTCTTTTTGTAGGTATTTTTGCTCATCCGGCAAAATTTTCGGGTGTTGATGCTGGCATAGCGGTGCAGAATATTGCGCTTGCCGCAAAAAGCATCGGCTTGGATTCCGTCATACTCGGACTGCCGAGGCTCGCTTTTGAAGGCCCGAATGCGGCAAAATATAAGAAACTGCTCGGTATAGAAGTGGAACGCGAATTCATGATCGGAATTTCCGTCGGTCATGCTGCAATGAGCAAAACCCCGCATGAGTGGGATTGCAGTCATATTATTGATATCAGGTAAACACGTGCAGGCGGAACGGGAAAGTTTCAATATTTATCCTGTTTTGTCCTGCTTTATCCCTGCCGTGCGCACAATGCCGAAAACGGCAAACGGGGCAATAAAAAAGTTTGGAGGCAGCTTCGGACGGTTTACTCCGAAACGGAAGAAATAAACGGGCACGAAGCGGTTTGAATATGAGTAGAATACAGGTGAATGTCGGCGGAGTCCGCATTGGCGGCGGTGCACCGATTTCGATTCAGTCCATGACAAACACGGATACGCGCAATGCTGAAGCAACGGTGAAACAGATTCTGGAGCTTGAGAATGCTGGGTGCGAAATCGTCCGTTCTTCGGTTTATGATGATCGCTGCGTTGAAGTATTGCCGCAAATAATATCAAAAATACATATTCCGCTCGTTGCGGATATCCATTTTGATTACAGACTTGCCATAGGTGCAATCAAGGCGGGTGTTGCCAAAGTCCGCATCAATCCGGGAAACATCGGCTCGGAAGCGGGCGTGCGGAAGCTTGCGGAATGCGCCTCGGCATACGGAGTTCCGATACGTATCGGAGTGAACGGCGGTTCACTTGAAAAAGAACTTTTGCAAAAATACGGAGTATGCGCGGAAGCAATGGTTGAAAGCGCACAGCGTCACGCGGAACTGCTTGAAAACTGCGGCTTCAGCGATATTGTTGTTTCGCTTAAAGCGTCGGATCCGGTAACGACTGTACGCGCCTATCGCCTGGCATCGCAAATTATGCCGTATCCGCTCCATATCGGTGTTACGGAGGCGGGCATGGGCGAGACCGCATTGCTGAAATCCGCAATCGGAATCGGCAGCCTGCTTATTGACGGCATCGGTGATACGGTGCGCGTTTCGATGACCGGAGGAGTTTTGCAGGAAGTTGAGGCAGCAAAGAAGATACTTCGCGCTGTCGGCCTGCGTAAGGACGGGGCGGATGTTGTGAGCTGCCCGACTTGCGGGCGCACCCGCGTTAACCTTGAAGAAATAGTCAAAAAGGTTCGCGCTGCGCTGCCCGAAGATACGGGCAATGCAATGAAAATCGCCGTTATGGGCTGCGCTGTCAACGGCCCGGGCGAAGCGCGTGAAGCTGATATAGGCATTGCGTTCGGTTCGGTGAACGCAGTTGTGTTTAAAAAGGGCGAAATAATCTATTCGGATAAGCTGCCGCAAGTGGTGGACAGGTTCATCGCAGATACATCGGAAATGATGAAACGGAAATGAAATGACATGATATGATTCTTGATTCGTGCCTTGAATCTTTGAACTGATCAGCAAACCGAATCAAAGCAAAATGACTCGATCGCGGCTTTCGCGGCTTTGCAATTGATAATGATTTTGCTTAATTAAGCCAACCCGAAAAACGGAAGGAAGCTTTCAGTGTTGAGAAAGCCATGTTGAAAATGAACAAAAGCAGTATGGAAGAATTGAATATGTACGAAAACATAAATGAGTACGGAGGAACACCCGGCTCGGCTGCGCCGGCTGATGTTCCGTTGGACGATCTTCCGCCGGCTGACAATTTCTCCGAAATGACGGCTGATGTTCCGTGGAGGGATGATCCGCCGGACGGGGGGTATTATTCGTACTCGGAGTACGGGGAATCCGGCATCGATGAGTGCAGGCAGCCCGATTCCGTGCGTGCAAAAAATCAAAAAGAAAATTCAGCAGAGAAGCAAAAGAACGGCGGACACTCAAAAAAGAACCTTGCCGTTGAGTATCTTGCAAACGGGACGGTTTCAATAAAGTCTGCCGTGCGCAGCAAAAAAACGGGCGAAATCAGTGTTGATGTCGAGTGTGCGCGCCTGCTGCTGCCTGCCGAAACGGAGGAGCTGGAAAAAAACATACAGGCGGAGCTTCAATATCAAACGGTCAAATGCAGCTTTGACTATTCCGAGGTTGTTGCGCGGCTTGTCGGCGGAGACGGTGAACCCGAACTGCTGCTTCTGGATCTTTGGTGTGAAACTGCACCGCAGCTTGAACCGATATTGCGCCGTTCCCGCGTCGAAAGGCACGGAGGCGAATATGTATTCTTTGTTCCGGAACGGTACACGCGCGCAGTGTCTCAGGCGGCGGCAGGTGATTTCCGCGCATTTGTTGCGCACAGTTACGGTTGGAATACGCCGCTGCGCATTGTTGCCGATGCAAATGCGGATGACGGAATCGATCTTGCCGAACCGGTCGTAAAGCGCGATTGGGGCAGTGCGGCAGCTTTGAAAAAAACCGTCAAAACGCAGCGCAAGAACATTAAAAAGCTTTCTCCCGGCGATATTGTTTACGGAAAAGAAATTCTCAAACCCGAAGTTCAGCGCATGGCGGATTTGGACGATAAATCCGGGCGCGTCACTGTAAAAGGAACAATACTGAGCATTGAAACATTTGTTTCACCAAAGCGCGGAACGGTTATAATCACGGTTTTTATAACCGACCTCACAAACTCCGTTGCGGTAAAGCTATTTCCCGATGAAGCAGCAAAGGCGCGAACTTCACAGCTGCTTGAAAAAGCAAAGGAGGAGGGCGCGGCACTGATGGTGCGCGGCTGGTTCAGGTACGATAATTATGCCCGTGATTACTGTATTTTTGCGGACGATATAAACCGTTATCCCGTCGAACGCAGAACTGACGCATCGGCCGAAAAGCGTGTTGAGCTGCACCTTCACACAAGAATGTCCGCAATGGATGCAACGGCGGATCTGGACAAAGTTGTTGAGCTTGCCGCAAAATGGGGGCATACGGCAATTGCAATAACCGATCACGGCGTTGTGCACTCTTTCCCGGAGGCCAAAAAAGCCGCCAAAAAGAACAATATAAAGGTTATATTCGGCTGCGAAGGCTATCTGCTTCCCGATTGCGAACTTGTTCCGCTTGAAAGGGAGTATTGTGCCGTGGCGGTGACATATTTCGGAAGCGGCATTCACGGGCGCGTGTTCGATATCGGCGCAGTGAAGTTCGATTCGTTCGGGCACGTTATTTCAACATTCAGAACTCCGGTGAACCCCGGCGTCCCTCAGCTTCCGCGCATTGCAAAGCTGACGGGTTACACGGATGATGATATTGACGGTGCACCTCTGCTTTCCGAAGCGGTGAATATGCTTTCGGATTTTGCGGGAGGGGCGGCGCTTGTTCTGCATTGCCCGGAACATCTTGATCTGCTGCATGAACTGACTGCCGCGGCAGGGCACGGAAAGGAACTCGGGCTCAGCAAAAACTGCGTTTCGGGCTCAATGCTGATGCAGTATCTCCGCCGTGACTTAAAGGCGGAGGAAAGACAGCTTCCGGAGCTGAATGCGGGTGCGGCAGCGGAATGGACAGCAAAAAACACGGCCGATTTGTTGAGCAAATGCCGTGAGCTGAATGTTTCGACGGTTCCGCTGATTGACTGCACGATAAAAAATCTTCACAAGCAGAAAACGAACCACATAGTGTTGCTTGCGGCAACGCAGCCCGGACTTAAGAATCTGTATAAATTGGTTTCGTATTCAAACCTTGACCATTTTTATAAGACACCGCGTATTCCGCGCAGTCTTCTCAACCTGCACCGCGAGGGTATTATAATCGGCACGGCATGTGAGGCCGGTGAGCTTTTCCGTGCAATGGTGGACGGAAAAAGCGAGGAGGAATTGCTGAAGATAGCTTCATGGTACGATTACCTTGAAATTCAGCCGATCGGAAACAATGCCTTCCTTGTGCGCGAGGGGCTTGCAAAGGATGATGAAGAGCTTCGCGATTTCAACCGCCGTATTGTTGCGCTTGGAGAAAAACTCAACAAACCCGTTGTTGCAACGGGAGACGTTCATTTTATCGAACCGGAGGATTCGATTTTCCGCGCAATACTGATGTGCTCTCAGAATTTCAAAGACGCAGCGATTCAGCCGCCTCTTTATTTCAGAACAACGGAAGATATGCTTGCGGAGTTTCAATATCTCGGCAGTGATAAGGCGTTTGAAGTTGTTGTTAAGAATACAAATTTGATTGCGGATATGTGTTCTCAGCTCCGCCCGTTTTTGGACGAAAAACAAACTTACTCGCCGGAACTTCCGGGCGCGGCGGATGAACTTAAGGGCCTTGCCCTGAACACCGCACACGAGCTTTACGGGGATCCGCTGCCGGAAATCGTTCAAAAAAGACTCGATAAGGAATTGAACTCAATCATCGGCAACGGTTACTCATCACTCTATATGGTTGCGCAGAAACTCGTTTCAAAATCCCTCAGCGACGGCTATCTTGTCGGTTCAAGGGGTTCGGTCGGTTCGTCCTTTGTTGCACACCTTGCGGGGATAACCGAGGTAAACGCGCTCCCCGCGCATTATCGCTGCCCGAATTGCAAATACAGCGAATTTCCCGATGTAGGCGATGACTCACGCTGCGGGATTGACCTTCCGCCGAAAGATTGCCCGAACTGCGGAACTCCGCTGCGACGGGAAGGGTATGAAATTCCGTTTGAAACTTTCCTTGGTTTCAAGGGTGATAAAACTCCGGATATCGATCTTAACTTTTCGGGCGAATATCAGCCCGTTGCGCACAAGTTTACGGAGGTCATGTTCGGTGAAGGTCATGCCTTCCGCGCGGGCACGATTTCGGGCGTTAAAGATAAAACCGCATACGGTTATGTGCTGCACTATTGCGAGGAATACGGGCTGAACCTTTCCGAAGCGGAAAAAAACCGTCTTGCAATGGGTTGCGTCGGCACGCGCCGAACAACGGGGCAGCATCCGGGCGGCATTGTAATCGTCCCGGAAGATTTGGAGATTTTTGACTTTTGTCCCGTGCAGCATCCGGCGGAAAAAATCGATGCGGAAAGCATAACAACACACTTTGACTTCCATGCATTGGACGACAAACTTGTCAAACTTGACATTCTCGGACATGATGACCCGACAACGCTGCGAATGCTTCAGGATATAACGGGCGTAGATCCGAAGAGTATTCCGCTGCACGATGAAAAAACAATGTCAATCTTTAAATCGGATGAGGCACTCGGAATATCCCTTAAGGAGCTGAAATGCGATGTCGGCAGCCTCGGCATTCCCGAATTCGGAACGAACTTTGTTCGCGGAATGCTGATGGATACGCGTCCGACAACAATGGAAGAGCTTGTTCGTATCGCCGGACTTTCCCACGGCACGGATGTGTGGCTTAATAATGCGCAGGATCTTGTGCGGGACGGCACCGCAACGCTGATGGAGGTTATATGCACACGCGACGATATTATGAACTATCTCATTGCACACGGCGGAGAACCCTCGCTGTCGTTTAAAACGATGGAGAGCGTCCGAAAAGGCAAGGGACTTAAGCCCGAGATGGAGGATGCAATGCACGAGAACAATATTCCGCAGTGGTATATCGACAGCTGCAAAAAAATCAAGTATATGTTCCCGCGCGCTCATGCAGCGGCGTATGTTATGATGTCTTTCCGCGTAGCATATTATAAGGTGCATTACCCGCTTGCGTTCTATGCGGTTTATTTCACGGTTCGTGCGGATAAATTTGATATTGAACAGTGCCTCGGCGGCGCGGAACGCGTACTCGGCAATCTTGAAGAGCTTAAGGCAAAGGATAAACTTGAAACAAAGGACGAGGAACAGATAGTTATCCTTGAAATGGTCTATGAAATGAATCTGCGCGGAATCGAACTGCTCCCGATAGATATTTACAAATCGAAAGCAACGCGTTTCACTGTTGAGGACGGCAAGCTTCGCCCGCCGTTCAATGCCATTGCCGGCTTGGGCGATAACGCCGCTCTGCTGATTGAAAAAGGTGCGGAGGGAGGACAATTCATTTCCCGCGAGGAGTTTGTGAAGCGTACACATGCAAATTCTGCCGTGATGGAAAAGTTGGATGCCCTCGGCTGCCTTGACGACTTGCCGGACAGCGATCAGGTCTCAATGTTCTGACGGGGCGCCGCACGGACGGCAGGAACATCCGAACCGCGCGATATTCGGAAAATTCCGCAATATATGCAATGTTTTTTCGGAAAGCTATTGCTTTTTGAGGCAAAGTATGGTATGCTTACCTCAGTAATGAGTTTTTTGATGCATTTAAGCCTTGAAATTGTGTTCAAATGCATCATTTCGGATGAGCGGCATGAGGTATTCGTGCATTTAAGAGTGGGCAAAACCCGCTCTTTAATTTTGAAAAAACCTTGCGCATGCATTGCGTTTCGGAGGAATTGCGGTTGAAGCTGACAGACAGGATTTTTGAACTCACGGAATCAAAAGTTCGCGAATTGGGCTATGAGCTCTATGATGTTGAATATCAAAAGGAATACGACAATTGGGTTCTCACCCTCTATATCGACAGTAAAGACGGAATTTCACTTGACGATTGCGAAATTGTGAGCAATGCTGTTGATCCGATTCTTGATGAAGCGGATCCGATTGAACAGGCATACTATCTTTCGGTCAGCTCCGTCGGCATAGATCGCCCGCTGAAAAAAGACAAAGATTTTCAGCGCAGCATCGGCAAAACGATCGACGTGAAGCTTTATGCGCCGCTGAAAGGCAAAAAGGAGTTCTGCGGAGAGCTTGTTTCGTTTGATGCGGAATCATTTACGGTTCGCACATTGCCGCGAAAGCCCGGCGAAGCTTCGGAAACGGTCACCGTTGGGCGCAGGCAGGCGGCACTCGTGCGTCCGCACATAGATTTTTAAACATTCCCGGGTCTGCGGGTTCTAAAAATTAAAATTTTAAACCGAAAAATATTTGTGATTTCTAAGGAGTATAAATATAATGAAGAACAATGCCGAGCTTATCAGTGCGCTTAACGTAATCAGCAAACAGCGCGGGATTTCCGTTGATATCCTTGCGGATGCTATCGAATCCGCACTTGTAAGTGCCTATAAAAAGAACTACAATGTGAACTGCAACGTCCGTGCGAATCTGGATCGCGAAACAGGTGCAATCGAAATCTGGGCTTCCAAAACCGTTGTTGAACAGGTTGAAAACCCCTTTACGGAAATTTCAATTGAAAAAGCAAAGCAGATAAATCCGCTTTATGAAATCGGCGATGTTCTCGAGGAAGAAGCGGACACAAAGAATTTCGGCAGAATCGCGGCGCAGACTGCAAAGCAGGTCGTTATGCAGCGCATTCGCGAAGCGGAACAGGGCGCAATCTTTGAGGAATATTCCGACAAAGAATACGAAGTTCTGACAGCAATCGTTCAGCGCGTCGAAAAGAACGGTGTTTATGTTGAACTCGGCAAAACCGACGGCATAATTCCGTTCAATGAGGTTATCGTCGGCGAAAACTATGCGCCGAATGACCACATCAAGGTTTATGTTCTGAAAATACAGCGCGACACGAAAGGCCCGCAGATTATCGTTTCAAGGACGCATCCCGGCCTTGTAAAGCGGCTGTTTGAGCTTGAAGTACCCGAAATTCAGAGCGGGGTCGTGCAGATAAAGTCTGTTGCGCGTGAGGCCGGACAGCGCACCAAGATCGCGGTTGCAAGCTTTGACCCCCAGGTTGATGCCGTCGGTGCATGCGTCGGACAACGCGGCACAAGGGTCGAAAACATCGTCAACGAGCTCCATAACGAAAAAATGGACATCATCGAGTGGGATCCCGACATTGCGGTTTATATCGCAAAGGCACTCGGTCCCGCAAAGGTTTTGATGGTTTACATTAACGAAGCGGAAAAGGCTGCAAAGGTCATTGTTCCCGATAATCAGCTTTCACTTGCAATCGGCAAGGAAGGACAGAACGCAAGGCTTGCCGCAAAGCTCACAGGCTGGAAGATAGATATCAAGAGTCATTCCCAGGCTGAAGCGGATATGGAACTTGAGATGGGTTCCGTTGACGGCGTTCCCGGCAGCGAAAGCGGAAACGATATGTTCAATGATGACGAGGCATTCGGAGAGCAGGGGTTCAACGGTGCTCCGATGAATTTTGATGATTTCGGCGGGCAGAACATCTGATTTTCGCCGAAACAAAATTTCAAACATGATTTAGATTTTAACCGAGGTTCTTGGTGAATCGGAACGGACTTCGGTACGGAGGTTGCGAATTGCAAAAGAAAATCCCTCTGCGCATGTGCGTCGGCTGCCGTGAGATGCGGCCCAAAAGAGAACTCGTGCGCGTTGTGTGCAGCAAAGACGGGCAGATTTACGTTGACTTAACAGGAAAAGCTGCGGGACGCGGTGCGTATGTATGCCCAACGGAAGAATGCCTTAAAAAAGCCGTTAAAACACGTGCGCTTGAAAGGGCATTCTCTCAAAAAATCGAACCCGAAGTCTTTGACAGGCTTGCGGCGCAGGTTGAGCACTCAAAACCCGAACCGCAAAATTCGGCGGAAGAAAAGCGCGAAGCGGTGCCCGATTTGCCGAACTCATCCGCGAACAACAAAGAGGGGTGAGCTGCTTTGACAACAACCAACGCAAAACTCAACAATTCAATCGGTTTGGCGATGAAAGCGGGCAAAATTGCTTCCGGAGATTTTTCGGTCGAGAAAGCCGTCAGATCCGGAACGGCAAAGCTTGTTATGCTCGATGAGAGCGCGTCCGAAAACACAAAAAAACAATGGCGGGATGCATGCAGCTTCAGAAACATTCCGCTGATAAGAATCCGTGCAATGGGCAGCGCGATCGGAAAACCTGCCAGAATGGTTGCCGCCGTGACGGACGAAGGTTTTTCGGCAATGATAATTAAAAATTCCAACAAAAACAATGAAGCAATGACTGAACTTACGGAGGCAATGACCGATGACAAAGGCTGAATTATTAAACAACGCAAAAAGGATCCAAGCCGCAGCACAGGAATTGCTGGATAAAACGAGCGTCCTCAAAACAGACATCGGCAATTCTCTCCAAGCGGCAAAACGCCATGAAAGCAAACTTATCAGCAAGGAGCGCGCCGCAGAGGCGGAACGCAGAGAAAAAGAAAAGGCTGAACGTTTGATTGAATACCTCAATTCGGACGAGCAGCGCGGCGTTTACGTCAGCGATCGCGATTCCTCAGCGGGAAATGCCGCAGCAGGAATTCCCGCGGCGGGAATTCCCACAGTGGGAAATGCCGCTGATGCAGGCACCGAAAAAGCACCAAAGGCGGAGGCGGAAAAGGTACAGGGTGAACCGAGACCCGAAAATGCGGACAGGAAGCCCGAGAAGGGCGCGCAAAAGCCCGAACCGCCCGAGCAAAAGCCGGTGCAGCCCGCGCCGAAGCCCGAAGAAAACAAACCCGAAAAGGCGGCGGAACGGGAACAGGAACAAAACGTGGATAAGCCCGCCGAACATAAGCCCGAAAAGGCAGAACCGGTTCGGAATAACGTTGCTGACAAGGTCGCAGACAGTGTCAATGACGCGCAAGAAACAAAGGATAAAAACAACAAAGAAATGCCCGGAGCAAACAAAGAAACAAAACAAAACAGCGAACAGGCTGCAAAAGCTAAGAATACAGCGGAAAAAACCGAAATTTCCGCAAAGCCCGACTCTTCCGAACGTGTTGCGGAACGAACCGAAAATGCAGAGCAGCCCAGGAAGAACGATTCTCCCGAAAACGGAAGGAATTCCGACAGAAGCCGCAGTCCGCAAAGAACGAACGACGGCCGCCGCGGCGACAGGCCTTCCTACGACAGAAATTCCCGCAGCGACAGACCGCAGGGCGACAGGCCTTCCTACGACAGAAATTCACGCGGTGACAGACCGCAGGGCGACAGGCCTTCTTACGACAGGAACGCACGCGGCGACAGACCGCAGGGCGAGCGCAGGGGAGATAACCGCGGTTTCGGCCGTCCGGATGACAAAGATGCACAGCAGAACAGGCAGCAGCGTCCGCAGCAGCGCCCCGTCGGCAGAAAGCCCGGAGAAGCACCTGCAATTATTCAAAAGGAAAATCGTGCGCCTGAAAACAAGAGCAGCTATGTTCGCACCTTCGACACCGAAAAGAAGGCAAAGAACAAAAAGACGATCATGAAGGAAACCGCTCCCTCCGCGAAAAACTGGGAGGATGACGGCGGATCCTACGGCGGTAGAAAGAAGAAAGCCGCAAAACAAACTCAATATCGCAAACCCGAACCCGTTGTTATCGAAAAAGCGGTTATAACGACAGAAACGATAACGGTACGTGATTTCTCCGAAAAAATCGGAAAACCCGCAGCGGAAATTCTCAAAAAGCTGTTCATGATGGGCATTGTTGCAAACATCAATCAGGATATCGATTTTGAGACCTGTGAGCTTGTTGCAATGGAATACGATATCGAGCTTGAGCACCAGGTTGCAAAGACTTATGAGGAGACGATGCAGGAGAATGCCGAAGAAGTGGATGCAGAGGAAGATCTTGTTCCCCGTCCTCCCGTTGTCACGATCATGGGCCATGTTGACCACGGCAAAACTTCTCTGCTTGATGCGATCCGCAAAACTCATGTTACCGAGGGTGAAGCGGGCGGCATAACGCAGCATATCGGCGCTTACACGGTTGAATGCAACGGCAGGATGATAACTTTCATCGACACTCCCGGCCACGAGGCATTTACTTCAATGCGCGCAAGAGGTGCACAGGTCACGGACGTTGTAATCCTTGTTGTTGCTGCGGATGACGGCATTATGCCGCAGACAGTTGAGGCTATCAATCACTCAAAGGCAGCGGGTGTTCCCATCATCGTTGCGGTGAACAAGATCGACAAGCCCGAGAGCAACCCGGAAAGAGTCAAACAGCAGTTGACGGAACACGGTCTCGTGTGCGAGGATTGGGGCGGCGATACGATATGCGTCCCCGTTTCCGCAAAGAAACAGCAGAATCTTGATGAGCTGCTTGAAATGGTTCTTTTGCAGGCAGATGTTCTTGACCTTAAGGCAAACCCGAACAAAGCGGCAAAGGGAACCATCATTGAAGCTCAGCTCGACAAGGGCAGAGGTCCTGTTGCAACCGTTCTTGTGCAGAACGGCACTTTGAAAATCGGCGATCCCATTGTTGCGGGCATTGCATACGGCAGGGTTCGTGCAATGATGAACGACAAGGGCGAAAACGTCAAAACCGCAGGCCCGAGCTGCCCGGTCGAAGTTCTCGGCTTCAACGAAGTGCCTTCAGCAGGCGATATCATGAACGTTGCGGAGGTTTCCAAAAAGGTTGCGGAGGAACGCCGCAACAGAATCAAAGCGGAGCAGCTTAAAAACCTGTCCAAGGTCAGCTTGGAGGATCTGTTCAGCCATATTGCCGAGGGCGAAGTCAAAACGCTCAACATCGTTGTCAAAGCGGATGTTCACGGTTCGGTTGAGGCTGTTAAACAGGCTCTTGAAAAGCTTTCCAACGAGGAAGTTTGCGTGAAGTGCATTCACGGCGGCGTGGGCGCAATTACGGAATCGGATGTTATGTTCGCTTCCGCTTCAAACGCGATCGTAATCGGTTTCAATGTCCGTCCCGACAGCGGAGCACGCAATCTTGCGGAGCAGGAAAAGGTAGATGTCCGCACCTACCGCATCATTTATCAGGCGATTGAAGATGTTGAAAACGCTATGAAGGGTATGTTCAAGCCCGTATTCAAAGAAGTGCATTTGGGTACAATAAGCGTCAGAAACACGTTCAAGGTCAGCTCCGTCGGCACGATTGCGGGTGCATATGTTCAGGACGGCAAGGTTCAGCGCAATGCGCAGGTTCGCGTTGTTCGCGACGGCGTGGTTATTCATGAAGGCCAAATTGCATCGCTGCGCAGGTTCAAGGATGATGTCCGCGAGGTTGCTGCCGGTTATGAATGCGGCATAGGCATTGAGAACTTCAACGATATTCACGAAGGCGATGTTATAGAAGCCTACACGATGGAAGAGGTTAAACGCTGACAACAGAATAATCCGTCCCCGGCTGTGCCGGAAACGCTTTTTGCACTGCGGTACAGACCGGGGATTAAATCAACGCTGATCAGATAAATTTCCGCCGGAGCGTTTACGCATTAACCGAGAACCGGCATGTGTCCGAAGAACAGTTATTCGGAACGCGGAGAAGGCCGTTTGCAAAGGCGGGCTTGAACGACAGAAATTTAAATGCAGCATTTCGGCGGCAGGGATTCAAAATCCGAAAGGGAGCTTATGGCATCAGTCAGATACGACAGAATAAATGAAGAAATCAAAAAAGCACTGAGCGAAATCGTCCGCGAGATGAAAGATCCGAGAATATCTCCGATGACGACAATAATGCTCGTTGAAGCAACAAACGACCTGAAGCTTGCAAAGGTTCGGGTCAGTGTGTACGATAAGGATGATTCGGTTCGAAAAGAAACCGTTGCTCAGCTCAACCGTGCGGAAGGATTTATTGCAAGAGAGCTTGGGCGCAGAATCGATATCCGCCGAATACCGACTCTGAAGTTCACCCTTGATGACTCAATCGAGTATTCCGTGCATATTTCCGAAATAATCAACAAACTGCAAACCGAGCGCGCTCAGCTTGACGCGAATCGGAACAATGCGGAAGAAGATAAGGAAAACACCCAAAATGAAGACTAAACATGGGGCGGAGTTCGCCGATGTCCGAAAGTTTATATCCGATGGGCAGAGTTTCACGCTGCTCACGCACATTTCCCCGGACGGAGACACCCTGGGTTCGGCACTCGCGCTGAAACTGCTGCTGAACGCTCTCGGAAAAACCGCAGAGGTCGTTTGCTCGAACCCCGTTCCGAAGATTTACGGATTCCTGCCGGAATCGGAAACCGTCAAAATGCCCGAGGATGCCGAGGGCTATTGCCGCGTCATTGCCGTTGATTGTGCGGACAAGCCGCGTTTCGGCCGTGCAGTGCGTTTGTTCGATGCCGCGCAGGCAGAGGCATGTGTTGACCATCATGTTACGAACCCGCATTATGCCGAAGTGAACCTTGTTGTTTCGGATGCGGCGGCAACGGCGGAGATTGTTTATGAGCTTTACGGCATGTTCGGTGTTGCAATCGATAAGCGATCCGCAATTTGCCTTTATACCGGAATAGTCACCGACACGGGCAACCTTTCATACAGCAACACAACACCGAATGCTTTGCGGATAATTGCCGATTTCATTGAAAAGAAACTGGTTGATGTTTCGGAGGTCAACCGACTGATTTACCGAACGGTGCCGTACACGAAAACAAGGGTTCAGGGCTTTGTGACATCAAGGATCCGTCTTGAGGATGAAGGCAGAATCGGCATAGGCGTGCTTACAAGAGCTCAGATGCTGAGCTTTGATGCAACAAATGAGGACTGCGAAGGCATTGTTGATTGTGTTCGTGATATCGACAGCGTTAAAATCGCAATTTTTATCCGAGAAGGCGCGGACGGAAGTTTTAAAGTCAGCCTTCGCAGCAAGGATGTCGGGGACGTTTGCCGTATTGCAAACAAATTCGGCGGCGGTGGGCATGAAAGAGCGGCCGGATACACGGCATGGCTGCCCCTTTCAACCGTTGTTGCGAGCGCGACAGAGGCGGCAATTGCAGAGCTGAAAAGGGATGAGAAACACGATTCTTCTCCCGATACGCATTAACGCCCGAATGAAAAGCAATGATGCTTTTCAACAGAACAACAAAGGAATTATTGATTAACAATGCAATTTGAAGGAGTAGTCAGCGTGCTGAAACCGCCGGGAATGACGTCGAGCGATGTCGTGGTGGATATACGCAGAATCTTCGGTGAGCGGCGCGTCGGACATACGGGAACGCTTGACCCTGCTGCGGCGGGCGTTTTACCCATCTGCATAGGCAGGGCAACCCGCCTGTTTGACTATCTTGTTGATAAAGAAAAAGAATACATTGCGGAGATTCGGTTCGGAGCGGAAACCGACACGGAGGATGCCTGCGGCACGGTGATCGCCGAAAGCAGCCGCATGGTTTCAAAAGCGGAGCTTGAAAAAATTCTGCCTGATTTCATAGGCGAAATTGAGCAGGTGCCGCCGATTTATTCGTCTTTGAGTGTGAACGGCGTTAAAATGTACAAGCTGGCACGCAGCGGGAGCGTTACGGCTCCGGCTGAGGAACGCAGGCGGAGAATCAGAGTTTTTTTGCTTGAAACCATTTGTGAACTCGAACAAAACAGCTTTCTCATCCGCATTCGATGCTCAAAAGGCACATATGTCCGTTCGCTTTGCAGGGACATCGGACGGGCCCTCGGCTGCTGTGCATACATGCCGTTTCTTCTGCGAACCGCTTCCGGAACCTTCGATATCAGCAAAGCGCATACGATCGCGGAACTGAAGGAACTGAAGGAAGCGGGGGAACTTCAATCGGTTGTTGTTCCCGTTGACGAGGCTGCGCGGCACCTGCCGGAACTTCGCCTTTTTAACCTTTCCGAAAAGCAAAGGACGCTTATTTCAAACGGAGCTTCGGTTGAATGCGGGCAGGCTGAGCCGGGAACGGTCTACAGACTGTATCTTGAAAATGAATTCATGGGCCTTGCGCTGCGGGATGATTCCGGATTGCATATCACCGTATGGTTCGGGAAGGAGAAATGAGCGTTTGATGCAGAACAAGGACAAAATTAACACGCCGGGCGCAGACTATACGAACGCAGCCAAACCGGGTACGGTGGTTGCTCTCGGCATGTTTGACGGAATGCATGTCGGTCACAAGAAGATAATTGACGCAACCGTTCTGATAGCGCGGCAATCCGGACTTGTTCCTGCTGTGTTTACGTTTAAGAATCATCCGCAGGAGCTTTTCGGCAAAAAAATTCTTCGGCTTTGCAGCAATGAAACCCGCGCCGCTCTTATGCGCAGGCAGGGCATTGAGCTGGTTGATGAGGTTGAGTTTACAAGTGCGATTCGCGACCTTTCCGCAGAGAGTTTTATCCGAATGCTTGCCGAAAGATTGAACCCAAAGATTATTGTTGCCGGGTTTAATTACACTTTCGGAAAGAAAAAGCAGGGGAACAGCGAGACGCTTCAAAGGCTTTGCCAAAAATACGGAATCAAAACGGCGATTATTCAACCCGTGCTTTTGGGGCGCGAGCCTGTTTCAAGCACGAGAGTTCGAAACATGATAACATGCGGGAACGTTCAGGATGCACAGCTCCTTTTGGGAAGAGCTTATGCCCTTGACGGCATAATCGTTCAAAACAAGCGTATAGGAAGGACAATCGGCTATCCGACGGCGAATATTGAACCCGATTCCGCCCGCGTGATTCCCGCAGACGGAGTGTATGTGAGCATGGCACGCGTCAACGGCGACATAATGCCTGCCTGCACGAACATCGGAACGAACCCGACTGTCGGCGGAACAAAACGCACGATAGAAACGCATATTTTTGACTATGACGAGGATATTTACGGACTTCCGATGTCGGTATGTTTCGTTAAAAAAATCCGCGATGTCAAAAAGTTTGAATCGCTGGACGCTCTTAAGGAGCAGATTCGGATTGATGCAGGAATTGCAAGGACATATTTCGGCTGCTGATGCACGGTATGCGGTTCTTAAAAATGCATTCCTGCGGTCGATTTAAGTTCTGAGCCTGATTAAAATGCGGTAACTGAAAGGGAAAACTATGATAACTGTGCTTCTGTCCGTTTTTTGCCTCATTGCGGGTTATCTTCTCGGCAGCATAATGAGTGCGGTGAAGATTGCACGAAGCAAAAGCACGGATATCCATGCCTGCGGAAGCGGCAATGCAGGTTCAACAAATGTATTGAGAACCTTCGGCTGGAAATGGGGGCTTATCTGTTTGGCGAGCGACAGTGCGAAGGGTGCGGCAAGCGTCGGCGTGGGTTACGCCGCTGCGGCAATTGCTCCGGCACTGTTTTCGAATTATGTCATGCCAGAAAATCTGAGCGGAATACTCGGCTGCATAGGGCTGTTGGGTGCGATACTCGGGCATTTGCTGCCTGTTTTTTATGAGTTCCGCGGAGGGAAATGCGTTGCGGTCGCGCTTGGCGGTCTGCTTGTGCTGTCCCCGGTTCAGCTGCTCATTGCTGTCGGTTGTGCGGTTATTCTTATTGCAATAACAAAAATGGTTTCCGTAGGCTCTGTTGTCGGCACGATAATCGCGACTGCCCTTGTGATTTACCGCAACCGGGGCAATATTCCGCTGATGCTCATTGCTGTTGTGATTGCCGCTGTTGTCATCACTGCTCACCTTCCGAATATCAGGCGAATTATGGAGGGCCGCGAGAAACGGCTCGAAAAAATCGAGTGGGAGAAACAGCGGACTGAAAAAGAAGAAACATGCGGCAGCCGTCAAAATGACCAAAACTCCGCAAACGAGTCCTGATAAGCTGCGCTTAATTGTGAACCCGAACGCCGCACTGATTAAACTTTGCCTGTTAAACCGATATTGAAACGCCGTTCCGAAAACGTAAGTCGGGCGGCTTTTTATTTTGAATACGATGCGAATGCATGGCGACGACGGCCTGCAAAACCATATTGAACTTGCAAAAAAACGAACTTTTTATTCCAAGGCGCGGCGGCACGGTCGAACTGTGTGCACGCCGCAAATAATGTATCAGGGGGGCCGATTCATGCAAATTATTGCACTCACGGGAAAAACATATTGAATATATTGCACGAACGTGATATAATTGTCATTCCGAAAAGGGCGATGAATCGGCACGGAGGAGAATCATTATGATAGATTACCATGTACACACGAATTATTCGGCAGATGCATCCGCAACAGTGACGGAGCAGCTTGAAGCCGCCGCCGAACGCGGATTGAGTGAGATTTGCTTCACGGATCATGTTGATTTCGATAACGGCGATAAGTCAATGCAGCCATCGGATCTCGGTGCATTGCGAGAACAGCTTTTGCCTTACAACGGACTGTATAAAGGAGTGCGCATACGCCGCGGAGCGGAAGTTGCTCTGAACGACGGGAACTGCGCCGAAAAAGCACGGCGGTACATTGCGCCGCATGACCTCGATTTTGTTATCGGTTCAATACATGTTGTGGGCGGATTTGATGTTTACTATCCGGAATACTACATCGGAAAAACAAAACAGGATGCATACCTTTCCTACCTTCAGACGATTCTCACAGGTATTAAAACCTGCGATTACATGAACATACTCGGTCATTATGACTTCATTGCAAAGTATTCGCCGTATGAGGACAGGCGAATGACGCTTGATATTTCAAAGGAGCTTTTTGCGGAGATTTTTTCATATCTTGCAAAAAACGGAAAGGGAATTGAAATCAACACTTCGGCATGGTGGGATGATCCCTGCTGGGGTGAGGATGTATTAAAGCTTTACCGCGATCTCGGCGGTCAATATATAACAATCGGTTCCGATGCACACAGAAGCGACAGGGTCGCAAAGCGCATAAAGGAGGCGGAGAAACTTGCAGCGGCGGCAGGCATTCCGCTTATTGCAACGTTCCAAAGAATGAAACCGATATTCCACCCGCTCGGAAGCATTTGATGCGAATGCACTTAATCGCGCGGATGCCGGTTTGGGCAGCTTTCGTAAACGGCAGGGACTGATCCTTTGCTGCAGCGCATGACTCGGCTGAAATTTTGAACTCAGCTGAAAACGGAAAACATATTGTTAAACCTGAAAGGATGCAAGTTGACAGAAAACGGTTCGCAACTGAATGAAAACCCGCCTGAAACACTGACGGTGCATTCCGCTCTTGAACGCTGCGTGGATTATATCGGCAGGGTTGATATTGATTTTATCTGCGCGCTGGCGCGGGTCGATAAAGCGGAAGCATTTCAATCTCTCAAGGGTGCGATTTACTATGATCCCGAAAAGAGCTGTTTTGTTACGGCGGAGGAATACCTTTCCGGAAATATTATGAAAAAGCTTGCTGCCGCAAAATCGGCACTTGAGCAGCAGACTGAAACCGCAAAAACGGCAGGGGATGAATCTAATACCCGAAAACAAATGCCGGATGATTGGGATTTTTCGGAAAATATCTCTGCGCTTGAGGTTGTGATGCCGCCCGTTGTGCAGCCGGGGCAGATAAAGGCGTCAATGGGCAGTCCGTGGATTCCCGCTTGGGTCTACCGTGATTTTATAATTGCTTTAATCGGTATCCGCTCCGCTTCCGGAAAGCCGAAAATCAGCGTTGAATACATTCGCGCCGCAAATCATTATATAATTCACGGAAAAAAGCACTTCACGGACTTTACGCGTGCAAAACTTACTTATGGCACGGAATGCATGAACGCTTTTGAGATTATAGAGCGAATGCTCAATTCGCGCGAAATTGCCGTTTACGATACATATATTCCTTACGGCAAGGAACAGCAGGTTCGCCGTGTCAACAAAGCCGAAACTCTGCTTGCGCAGGAGAGAGCGCGGCAGATTGCGGAAAGATTCTCATTCTGGCTCTTCAGGGATGAGCCGAGAAGAAGTCAATTGCTTAACTACTACAATGAGAACTTCTGTGCGATCCGTCCGCGGCATTTTGACGGCAGCAGAATGCTCCTTCCGGGCAAAGATCCGAACATTAAGCTGCAAAAGCATCAGCTGGATGCCGTGAAAAGAATCGTGCATTCAAAAAATATCCTGCTGGCGCATCAGGTCGGCGCGGGGAAAACCTATGTCATGGCGGCAGCGGCAATGGAAATGCGCCGGCTTGGCATTTCAAAACGCAATCTGTTTGTTGTTCCGAATAATATTCTCGAACAATGGCATTATGAGTTCACCCAGCTTTATCCTGCGGCGGAGGTCATTGTAATTGAACCGAAAAGTTTCACTCCCGCAAACAGGAACCGCGTTTTGAAACAGATTATTGAAAGCGACTGTGACGCGATAATTATGGGTTACGGCAGTTTTTCGCTTATCCCGCTTTCGCGCGGGGAGCGTGAACGCGAATTGAACGCACACCTTGCGCAAATTGCGGAGTCCATGCGCAGTGCAGTGTACAACGATGCATATATCGTGCTGAACAGATTTGCGTCGCGTATTGAACACAGGCTGCAAAAGCTCTGGGAGGAGGAACAAACTCTTCCGAAGGGTGCTGTTTTTTTCGATGACCTCGGCATCGACACGATATTTGTTGACGAAGCGCATAATTTTAAAAACATCAGTATTGAAACCAAACACGGCAGTCTGCCGGGGCTGAACCCGAAGGGCTCGAAAAAGTGCGATGATTTGATGGCAAAACTCCGCTATATACAGCGCACGCATGACGGACGGGGTGCTGTTTTTGCAACAGGAACCCCGATTACAAACTCCGTTTCGGACATGTACACGATGCAGCGGTACCTCGGCTATGAACATATGGACGAGCTGAATCTGCTTGAGTTTGACAATTGGGTCAAAATGTTTTCCGAGGTTACGGAAGAATTCGAAGTTGAGGCGAACGGTATAGGCTATCGGCTGCGCCGCAGGCTCAGCAGGTACTATAACCTGCCCGAACTGTCGCTGCTGTTTTCGGATATTGCGGATTTGTATTTTACTCCGGAAGATGATAAAAGGATTCCGCATAAGGTGAATTATATCAATTGTACCGTTCCGGCAAGCGAGTCCCTCAGAAAGTATATTGAGGAGCTTGCGGTGCGCGCAGAGGCGGTAAAGAGCGGCAGCGTTGCCCGAACGGAGGACAACATGCTGAAAATCACGACGGACGGCAGAAAAGCCGCTCTCGACATGCGTCTTGTTAACCCCGAGGAGCCTGATAATCCGAACTCAAAACTTAATACATGCGTTGAAAATGTGTTCAGAATCTGGAGTGAACGCGATAAACTGACCCAGCTTGTGTTCCTTGACCAAAGCACGCCGAAGGACGGGTTCAATCTTTACGACGATATTAAACAAAAGCTTATCCTGCGCGGCGTGCCTGCGGATGAAATTGCGTTCGTTCATGATGCTGTAAACGACGCAATGCGAACAACGCTTTTTAACAAAGTTCGCAAGGGACGCATACGTGTGCTTATCGGTTCAACTTTCAAACTCGGCATCGGTGCGAACGTTCAAAATAATCTGCTTGCGGTGCATCACCTTGATATTCCGTGGCGTCCGTCGGATGTTACCCAGCGTGAAGGCCGAATGCTGCGTCAGGGCAATCGGAATGACGAAGTAATGATATATCGCTACATCACAAACGGGAGCTTTGATGCTTATTCGTGGCAGCTTCTTGAAAACAAACAACGATTTATATCTCAAATTGTAAACGGTGATTGCCCGAGCAGAAGCGGTGACGAGGTTGATGAAGTTGTGCTCACATACAGCGAAGTCAAGTCACTCGCCGTCGGAAACCCGCTCATAAAGCGGAAGATTGAGCTTGAAACGGAGCTTCAGCGCAAACTTGTTTTGAAATCAAAGCATGAGCGCGCAAAGACAGAAGCGGCGGAGCAGCTTTTGCAGCTGCCGGCAAAGAACAGCGAATTGCTGAAACTGCGCGACATTCTTCAAAAAGATATGCTTCTTGCGGAACAAAACACCGGCGAGGGGTTTTCAATGATGCTTGCGGGCGAGAATTATACACGGCGGCGCGATGCGGGCGAAAGGCTGATAGAGCTGCTTGCGGAACATGCATTTATACGTGAGGAAAAGCGAATCGGCACATATCGGGGGTTCAAACTCTTTCTTGCGAACGATATTTCGGGGGCAAGGCGAATCTTCCTGCTCAAGGGCAGTGGGACATATCGTTCCGATTTAAGCGAAAGCGCGATGGGCATCATTGCAAGGCTTGATAACGTTGTTAACGGCCTTAAAACACGGCTTGAAACTACACTCGGCAGCATAGAGCGTATGGAGCAGGACGAGGCGGAGCTGCGTTCGGAGTCCGAAAAACCGTTCCCGTTTGAAACGGAACTTACGGAACTGCGCCGTGAGCTGAAAAGGGTCAACGGCGAACTCGGAATGCTGTAAATTTGGATGATATATAAAATAACAGTCGGCTGATTGTTGATTACGGAGGAAAAAATGCAAAATCAGCACAATTATTCCGTTGATGATATAAAGGTAATGGAAGGCCTGGAGGCGGTTCGTGTCCGTCCGGGCATGTATATCGGCAGCACCGGAAGCAGGGGTCTGCACCATATGCTTTGGGAAATCGTTGATAATGCCGTTGATGAAGCGGCAAACGGGTTTGCAACGACCGTCAGCGTTACAATTAACAGGGATAATTCCGTGGTTGTTGAGGATAACGGCAGGGGAATCCCCGTAGGCATTCATGAAAAGCTGCATGTGTCCGGCGTTGAAGTTGTTTATACTCAACTCCATGCGGGCGGAAAATTCAACAACGATTCATACGGGTTCTCGGGCGGATTGCACGGTGTCGGTGCATCGGTGGTTAACGCGCTTTCCGAATACGTTGAGGTTGAGGTTGCAACGGGCGGAAAGCTGTATTCAATCAAATTCCACAGCTATGAAGATTCGGACGGCAATATGCATTCCGGAATTCCTGTCGCGCCGCTTGCCGAGGTCGGAAGGACGCGGCGGCAGGGCACAAGGGTAACATTTTTGCCGGACAAACGCGTTTTTGAAACGATTGAAATGAATTCCGAAGTCGTTGCAAAACGCCTGCGCGAGCTTGCGTACCTGAACAAAGGGGTAACGTTCAAATTCACCGACAACAGGCTGAAGGACGAAAATAAGAGCCGCGAGTACAAATACGACGGCGGCATTGTGGATTTTGTGTGCTATCTTAACAGTGAAAAAACCCCGCTGTATAAAGAACCGATATACTTTCGCGGAATGCGCGGCACGGGCAAAGATGCAATCATCGTTGAAATTGCAATGCAGCATAACGATGGCTATACCGAAAGCATCTTTTCATATGTCAACAATATTCCGACGACCGAGGGAGGTACGCATGAAACCGGATTTAAGTCCGCTCTGACCAAGGTCATGAACGATTATTGCCGTCGAACCGGAATCCTGAAGGAGAAGGATGCGCCGCTGCCGGGTGAGGATTTCCGCGAGGGACTCACGGCAGTCGTGTCGCTTAAAATGAGTTCGATTCAGTTTGAAGGGCAGACGAAAACAAAACTCGGCAATACCGAAGCGCGTACGGCGGTTGAAGCTATTGTTATGGACGAGTTGACACCGATACTTGAAAACCTTAAGAATTCGGATCTTGCCGCCGCAATTGCGGACAAAGCGGTGAAGGCGGCAAAAGCACGTGAAGCTGCAAGAAAAGCAAAAACCATGGCGCGTGAAAAGTCAAAGCTTGAAAACGCACCTCTCGTCGGCAAGCTTTCAAGCTGCACGGGCAGAACACCGGAGCAAAACGAACTCTTCATCGTTGAAGGCGATTCGGCAGGCGGCAGCGCAAAGCAGGGCCGTGACAGACGGTTCCAGGCAATACTGCCGCTGCGCGGCAAACCGTTGAATGTTGAAAAAAGGCGCATTGAGCAGGTGCTTGAAAATGACGAATGCCGCTCCATCATAACCGCCCTCGGAACCGGCATAGGCGAGGATTTTGAGCTTAAAAACCTTAAGTATCATAAAATCATCATTCTCTCCGATGCCGATCAGGACGGTGCGCATATACGCGCTCTGCTTCTTACGTTCTTCTATCGCTACACAAAGGAACTGATAACGGGAGGGCATGTTTACATGGGTATGCCGCCTCTTTACAAGGTTCAAAAGGGAAACAATGTTACGTATGCCTATGACGATGAAGAACTTGCCCGAATTACGAAAGGCATGAAGGGGTACACCTTGCAGCGGTATAAAGGCTTGGGTGAAATGAATCCGGAGCAGCTTTGGGAAACAACGCTTAACCCGGAGAACCGTTCCCTTGTGCGGGTGACGATTGAAGACGCGGCGTATGTAGAACACCTTGTAACGCTTTTGATGGGAGACAAGGTTGCTCCCCGCAAGGAGTACATCACCGAACATGCGAATTTCAACCGCGTGGATTCTTTTGAGGACAAAATCGGTTGATGTTGAAGTTTAACACCGCTTCGGAGTACAACGCGATACACAATTCAGATTGATTAGTGCAGCCTGCGGTCAATCAAAGCCGAACAAAAACAAAAGCATCCGAAAGCAGCGGAACTGCACGGATGCTTTTGGATATTTATCCGAAACAAAAAAACTAAACGATTTGAAAAATATAAAACTTCAGATAATCCGTCTCGGGTACATTCCAAAGAATCGGGTGATCAGGAGCCTGCTGACGCGCTTCGATTTGACGCAGCTGAACCCCTGCATCCTCTGCGGCATTGTGAAGCATCTTACGGAAAAGCTCATCGGTCATGAAATGCGAACATGAGCAGGTTGCAAGATAGCCGCCGCGCGGAAGGAGTTTCATTGCTTTTGCATTGATGGCTTTATAGCCCTTTACCGCACTGCCGATCGTATCCCGACTTTTGGTGAAGGCGGGCGGGTCGAGTATTATGTAATCATAACCGTGTTTGCGATTGGATTCCATATCGGTCAGAAGATCAAAGACATCGGCGCAAACGAAATCCATTCTGCCCGAAAGCCCGTTCAGCTCCGCATTTCTGCGCGTTTTTTGGATTGCATCCGCAGAAATATCAACGGCAGTGACATGCTTTGCACATGCAGCGGCGGCGTTCAGTGCGAATGCGCCCGTATGCGTGAAACAATCGAGAACCGTTTTGCCGGCAGCAATCTTCGCAGCGGCACGACGGTTATATTTCTGGTCAAGGAAAAAGCCCGTTTTTTGTCCGTTGATAACGTCGATTTCGTATTTGATGCCGTTTTCTTCAATCATTACCAATCCGCTGTCCGGCGCGGGAGGCAGGAGATCACAGCTGATAAAGCCCTTGTGCTGAGTCAGACCTTCCTTTTCGCGTATGGCGACATCGTTTCTTTCGCAAACGGCCCGAATATTAATGCCGAACTCTTTGAATACTTCAATAAACAGCGGAAACAGGCGGGACTTAAGCATTTCGGTGCCGAGGGAGAGAATTTGAAAAACAAGAACATCTCCGAATCGATCCACCGTCAGCCCGGGAAAACTGTCGGCCTCACCGAAGATGATTCGACAGCAGTCAAAATCGTTTCCCATGACCGTTTGGCGGTACTCAAGCGCATAACGAATTCGCCTGCGGAAAAAGTCATCGTCAAACCTGTCGTTTGCATTGCGTGAAAAGATGCGAATGCGAATTTTGGAATTGTCATTTATGAACCCGGTTCCGATGAACCGATCCTTTTTTGTATAAACATCAACAAGCCCGCCGTTCGTATAATCACCGTCAACGGAAAGCACCTCCTCCGCATAAACCCACGGGTGCCCGCCTTTGAGTGCGCGTTCCGCCTTTTCGGATACTTTTGCTTTCGGATACATTCGCATTATTAACAAACCAACCTCTCTGCCGCATTCGGCAAAACTGTTTGTTGAATATAACACAATCGGGCGTGGATTTCAAGTGCGGTTTCAACTTGCCGTGCCTGCACAGCGAAAAAACAGTCGAAAGTGTTTGCTCTGCCTTGATTTGCGGCAGATGCGCCGTATCAGTCAGACAGTGTCGGTTCGAAAGGTTCAACGGCGGAGCAGCTTATCTCATATGCAGTGCGCATTTCCTCCGTTCCGTCTTCAAAAACTTTTTTATATTCGCGGCTTTGCAGCCTTCCGATAACGTGCATTCCGATGCCGACCTTCATATCCTGCAAATACCTTGCGTTTCGTCCCCATGCGATACAGGGCAGATAGTCGGATTTGCCGTACCGTCTGTTGACTGCAAGCAGAACGTCCGCAATTTCACGTAAAAAAGGAGTCGTTCTGTATATTACGGACTTACAGATGTATCCGAACAGTTCAACTTCGTTTTTGTATGCAAAAGCATCGGTTTCATCCGCCGAAGCAGGAATGAATTCACGTGCAAACACGGTGATGATAAGTCTGCTGCCTTTTTCAGTCTGTTGATTATAGGAACGTATCTGTCCGTGAACATGAAAATACATACCGTGTTCAACAGGGATTCCGCCGAGCAGTCGTTCGCTGACGGTGACAGGTATTTTATCCTCGGTTCCGCTCAATCTTTGAACGGTGAGCACAAGCTTGAAAAAAGCCTCTCCGTAAATTGTATGACTGTATTCCGGGCCGTCCGTAACCCTGCCTGAAAGACTGATGCTGTTGTTTGTATCCGGCATATTGCCCTCCGTAAGTTCAAGTATCACTGAATAAGCGCGTTTTTTAAAAAACAAGGTAAAGTTCCTTTGCTTTTTCTGAAAACGATGCCGTACAGTGGCCTGTTTAAATTCTATTCAACGATATTCAAAATAGACTTGTTGATTTGGCCTTATGCATATGATAGAATAGCGCGAGAAAAGAACAGGACGGGAGAAATATGAAAAATACGAAACGGGATGAAACCTTTTTGCGGGAAACGAGGCATGTTATCGAGCGGCATATTGAGCTGTATCCGAAATGTGAGCCGGACGACATAGTAAAGCTGCTTTATCAAAGCGAATTCGGCTGCGGGCATTTTGTGCGCAGCAAAGAGATTGCGGAGGAGTATCTGAAGAGGGAGTATGAAGCGTGTATGCTGACAACGAAAGCCGCCGCTGCCGGGGAACACCCTTTGACGGATGAAACAGGCGGGATGTTCGTTCGGGTGCACCTTGAACCTTTGGCACGGTACGGTATACCGCTCTCAAGGCTTGCGGAGCTTTTTGTGCGTTCATCGGAGGTTCGAACGGGTTCAACGGACGGAATGCTGAAAAAGCTCAGCTTGCTGAAAGAAATCTGCCGGCAGGGGAAAACTCCGTTTGACGAAGAAACGCTGTCGGCTTTTCTTAAGAAATACGTTGCGGCGGGCTGCCCGGCAATACATCACAGCGAGACTTACCGTCGGCTTTACCATCCCGCGTATCGCGTGATTTGCAGAGAATTCCTTCCCGAACTAATCGGCGGAGAATGCGCAGGTTCGGAACCTGAAATTCATATCTAAGACTCAAACAAAAACTGAATTTAAGGAGAAGTTTAAACAAAAGGCACAGCCGAAACGCAGTTGCGGACGGCTGTACCTTTGTTTTTTTACAGAGAATGATACGGCAAAAGAAAGCTCGTTGAAAATCGATCAGATTTCAACATTGCCGTTGCCGGGGCGTGCGCAGGTGATTTCAAGATTGCCGTTGCGCTCACGAAGCTTGTCGATAAACTCTTTTTCTTTCCGCGCATCACGCAAAGTGATCTGGTAGGTGAGCTTGAACAGGCTGCCCATGTTGGTGGTCTTAACACGGATGAGCTCATGGCGGGAAGTGTAAGTGCTGAAAATATCATTGAAAACCTCATCATAGTTGAGGCTTTCGGGAATGACAATCTTGAGGTCGCGCTCTGCGGAACCCGCTTTGCCGAAATTGATGCTTGCAAGCGCAATGTCAACCAAAAGAACGAACACGGCAAGGATGACTGCAATTGCAATATAACCCATGCCCGTTGCAAGGCCTACAGCCATTGCGAGAAAGATACTTGTTATTTCACGTGCGGAAGCGGGGGCGGAACGGAAGCGGACAAGGCTGAAAGCACCTGCAACAGCAATGCCTGCGCCGAGCTGTCCGTTAACAAGGGCGATAATCGTTTGAACTATCATCGGCAGAAGCACAAGGGAGACCGAAAGGCTCTTGGAGGGACGATTTCTGTATCGGCTGCAAACAGCGATGAGAACGCCCAATGCAAGAGAAACAAGCAGGCAAACAATAAACCCGCCTGCGGTCAAGGTGCTTGTGGTGGAGAAAATACTGTCGATAACGTTGTTAAGCATAGTGAAAAATCCTTTCGTTTATGGATGAAAACATTGGGCACGGAACGATACCGGATCGTTCAGCCGCAATATGCAGCACCGCGTTTTTGAGAAAGAATGCGGTTAAGTTCGATGTTATACGCGGTTGCGTATTTTGAGAAGCTTGTCGGAAAGATCCTGTGTTCATCAAGGAGTGCGGCAAGCCAAAGCGGCAGAGTGTGCGGAGTTTTAAGCTCCATTATGCATTTGCCTGCGGGCAGAATGGGGTCGCCGTACGTGCCGCTTAACAGGTCGAGGTTGCGCGTTCTGTAGCGCAGATTTTCGTCGATTGTCAGTCTCAAATCCCCGACGCCGTTTTCCGCATAGGCAGTGCGTTCGCAAAATATTCCGAAAGACGGCCGAAGCTCCGGATAAAAGCGGAGCGCATAATCAATTTCACGCGCAATTTGCTTGTCGGGGCAGGGCGCATCACCGCAGAGAAACTCCATTGCATCGGCATAGGGCATTTCGATTCGGCGCTTATACACAACACCTTTGTATTTCTTCTTAAGTTCAATAAAAGCGTTCGATTCTGCCGACGGAGTGCCGTAGCATCGCAAGCGGAGCTTTTCCTTATAAATCGGATGCTCTATAGAGGCACGAATCAACCGCATGTCGGCAGTGTCAAAATAAATGCTGCTGACGGTGCTTTTTCCGTAAGAATCAACATGCATATGCTGCAAAAGCACGGGCAGCATTGCGGCGAACTGCTTGTCCGAAACAATATACTTTTTCTCAATACGGGTAAAAATGTTATCAATTTTAACCGTTTGCAATGTCACAACCTCCGTTTCTGCCGAAATGCACCGGATGCGGAGCACTTCGGAATAATCCCGCTCGGCACAACGGCGGAGCGGGCGGTGAGACCATTCTCGCATTACCAATATTATACCACTGAAACAGGGCGACCGAAAGACAAAAAGGGCTCTTTTAACGGCAAATATTGTATATAGTACTTTGAAAACGGTCAAACAATGCTTAATCGGGAAGATTGTCAACAAAAATTCATAATATATCGAGCCAGATTCCCATAGGCGATTTTGCGAATGTCCGCATCGCTCAAGCCCATGCGGCTCAGCTTGTTCGCAATCAACGGCAGTCCGCTGCTGTTTTCAAGCCCGTCGATATAGCGGTTCATGCCGTCAAAATCCGACCCGAGCGCAACGCAGTCGATTCCGCCGATTTCGATGAAATGCGCGATATGCCGTATCACATCGTCGAGTTCGGCAGTGCGTTCATCGGTCAATTGTCTGTAATAAAAATTGACGCCGATTACACCGCCTTGTTTTGAAATCGCGCGAATATGCTCATCTTTCATGCAGCGCGGGTGACTGCATAATGCGCGTGCATTTGTGTGCGACGCAAACACGGGGCGTGCTGCAATGCCCAACACATCGTCAATGCCTGCATCCCCGAGGTGTGCAAGGTCAACAGCCATTCCGATTCGGCACATCTCTTCAACAACACGCTTTCCGAGGGCGGTCAATCCCTTTTTGCTTCCGCGTTTTCCGGCCGGATAGGCAAGACTGTTAACGTCATTCCAAGTCAGCGTCATTGCGCGCACTCCGAGACGATACAGCATTCGAAGGTTTTCAACGCTGCCTTCGACAGCCTCACCGCCTTCAACGGTCAGCACTGTTGCAATTTTGTCCTGAGTTACGTCAAAATCACGGGAGAACGGCACAAAACACGGATTTGATTCAAGCATTCGATAATAGGAATCTATCATGTTCAGGCATTGACTCAGCGGGTTCTGCTTCAGCAGCATGTCGATCCATGCGGCAAAGAACTGAAGCTTCACTCCGCCCGCTGCCATGTTCCGAAGGCTCATGCTCTGATGCCCGGAGACGGTTTGAATATCATAATCATAGTATGTCATCCCGTATAAAAAATCACAATGCGCATCCGCAAACGGCAGCTTGTTTGAAGCACTGTTCTCTTGCGGCAAAATTTGTTCGACCATGTTACCCCCTCAACTCTGCAGCTCCGCGCGCCGCGGAGACCGACCGTATCACAATATTATAACACAAAACGAATAAAAATGCATTCGATAAAAAAGCGCGGCGGGTTGTTGAGAACAGATAATTTCTTCTGCGGAAGACAATCACCGGACGGAGATGCGGAGTATGATATAAAATACCGAAAAAAGTCACAATTTATTTTCAAATGGAGTCGAAAACCTATTGTAAAGAGCAAACCGCAATTGGTATAATAAGGTGCGGAGTTCGGAAGAACTCTGCAAAGTGCTTTTGTATATTAACCGGAGGTGACGCAAATGAAATGCAGAAATTGTGGCCACGATAATCCCGAGTATTCCGAAGTATGCGAGAATTGCGCAGTTTCACTGCGCTCGGAGCCGCAGCGCGATGATGATACCCCGTCTTGGGGTTTCGTTGACGAGAACAAGGATATCAGGTTTTCTTTCGGAGGGCGAAATGCCGCGCAAAACAATAATCCCGCGGACATGAACCAAAACACTGACAGCGACCTTGATGAGCTTGAAAGACAGTTCACATGCGACGTCGGTGATTGGAACGAAGTTCAGAGACGTCCGAACGCAAGTCGACAGAACAATAACCGCCAAAACGCTGCCGCTGCGCAGAGAAATGACAGAACAAGCAGCCCGAACGGAGCGGAACGGGCGAACCGCAGTGCGCAGAATGCACAGGGCGCATTCGCCGGTGACAGACTTCCGTGGGATAACGATTCTGCAAACGCACGCAGGCAGCAGCCCCGCACGGAAAGGCAGTCAAACCCGGATGACGAATATGATTCCGATGATTCCGATGATTTCGATGATGCGGATGCATACGACGGCCGCGAACGCGGGAACAAGCGCGCGAAGAAGCAGCGCGTAAAGGGCAGAGATTCGACTGATATTCAAAATGATTTCGACACTGCCCGCACGAGCGCCGATTACGGAGCAAAGCGGGGCAGACGCGATAATTCCTATGATGAATTTGAAGACGTGAACCGCAGAAGCGATCGCAGACGCGGAAAAGGCGGTGCGTCCGGTCTGCGTATTGCAATAATTGTGCTTGCTGTTGTGGCCGTAATTGCGGCCGGCGTGCTTGCATACACCCTTTTGAACGGCAGCAGCATCGGCGGCGAAAAAGCAAACAGCGTTATCGTCAACCCCAACAATCCGGACAGCTACTATATCACTGTTTATGCAAAAGCCGGTTCTGTCCTTGTTTATGAGGACAGCACAGGTGCGCAGACCGAACAGCAGGTTCCCGAAAAAGGATATGTAACTTTCAATGTTGCATCCAACCGCCTGCGCCCGATAACACCCATTGAGGGCGAAAGCTGCGACATTTACCCCTCGGTAAGTCTCAAAAATGAGGACGGAACGCTGACAAAGCTGGAGATTCCGCGCATAACGCTCAGAGTTCCGACGCTTAATGCATCCTTCGAAACGGCTGAAGACATAACGAGCGACAACGGCGTTATAGAAATCAAAGGGCATGTTGACTTGACTCAGACAGATCTTCAGAACAATCCGCCTGTTGTCACGATCAACAACGAAACCGTGCAGCCCGCGCCCGACGGCAGCTTTGCTTACACAACAAAGCTCGACAAGGGCGAATACGAGATCGTCGGTGAAATCAAGCTCGGCGGATACATGATCATGCGCCGAACCTTCAAGGCGACCGTCAACAAGCAGCTGACCGCAGCCGACATAATTTCAATACCCGAGGAAGTCGATACCCGAGTTCTGAATGTTGAAACTTCAATTGAACTCACCGGTACCGTTCCCGCAGGAGCTGTGCTTCAGGTTGTTCCCAAGGATGCGGAATGCACCGTTAAGGATCAGCCCACAGTTGACGAAAACGGGAACTTCAGGTTTTCCGTAAACCTTCCCACCGCCGCAAAGTGCTATGAGCTCCAGCTCACCGCAACCCTTGCGGACGGAACGGTTTACACGCGTCCGTTCTTTGTGGAACGTCCGCCGGTGTTTAACGAATATGTTCCCACCGTTTGGAGAGGTGATTACAGCGAGATGTCAAAACCCGTCCATATCACCGACCTTCGTGGGTTTGTAATTGAGGGAACTGTTGCAGAGATTACCTATGATGACGATTATCTCGTTGCAACGTTTACCCTTAACGATGGACATACGATCAGCATTGAGTATCACGATCACTATTCTGCCGCACGCCAGCATCCCCTTGAAGCGGGCAAGCAGTACAAACTCTACGGATTCTCAAAGGGCGTGGACGAAAGCGGTATGCTCCGGATGTATATTTGGTTCGTGAGCGACTGATCAGATGTTCGGATAAGTTTGGAAACAAAATAACCTGCGCGGCGGCTGCTTAACGGCAGCCGCTGCGTCGATACTGCAACACATAGCCAAACGGTGCAGCTTTCAAGAAAACACATGGAGAAATAAGATGAAAATCTGGGCAAGAGTTCGAAAAAACAACAAAACAACGGAACAGGATGTCGTTGAAATTCCGCAGAAGGACGCTTCCGAAGTGGAGGACTGGCACGAAGCTCTTTGCGAGTTGTGCTCGAAATTAAACCTTTCACGCCCTGTGATTCTTGATAAGCATGTCAATGAGCTGCTCCGCTTTTCACACACCGTGTTCCGCCCGGATGATTTTATGGAACAGGTAACGTTTGACAGGCTGGAGGTTGAATTGTTTTAGCGGCGGTTCATTGCACCCAGAAACGTTGAGAACAGGAAGTGTTTTTCAATCGAAAAAACGAAAATAAACGAATGCTCGGTGATTACTCCGAAAAGGGCAAACGACCCGTGATGTGCGCAAAGCATGCATCGCGGGTTGTTTTGTTTTCGGCAGCAGTGTTCAAAACCTGTAACTGTTTATCGGTAATATTCATATTTTATAGCAAGCCGTGTACAAGCCCGACATTGGAGCCTGCGGCGAAGCAAAACAATAAGAAAGGAGCATCTCGGCAGTGCGGGAGCGAACGGTACTGCGCTGCAATGATGTGGTGAATGATATGAGAAATGATAACGGAAGCAGGGGAAACGGCTTTCAGCCTTTTAATCCGTCGAACAGAGGAAGACAGCAGGGAGGCATGAGGCAAAGCAATTTCGGCAGCGAGCAAAACATGGGTTATGATAACAGCATGCAGTTTGCAGGTAATGCGTGCGGTTTCCCGCCTTGCAGCGGCTGCCGCTGTGAATGTACATATTACGGTGCAACGGGCCCGACGGGAGCAACAGGTCCGACGGGCGCAATCGGAACAACGGGCGCGACCGGTGCAGCGGGTGCAACGGGAGCGACAGGCGCAACGGGAGCAACAGGAGCGACAGGCGCAACAGGTCCGCAGGGAATCAGAGGCATTGACGGTGCAACGGGCCCGACAGGTCCGCAGGGTATCAGAGGCGTGGACGGAGCAACGGGGGCAACAGGCCCGACCGGTGCAACGGGGGCAACAGGCCCGACAGGCGCAACGGGAGCAACAGGGGCAACAGGCCCGACCGGAGAAACCGGTGCAACAGGCCCGACCGGAGCAACAGGGGCAACAGGCCCGACCGGTGCAACGGGAGAAACAGGCGCAGCAGGAGCAACGGGAGCAACAGGTCCGACAGGTGCAACGGGAGAAACAGGCGCAGCAGGAGCAACGGGTCCTACAGGCGCAGCAGGAGCAACAGGCCCGACAGGCCCTGCAGGCGCAGCAGGTGCAACGGGAGAAACAGGCGCAGCAGGAGCAACGGGTCCTACAGGCGCAACGGGAGCAACAGGCCCGACCGGAGCAACCGGTGCAACAGGCCCGACCGGAGCAACAGGGGCAACAGGTCCGACAGGTGCAACGGGAGAAACAGGCGCAACAGGAACGACGGGTCCGACAGGCGCAATGGGAGCAACGGGTCCGACAGGCGCAACAGGAGCAACCGGAGCAACAGGCCCGACAGGCGCAGCAGGAGCAGCGGGAGAAACAGGTGCAACGGGAGCAACAGGTCCGACAGGCCCGACAGGTCCGACAGGCCCGACAGGCCCGACAGGCCCTGCTGCCGAACCTGCCCGGTCGGCAGCGTTGATGTCTGCAGTTCAACCGACAGGAGAAGGAACGACTGTACCGAATGGGGGAGTGCTGCCGTTGACAAACCTTCGCAGCAGCGGTGAAGAACTCAGTGCGGATGCGGCAAATAATGCGGTGCGTTCCAATGATGAAAAACTGTATCATATTGTATGGAACGTAAATGCGGCGGAAGAGCAGGGCTCCGGAGCTTCGGGTGATATTGTGATTGCACTTGAATCGCTTACCGGGGATGTGTATGGTTATTCTTCGGCAAACACGACCGCAGCCGGCGGAAATCCTGTGTCCGTTTCAGGCTCGGCCTATGGGCGGATTCCCGCAGGAACGGAGCTTGTGCTTCGAAACAGAAGCGGAAGAACCATAGCGCTGCATGCGGCTGCAACTCCCAACGGCGACTATGCAGGCGGGATCACGGTGGTTAAAGCATAGATAATGCGGCAGTGAACGAGCAGGAAATGTGCCTTCGAAAAAGAGACGGTGCAGGTAAACTCCGCCTGCCGCGTGCGGGCGGAGCAGGCTTTCCGCAAAACAGAATCGTGAAAACAGGGGGAGCGATATGGAAGGTTATAAAGTGTGTGTTTATGCAATTGCAAAGGATGAAGCGAAATTTGCCGCGCGCTGGGCTGAGTCGATGAGTGAGGCGGATGCTGTATATGTTCTTGACACAGGGTCAAGCGATGATACCGTAAAAATACTTCAGGCGCACGGGGTAAACGTTCGGAGTGAAATAATAACCCCATGGCGGTTCGATGCGGCGCGGAACAGGTCGCTTGAACTTGTGCCGGAGGATGCCGACATCTGTGTTTGTACAGATATTGATGAGGTTCTGCATCCCGGATGGCGTGCAGCGGCAGAAAAAGCGTGGTCAAGCGGCGCGGATATGCTGCGCTATCGTTATACGTGGAATTTCAACGAGGACGGAAGCGAAGGTACGGTGTTCTATATTGACAAGATACATGCGCGGCATGGTTTTAAATGGGTAAACCCTGTACACGAGGTTCTTGAATATGAGGGAGAAGGCAGTTTCAGACATATCATTGCAGAAGGCATTCAGCTTGATCATCTTGCCGATGCATCAAAATCACGCGCACAATACCTGCCTCTGCTGGAAATGAGTGTGCGGGAAAATCCGGAGAATGACAGGAACATGCATTATCTCGGCAGAGAATACATGTTTTACGGCAGATGGAACGATTGTATTGCGACATTGAGGAGGCACCTTGAAATGAAATCCGCTGTCTGGCGGGATGAGCGGAGCGCATCGATGCGCTTTATTGCACGTGCCTGCACGGCACTGAATGATATTGCGGAAGCGGAAAGCTGGCTCTATCGCGCAGCGGCGGAAGCACCGTACCTACGTGAACCGTGGATTGAACTCGCGGGCAATGCATATGCACGGCAGGATTTTGAAGGTACGCTGTATTTTGCACTTAAAGCACTTGCAATTGAAACACGCCCGAAAACATACATAACGGAACCCGCAGCATGGGGTGCCGCTCCGTATGATTATGCTTCTTTGGGGTATTTTTATACGGGCAGAAAAAAAGAAGCACTGATAATGGCCGAGAAAGCCGTTGAAAAAGAACCGCAGAACGAAAGATTAAGAGCAAACAGAGATATTATTGCACAACTTTCGGAAACGCTTTGATTCATTATTTTTGTCGGAGAGGCTCGATTCGAACCTTTCCGACAAAAAATGAATCGGCAAGCATTTTGATAACAACTTATCATACAGCAGGAGCAGGATTATAACAACTGACAATATATAATGCGGCTAACCGATCAATTCAGGTTGCATGTTCGGCGGATTTGCGCTATAATAATATTGTTATGCGAAATGATTCGCCTAAATACGGAGACGTATCGAAGTGGTCATAACGGGACTGACTCGAAATCAGTTGATCCGCAAGGGTCCGTGGGTTCGAATCCCACCGTCTCCGCCAGAAATCACGCCAGTAGTCGGTTTTCCCGGCTGCTGGCTTTTCTTTTTCAATTTTGCGCAAAGCCCAAGCCATTGAGCATTGCATCCGCAGAGGTCAGCTTCGAGCTGTAATCCAGATGTGCGTAGATGTTTGCCGTAGCCCCGAAGTCGCTGTGACCAAGCCATTCCTGAATCTGCTTCATGGGAACACCGTTTGCAGAGGAAACATTGAATTTAAACATTATCAAACGTTAGAGCGTTTCCTCGAAGCAGTGAGGCACAGCTATGCCGGAGATCGTGATACCTGATCTGTCTCATTCCCTTTGCCTTGAGCAGTTTCGGAAAACTCTCTGTGACGTAGTGGGGCTT
>JABLTO010058330.1_pt1 | contig 77780 bp, 69 predicted proteins | sample 7160091 | NCBI WGS metagenome assembly JABLTO01 (sample SAMN14651225, study PRJNA627086) | human gut metagenome | isolation source: feces | host: Homo sapiens | reverse complement strand
TCTTTCATACGTGGATCACGTGTTAAGAATCCAGCAGACTTAAGAACTGGTCTGTACTCAGAATCTGCCTCAAGAAGTGCTCTGGCGATACCATGACGGATTGCTCCAGCCTGTCCTGTGTATCCGCCACCTTTTACGTTAACGATTACATCAAATTTGTCTGCTGTCTCTGTAGCAACTAATGGCTGACGAACAACAACTTTTAATGTTTCAAGTCCGAGATACTCATCGATATCTCTTTTATTGATTGTAATATTACCTGTTCCTGGTACAAGGTAAACTCTTGCAACTGATTTTTTTCTTCTTCCTGTTCCGTAGAATTTTGCTTTAGCCACTGTAATGTCCTCCTTTCAACCTTTCCTTAAAATGTAAGCTCAACTGGCTTCTGAGCCTGCTGCTCATGATCCGGTCCAGCATATACATGAAGCTTCTTAATCATAGATCTTCCTAAAGGTCCTTTTGGAAGCATTCCTTTAACTGCGAGTTCGATAACCTTCTCTGGTTTCTTAGCCATCATCTCTGCTAATGTAGTCTCTTTCATTCCTCCTACATACTCAGAGTGATTGTAATAAATCTTCTGGTTCATCTTCTTACCTGTTACGTTAATCTTCTCAGCGTTAACAACGATTACATAATCACCTGTGTCAACGTGTGGTGTGAACTGAGGTTTGTTTTTACCTCTTAAAACCTTAGCAACTTCTGATGCAAGGCGTCCTAATGTATATCCTGTAGCGTCAACTACATACCATTTTCTTTCAATCTTATCTGGATTAGCCATATAAGTCTTCATGGAATTCCCTCCTGTAATTCTTTAACGTTTATTTTTTTTGCTTCTCTATCGAAATCAACATGATTCCGGGGCTTTGGCCTCATGCTGTTTCTTCTTTTGCCATACTGTCATATTATATTATACTGACCCGTGTGTGTCAACCATTTTCAATACTTTTTCCGAACTTTTTCCGAACTTTTTTTGCACCCCTTTTCTCATGTTTTCAGTCTCTGATTCTATCTTTTTCTTTATTTTCTGATATTTCTTTCTATTACTTCTATATCTTTCTTTTCGCATTCATGGTATCATAGTTGGGAGGTTTTGACTCAATATCATAACTTATGATTGATAAAATGATGTTGGAGGGGGGAATTATTGATATGCAAAAGAAAATTGACCTGATAAATGGTCCTATTTTATCTTCACTTACAAAACTTGCTCTTCCTATCATGGCAACTTCGCTGATCCAGATGGCTTATAATATGATTGACATGATCTGGATCGGACGCCTGGGAAGTTCCGCTGTCGCTTCTGTCGGCGCTGCCGGCATGTATATGTGGCTTTCTAACGGACTTGTTACTTTAGCAAGAATGGGAGGTCAGGTTCACGTTGGTCATGCAGTTGGTGCCGGACGCACAGACTTTGCAGGGCGTTATGCCGCCACTACATTTCAGATGACACTTCTTCTTGGCGTTTTGTATGGACTGGTATGTACGATTTTTTCCAAACCTTTGATTGCTTTCTTTCACTTGACAAGCACATCGGTTATAAATGATGCTGTCAGCTACCTGATGATTACATGTGGGCTTGTAATATTTTCATTCTTAAATCAGATATTTACCGGACTGTTTACTGCTATCGGAAATAGTCATCCCGCCTTTCTTTCTACCAGCGTAGGACTTGTTATCAACATCATTCTGGATCCGCTTCTGATTTTCGGGATTGGTCCATTTCCTGCATTAAAAGTTACGGGAGCAGCCATTGCGACGATCATTGCACAAATGGTTGTTACACTACTTTTTTTATTTTTTGCAAGCCAAGACCAGATTCTGTTTCACCATATTCATTTACTGCAAGCTCCAGATTCTAAGAAAGCTTCAGAAATTTTCCGGCTCGGGCTTCCTTCCTGTCTGCAGAGTCTTGTATTTACTAGCATTTCCATGACCATAGCAAGACTGGTTGCCGGATATGGTGATGCTGCAGTTGCCGTACAAAAAGTCGGCGCGCAGATTGAATCGATTTCCTGGATGACTTCAGATGGTTTTGCCTCTGCCGTCAATTCCTTTATTGCTCAGAATCACGGTGCCGGAAAAGAAGACAGGATCTATGCCGGATATCGGTCCGCTCTGAAAATCGTACTTCCATGGGGTCTTTTCTGCACCATACTTTTGGTATGCTTTCCGACTCCGATTTTTAAGATTTTCATCACAGAACCTGATGTTATCCCGATGGGAATCAGCTACTTGATGATCCTTGGTTTTTCTCAATTATTTAGCAGCCTGGAGATTACAACCTCCGGTGCATTTTGTGGTTATGGCAGGACAATGCCGCCTTCCATTACCGGAATTACTTTGAATCTGCTTCGAATCCCGATGGCACTTGCACTGACTGCAACGCCACTGGCACTTAGCGGAATCTGGTGGAGCATTTCCATCACTTCTATTTTAAAGGGCTTGATTCTATTTATCTGGTTCCAAATTACTATAAAAAAGAAATAATATTACATAAAGAAAGAAGGCATAATTATGTGGACTTATAACAGTGTATTTTATCAAATTTATCCGATTGGGTTCTGTGGTGCTCCAGTGCACAATGATGGTGTAACGGTTCCCCGCATCCGCAAGATCATGGAGTGGTCCGATTATCTAAAAGACCTCGGTGTAGATTCCATATTATTAAATCCAATCTTTGATTCCGACAATCATGGATATGACACAAGAGATTTTCGAAAAATCGACTGCCGGCTTGGAACGAACGAAGATTTTTCAGATGTCTGCAAGAATTTGCATGATCACGATATCAAGATTGTACTGGACGGTGTGTTTAATCATGTCGGCCGTGGCTTTTGGGCATTTCGTGATGTCCAGGAAAAGAAACGGGACTCTCCATATAAGGATTGGTTCCACATTAGTTTTGATGGTAACAGTTGTTATAACGATGGGTTCTGGTATGAAGGATGGGAAGGACATTTTGAACTGGTCAAATTAAATCTCCAAAATCCGGCAGTGGTCGATTATCTTTTGAACTGTGTCCGCTTCTGGATTGATACTTTTGACATCGATGGACTCAGGCTTGATGTTGCATACTGCCTGGACCGCGAATTTATGAAACGTCTGCGACAGTTCACTCAGGAATTAAAGCCCGATTTTGCCTTGATTGGAGAAGTTCTTTTCGGAGATTATAACCAGATTGTCAATGATGAAATGCTTCACAGTTGCACGAATTACGAATGTTATAAAGGACTTTATTCCAGCTTCAATTGCATGAATCTTTTTGAAATCGCACATTCCCTGAACCGCCAGTTTGGGCCAGAGGATTGGTGCATTTACCGCGGAAAGCATCTTATGACTTTTGCTGACAACCACGATGTCACAAGACTCGCCAGTATCCTGACTAACCCGGCACATATTCCGCTGGCATACGGTCTGCTTCTTGGTATGCCAGGCATACCATGCCTTTATTATGGAAGTGAATGGGGCGAAAAAGGCGAGAAAGCACCAGACAATGATTATGCACTTCGCCCATGTTTTGATGCACCAAAACCAAATGAGCTCACAAAATTCATTAAAAAATTAATCCAGATCCGTCAAAACAGTGATGCACTCTGCAATGGCTCTTACCGAAATGTAGTGATCCAGAATCATCAACTCATATTCGAGCGTTGCTCGGAAAAAGAACGTATACTGGTCACTGTCAATGCATCTGACTCACCCTATACCGCATGGCATCAGGAATTGAATGGAACGGTCCATGACCTGATTAGTGATACAGAAATTCAAATGGACGGAAAATTAGAAATTCCACCATATAGTACGATGTACTTGAAATTTTAATAAGTTCTGCCCTGCGTAAAATCGAATTGGGGATGTAGTCAATCATTGATTAGCTACATCCCCAATTCATGTGAGATAGGGTTATTTTACTGCCTTGAATGCTTCATCAAGGTCTTGGATAATGTCGTCAATATTTTCAGTACCGATAGAAAGTCTGATAGTGTTTGGTTTGATTCCCTGGTCTAACAGTTCTTCTTCCGTGCACTGGCTATGTGTTGTTGTTGCCGGATGGATTACAAGTGATTTAACATCGGCTACATTTGCAAGGAGTGAGAAGAGCTCCAAATTATCGATAAAGTCTTTTGCTTTCTGTGCATCTCCTTTGATTTCGAATGTGAAGATAGATCCTCCACCGTTCGGGAAGTATTTCTTGTAAAGTTCCTGCTGCTCTGGATCTGTGGATACAGATGGGTGATTTACATGCTCTACCTGTGGATGGTTGTTCAAGTATTCTACAACTTTCAGTGCATTCTGTACATGACGCTCTACACGAAGTGAAAGTGTCTCAAGTCCCTGTAAGAACAGGAATGAATGGAATGGTGAAATTGTTGCACCTGTATCACGAAGCAGGATTGCACGGATCTTTGTAACAAATGCTGCGGCTCCAACTGCTTTTGTGAAGCTGATTCCGTGATAACTTGGGTTTGGTTCTGTCAGTGAAGGGAATTTTCCCGATGCTTCCCAGTCAAATTTTCCTCCGTCTACAATGACTCCACCGATTGTTGTTCCGTGTCCACCGATGAATTTTGTTGCGGAATGTACAACGATGTCAGCACCGTACTCGATTGGTCTTACAAGATAAGGTGTTGCAAATGTGTTGTCTACTACCAACGGTACTTTATGTGCATGTGCAATTTTTGCATATTTTTCTACATCTACTACATCTGAGTTCGGATTTCCAAGTGTCTCAATGAATAATGCTTTTGTATTTTCCTGGAATGCTGCCTCAACCTCTTCCTCATTAAAAATGTCAACAAATGTTGTTGTGATTCCATACTGTGGAAGTGTGTGTTCTAATAAGTTGAAGGATCCACCATAAATGTTTTTAGCCGCTACGATGTGGTCACCATTCTGTGCCAGGTTCTCGATTGTGTATGAAATTGCGGCAGCTCCGGAAGCAACTGCAAGTGCTGCAACTCCACCTTCCAGTGCTGCGATTCTTTTTTCGAATACATCTTCTGTCGGGTTTGTCAGACGTCCGTAAATGTTACCAGCATCTGCCAGACCAAATCTTGCTGCTGCATGATCGCTGTTGCGGAATACATAAGATGATGTCTGGTAAATCGGAACTGCTCTTGCATCTGTAACCGGGTCCGGCTGCTCCTGTCCTACATGTAACTGCAATGTCTCAAATTTAAATTTTCTGTTCTCTCTTGTAATTTTTTCACTCATAATCCCTATCTCCTTTTCTTCTACTAAATCTCTATTCACCTTGCCAACAATCTCACTTGTTTTTTGGGTGTGTTTTTTGCAGATTGCTCTGCTATTTTCATTGTTTCTATCAAACACATTTCCTATCTGTTTGATAGGTATATAATAGCATGACAATTCCTACCTGTCTAATATGTAAAAGAGAAAGCTGGCTATAAGTAATTCCTATAGTCAGCTTCCTGTATCTTTCTCATATTTTCATCTTCACTTCTAGCTCTGCTTTTGATCCGCTTTTATATCTTCCACGCCACGGATGTCCATGCCCATAGCTTTGTATTTTCGGATTTCTTCCAGATATTTCTGTCCCAAAGGACTAAGCGCCACACCCTTTCGCTTCAGATAACCAATCGTCATATGCTCATTGGATTTCAGCTTCACTGCACAGTAATCTTCACCGTTGAGTCCCTCACATATAATGCCACAGCAAAGTGTGTATGCATTCAACCCTACCATGAGATTTAAAAGGGTCGCCCGGTCATTCGCCCGGATCAGGCGCTTGTATTCGTAAGTACTTAACACTTCCTCTGCAAAATAGAACGAATTATAATTCCCCTGCTCAAATGCAAGACACGGGTATTCTTCCAGTTCTTCTATGGAAATCTCTTCCTTATTTGCAAGAGGATGCCCTTTCCAAAGATAAACATAGACACCACAGTCCAAAATTGGATGAAATTCCAGATCAGACTCCTTAATCATCTTCGTCAATACCTTCTGATTAAAATCATTGATATAAATAATTCCTATCTCGCTGCGGAATTCCTTTACATCTTCAATGACTTCATATGTTTTCGTCTCACGGACCGCAAACTCGTACTCATCCATGCCAAACTGTCTGACCATTTCCACAAATGCATTAACTGCAAATGTATAATGCTGCATAGACACTCCGAATTTTTTCTTTACATTTTTACGTTCGATATAATGAGACTCAATCAGTTCATATTGTTCTACAACTTGTCTTGCGTATCCCAGAAATTCGATTCCTTCCTGGGTAACCGACACCCCTCGGTTGCTTCGCTTAAATAACTCTACTCCAATCTCTGTCTCCAGCTCTTTGACTGCCTGCGACAAACTTGGCTGCGAGATAAAAAGTGCTTTTGCTGCCTCATTCATAGACCCGGTATCTGCAATTGTAATCACGTATCTTAACTGTGTCAGTGTCATATCTTACACTCCTGTCTTACGTTTTAGCCTTCTTTGCATATTGGGTTTTCAATGTCTTCATTTTTCATCAGATCTGCAAGAGTAAATCGATCCGTATACTCTATGATCACATCCCAAAGACCTTCCCAAAACTTCACTGTCCTACACTGTTCATAATGTCCGCATGCATTTGGCTCATCTTCAATGCAGCCTACCGGAGCCAGACTGCCTTCTGCTGCCCGTAAAATCTCTCCAGCTGTATATTCTTCTGGTTTTTTTGCCAGCATATAACCACCGTTATTTCCACGAAAGCTCTTTACATATCCTGATTTCGTGAGAATCGGCATGATCTGCTCCATATATTTCAGTGTAATCCCCTGTCGCTTCGAAATATCTTTTAAGCGAATATATCCGCCTGTGTTATGCTCTGCAAGATCGATCATGATTCGAAGTGCATATCTTCCTTTTGTTGAAACTTTCATTATTTCACCAGTACTTTCTCGATTTCTGCCATGTACATTATGTGGTAATCTTTCTCCGGATACCATCTCTCATCGTTTTCCGGTGCATCAAAGCACTCTGGTTTCATTTCCTGATGATATAACTTCTTACATACAAAAATCATCTCTGCTTCTTCCACTCCTGTTGTTCCGTCGACCGGATAAGGATGAAGTCCAGCTGCCGCCCACTTATCCTCCACATCACGTCCACTGACTGTTCCACAGTAGTTCAGCGCTTTACGCTCCTCCTCCGGGAGAAATGATAACGTAAAGTGATCCGTCTGATCTACAAATTCTTTTGTATAACGGTTTGGGCGGATGTATGCGGTTGCAACATTCTTTCCCCACATAATACCAAGACCTCCCCAGCTTGCTGTCATCGTGTTTGACTTCTTCTCATCTCCTGCTGTAATCAGCATCCACTGTTTACTTATCTTCTTAAATGGGTTAAATTCAAGACTTTCAATTGGTACTTCATGAAATGCCATATTTCATTCACTCCTTTTATTCTTCAGTTCCATAAACCTGCACTTCTGCAATACAAGTGTCATTCCAGCTCGTCTTGAGACCTCTGTATACCTGCTCAATAATCAGCTTAAGTTCAGAGGTTTTACATGTATCTGAAAATGTGACCCAGTATTCTTTTTTTTCATCTGAAAATGTAACTTTCCGAATTAAATGGTCGGTCTGAATATCCAGTTCTTTCGGTCTGTTATTCTGCTCATACGCAGCATCATCTTTCCAGCTTCCAAGTTTCAGTGCAAGATACTTTACCGTATATGTTTTTTCGAATTTAAGTGTAAGATTTTCACCCTGTCCGTATCCTGCTACATCTTCCTGCCACGACGTCACTTCCTGACCGTCAATTGCTTTCTCGGCTGTGTTATCATCAAGTTCTGAACTCGCCTTGGAAGATACAGGCTGAATCTGTACATAAGAATCAAGATCCACAGGAGTTGCTTCGTCTACAGAAATTGTAATCTCATCTTCTTTTTCATCTTCCTGTTCCTGCTGTTCTTCCTGCTTTCGTTCTGTCTCGTTTTTCTTCTTATTTGCCTCTATTGTCTTCTGATCCGGCAGTGCATCTTTCGGATCTGCAGTCAGCTCACCTTGCGTCTCACTGACCTGTTTTTCGAACGCATGGTAACCGGTCTGTGCGACAACAGAGCCAAGCACGACTCCAGCCAGCACAACGCCGCCTATCATGATCCATGTCCTTGATTTCTTTTTTTCCAGTTTGTACCCACAATGTGGGCAGTAAGATTCTCCATCGTTAATCGGTTTGTCACATCTTGGACACTTCATAGGTTCCACCCTCTACTTATGATAATATTTACCTTTATAATGTTGGGGCAAAAATCCCCAACATCATTTTATATAATTATATTTTATTTTACAATGACCTTGCGGAAATTTTTCTTTCCTTTTTTCAGAACGATTCCTTCTCCGCCAAAATCTTCTCCGGCAAATGTGTGGGCAATATCTGTGATTTTCTCTCCATCTACAGACACTCCACCTTGCTGTACTGCACGGCGTGCTTCAGATTTGGAAGCTGTCAGACCGCATTTTACAAGCAGTGTCATAATATCAATGTTGCCATCTGTAAGATCAGCCTCTGTAAGTTCTGTCTTAGGCATATCTGCTGCAGCACCTGTACTAAATAATGCCTTCGCAGCCTCCTGTGCTTTTTTAGCCTCTTCTTCACCATGAACAAGACTTGTCAGCTCAAATGCAAGGATTTCTTTCGCTTTGTTAAGCTCTGCTCCTTCCCATTTATCCATTGCGTCAATCTCTTCTAACGGAAGAAATGTCAGCATACGGATACATTTGAGAACGTCAGCATCTCCTACATTTCTCCAATACTGGTAAAACTCAAATGGGGAAGTCTTGTTTGGATCAAGCCATACCGCACCGCTCTGTGTTTTGCCCATCTTCTTTCCTTCGGAGTTCAGAAGCAGTGTAATTGTCATAGCAGAAGCATCTTTTCCAAGTTTACGACGAATCAACTCTGTACCTGCAAGCATATTGCTCCACTGATCATCTCCGCCAAATTCCAGATTACAGCCGTATTTTTGGAACAACTCATAGAAATCATACGCCTGCATGATCATGTAGTTGAACTCGAGGAAGCTAAGTCCTTTTTCCATTCTCTGCTTGTAACACTCTGCTGTCAGCATACGGTTTACAGAAAAATGCGGACCAATTTCGCGAAGGACTTCTATATAGTTCAGCCCAAGAAGCCAGTCTGCATTATTAACCATAAGTGCTTTTCCATCTGAGAAATCGATGAAACGGCTCATCTGCTTTTTAAAGCAATCACAGTTATGCTGGATCTGCTCTGGAGTCATCATACTTCTCATATCTGTTCTTCCAGATGGATCTCCGATGTATCCTGTTCCCCCACCAATCAGAGCAATTGGTTTATTGCCTGCTTCCTGCAGACGCTTCATCAGACACAGTGCCATAAAATGTCCTACGTGAAGACTGTCCGCCGTCGGATCAAATCCAATATAAAATGTTGCTTTTCCATTGTTTACTAAATCTCTGATTCTTTCTTCATCTGTTACCTGAGCGATCAGACCTCTCGCCTGTAACTCTTCATAAATTCCCATGATTTTCTCTCCTTTATCTCATTCATATTTTTATAAGGACGATATGTTGGTTCTTATTCGCGCGAGTGCGCATCCTGCCGGAGGCTTTTTTATATAATAGGAAATGCAATTTCCTATTATATAAAAACGTCCTTGTCCGCTACCGGACAAGGACGACATATATCGTGGTACCACCTTATTTTACTGACAGCTTACGCCTGCCAGCCTCATTAAGCCGCATTCACAGCTTAAGCACGTTAACGGGTGCTTCTCGTCACAGCCTACTCGTCCCTGCCTCAGAATACATTTCTCTTACGTTCTTTTTGATTGTACGTCTCCTCATTCTGCATGGTTCTGGATTTCGGTGTGCGGCTTTGGGATGTATTCGTAGTCTCTTCCTTCGTGCGCCTCTCACCTGCCGGCTGCTCTCTGTACGGGTGTATCCACCACTACTTCTTCCCTTCATTGCCTTTGCATATTGGTTATATTTTCTTTACCTGCTGTTATGCTAACTGATTTGACATGCTTTGTCAAGCAGATTGTGCAATACATTTATCCAAGATATACATAATCCTGTTCCGGTGCCTCGGCCGGTTCAATGTGCATCAGATACAGTACTGGCTGCTCTGGTGCAAATGGCTCTGTCGGCTCAAAGGAATATCTTACACGAACACGATACCATTTCTGCATCTGGATATTTGTAACTTTTGGAATCTTACACGGATATCCATACAGACGGACATCATCTGCACAGCAGGTCATAATTTTTCTGACAGGAACGAACATATCATTCTTCATTCCTTTCGGACGAAATGCCTGTGCGATAAACTCAATCTCTTTATCCATATACTGGTCTGGATGATCATATGCATCTACATACCAGATTCCAAAGTCTTCATCTTCAACTTTAATTGGATTTTCCTTAATATCAAATGGCAGGTCTTCAGCTGTCGGCTGAATGATCTTGCCGTCCATTCCTTCAAATATCAACTGTGCCATTGGATTCTGTACCTTAAGTGCACGTCTGAATCCGGAACGATCCACACCTTCCGGGCAACGGTTGATAATGATAAGCTCTGACTCGGTAAGCTGCTCCATCAACATATTTCTCATATTTTTCAGGTACATATCCAGTGTCGTTCCATTAACAGTAGAATAAATTCCCTGAATCTGCCATTTGCGTGGGTACTTAAGCTGTAACAAATCTTCCAGCTTCCACATTCCATTGTATTCAATGACAACCTGCGCCGGATGATAGTTCTTCTCGCAGTTTGTAAAAAATGCTGCATTTAACTGCTCAAATTTATCTATCTTTAAAAGCACCATATCATTTTCTTCTAGATATTCCTTGGAATATTCTTCCTCACCTTCTTCACAAAGAATCAGAAGTGTAAGTCCCGGTTCGATCCATTCCTGCTCCATCAAAGTATCTTTGACAAGCAACGTCTTTCCACTGTCCAGAAATCCGGTACATATATATACTGGTGTTGGTTCCATCATTGTTTTTGCTGCTCCTTTATATCTTTACTATTGTACATGGAATAATTTAACCAGTTCGTCTTCTTTGAGATCTGTTCCAATTACAACCATACGTCCTGAATAATCAGCATTTCCATCTCTGACCTCATACTCCTGCGGAACAAGATCAAACTGCTTCCAGTTACCGTCTGTCATCTGGATAATTCCTTTGGAACGAAGGATTGTTCCATAAGCATCTGTCTCAGACAATGCTTTCAATAAGTAATCCAGCTCTTCCTCTGTGTACTTGTGCGCAGTTTCCTTACCCCAGCTTGTGAACACTTCATCCGCATGGTGATGATGGTGGTGGCCGCATCCACAACTACACTCCTCATCATGGTCGTGATGATGCTCATGGTGATGACCGCATGTACACTCCTCGTCATGGTCATGATGATGCTCAAATAATCCTTCGATCTCTGCGCCGTGCTCGAGAGCGTGACGGATTGCGTCTCCGCTCAACTGATCCCACGGTGTGGAAATGATTGTAGCCTTGTCATTCTTCTCTCTTAAAAGATGTACACAAGCCTCTATCTTCTCGTCTGTCATATTCTGAGTTCTACTGATTACGATTGTCGATGCATGCTCTACCTGGTTCTCGAAAAACTCTCCAAAGTTGTCCAGATACATTTTCGCTTTCTTTCCATCTACAACTGTAATTCTTCCTTCTATTTCAATGTCTGCATCTTCTTTTACATTTTCAATCGCTGCTGCAACATCAGAAAGTTTGCCGACTCCTGATGGCTCAATAATTACGTGATCCGGGTGATACTCATCCAGTACTTTTTTAAGTGCTACACTAAAATCTCCGACCAGTGTACAGCAGATGCAGCCTGAGTTCATTTCAGTAATCTCGATTCCTGCATCCTGAAGAAATCCACCGTCAATACCAATCTCACCAAATTCATTTTCAATCAGCACAAGCTTCTCGCCTGCGAAAACTTTTTCAATCAGTTCTTTAATAAATGTAGTCTTTCCGGCTCCAAGGAATCCAGATATAATGTCAACTTTTGTCACGTTTATTACCTCTCTTCGATATTAAATACAAAAATATGTTCCGTTTTTTATATTAACACAAAAAATGTTGTGTTTCAAGGCTATGTAAGCCAAAGCTAACCTATTTATTTTTTCTATAAAAGTTCATTGTTTATAGTTATTTTGCACAATCTTACGTATGCATTGACTAACTCATTCGTTATTTCTTACAATAATTACATAGGATTAATCGTAATGTATGTTTGATTCTAACAATCAAAGAGTCAATGTCAAAGAGGAGGAATAATAACATGGCTGATTATGTAAAAATGTGGGAAGACCTTGGAATGGATATCAATAATCACGACAATCTCTGTCAGGTTCTTCCAACAGCAGTTGGGGATGTATTTATGACACAGGAGAACCGACCGAAAGCAATGGATTTCTGGGATATGGTCATTGCTGAGGTACATGGTATCCGCCCGGCTGAATTAATTGAGGAGCAGAAAAAAGGACGCAAAGTATTCGGAACATTTTGCGTATATGTACCAGATGAAGTTATCATCGCTGCTAATGGTATTGTGACCGGACTCTGTGGTGGTTCCCAGTTCTGGGTTCCGGACGGAGAAAAAGTCCTGCCGAAAAATATGTGCCCGCTTGTAAAAGCTTCTGTTGGTGCAAGACTTGGACGTACCTGCCCATTCTTCCGTATTGCAGACATGTATGTCGGGGAAACTACATGTGATGGCAAAAAGAAAGCTTATGAGATTCTTGGAAAAGACGTTCCGATGCATATTATGGACGTTCCTCAGATGAAACGCGAAAAAGATATTGTAAAATGGAAAGATGAAATTGCTGATTTTGCAAAAGTTGTAGAAGATTTCACTGGTAACAAAGTAACACCGGAAAAACTTGCTGAGGCAATCAAAATCTGTAACGAAAAACGAAAAGCAATGCAGAGAGTTTATGATTGCAGAAAGTCAAAATGTCTGCCAATCTCCGGACGTGATGCTCTGCTTATGACTCAGATTTCTTTCTTTGATGATCCGGTACGTTGTGCTCAGATGTGTAACCGCCTGGCTGACGAACTGGAGCAGCGCATCAAAGATGGTGTATCTGTCGTTCCGGAAGGAACAAAACGTATCCTGATCACAGGAACACCTCTTGCAGTTCCAAACTGGAAATTACACAACATCATTGAGACAAGCGGCGCTGCTGTTGTCTGTGAAGAGATGTGTACCGGAACAAGATACTTCGAAAACCTTGTTGATGAATCTGGTGAGACACTGGACGAGCAGTTCATGAATCTGTCCAGACGTTACATGAAGACAAACTGTGCTTGCTTCACACCGAACACCGGACGTATCGATGACATTCTCCGCATGGTAGATGAATACCAGGTAGATGGAGTCATCGACTGCAGCCTCATGTTCTGCTGCCTGTATGATACAGAGAAACGCGCAGTTGCTGAAGCATTAAAAGAAAAGAACATTCCGGTTCTCTCTCTGGAAACAGATTACACCGATACAGATGCTGAACAGCTCCGTACAAGAATCGGTGCATTTGTGGAGATGTTAAGCAAATAATGGAAGATAAAAACGAACATATCCGCTATTACATACTCTTTGATAATCACACCCAGGGTATGATGCTCCACGAGCTTCTGTGCGATCACGATATCCCGAATCGTATCGCACCGGCCCCTCGGGCGACAGATGGCAAAGCCGCCTGCGGAATGGCGCTTCTGATACATCCTGATGATATTGAAGCTGCCAGAACATGCATCGAAGAGAACAACGCAGAATATGTCAGCATCGTTCCATTAGAGAACCAGCTTCATAAAAAGAGAGACCGATATTGTTAAAATCTATTAGAACCGTGTCAGCGGAGACTTCTTTTTCCCCCTCTGACACGGTTCTTTATATATACATGACCCACAGATTACAAATCGGACCATTCTTCCATACACCGATAAGTGCCACTGCTCCCTGGAGCACTCCCATGACAAGAAGGAGCAGCATCAATATACAGGCACAGGTTTTCAGGCGTTTTTATGTGTCAGACTTGTAAAAAATACAAAACCGAAGCGTTTGGCATGATTCCATGACCAACTTTTCTAAGTTTCAACTTATAAGCCAAATTCTTCATACAATTTCTTTCGATATTCCAAATTTTCCAATGCCTTGATACTATCTTCCTGACGATTTTGCTTTGAAAGATTCATTAATAAACTGGCAAGCCGTTCTTCTCCAATACGCTCTCCTTGTATTCTTCCTTGTATCCTTCCTTCCCTTAAACCTCGTTCTATTGCTTCCTTTTTTACCAGTCTTTCTCTTTCTTCCATCTTCATATACTCGACCTCCACACTTGTACTTGTTTTTATTTCTTGTATACTCTCATGCAGTCGGCGAAGTCTCTCATCGCATTCTTCTGGAAGTCCTTTTTCATTGCTCTCAGTGATATAATGCAGAAAATCTACCAGCTCTTTCGGTACTTCATCTGCATTTTCCCCTTTCGTGCTGAGGAATAATTTTGTGACCTCATCTCCAAGCAATAAATCCGGCTGTTCTTTACATCTGTTTTCAAATGTATAACAATACTTCTTCTTTCCATACGGATCATAATCACAAAGCACAATTATGAATAGTGGTTTCAGCTTGTCAAAACCTTTTTCACCGCTTTTCAACAATGGTGCATCCATCAATGCCTGATAAAATCTGGTACGCTTTGGAATGTTTCCTTCCTTTCGATTCTGCATCTCTACATCAAAAACACGCCCATCCTCAGATTCCGCCACAAAATCCATTCGGATTCCACGTTTTCCCGGAATGTTATGAACAACTTTCTGCCCTTCTTTCCACTTGAGACTTTTTAATCGCAAGCCTGTAGACAGTTCAATAATGGTCTTGCAATTTTCCAGTTCTGTGGTCGCTACATCAAATAGAAAATCATCCGTGAGATTCATCTCTTTTAATGGCTTCCATTCGTCTTCCTGCATGATTAATTTTTCAGTTTTCTCCATACACTTCTCTCCTTGTATTATACCATTTATATTTATTTTTTCAAACATGGAATACCGGACGAATCTGTCCGTATGATCAGAGCTGAACTGCTCTAAAATAAACTTGATCTTTTTTCGAATGTTTGAAGTGGATATATCATAGCATATCCTTATGGCTTATACAAGCGATTAATACTTAAGCTTTCCTTAAATTTACAAAGCCATTGCCGTGAATGGGACACCCTTGTTCTTGGTTGTATCTTTCCCATTACCAGGGCGGATTGGGAACTTTCACCCATTAGTAATGTGCGCCGCCAGGCATACAAAAAAACGAGACATTTTTCAATGCCTCGTTTTTAATCTCATAATATCTATTACAGTAATCCACCAATTGATAAGAATAATGGTGCGAATACGAGAGATACTACTGTCATAAGTTTGATCAGGATGTTGATTGACGGTCCTGAAGTATCCTTGAACGGATCTCCTACTGTATCACCAACAACGGCTGCTTTGTGAGCCTCGCTTCCTTTTCCACCGTGATGTCCTGTCTCGATGTACTTCTTAGCGTTATCCCATGCTCCACCTGCGTTGGACATAAAGATTGCCATAAGAACTCCTGTTACAAGAGCTCCTGCAAGAAGTCCGCCAAGAGCCTCAACGCCAAGAACGATACCTACAACCAATGGAGCTGCTACTGCCATAACTCCTGGGAGAAGCATCTCGTGAAGAGCTGCTGTTGTAGAAATTCCTACACATGACTTGTAGTCCGGTTTCTCCTCACCTTTCATGATGCCCGGTTTCTCACGGAACTGACGTCTAACTTCCTCGATCATCTTGTAAGCTGCTTTAGATACTGACTCCATTGTAAATGCGGAGAACAGGAATGTAAGCATACCACCGATAAAGATACCGATGATTACTTTGTAATCAAGGATACTGATGGAATCAAGTTTAACTGCCTGTGCGTATGATACGAACAATGCAAGTGCTGTAAGAGCTGCAGATCCGATAGCGAATCCTTTACCCATAGCTGCTGTTGTGTTACCAACAGAGTCAAGTTTGTCTGTGATGTCACGAACTGACTCCTCAAGACCAGACATCTCTGCAATACCACCAGCATTGTCAGCGATCGGTCCATAAGCATCAACTGCAACAGTGATACCTGTTGTTGAAAGCATACCTACGGCTGCAAGAGCAATTCCGTAAAGTCCAAATGTCTGATATGAAATAAAGATAGCTACACAGATCAGAAGAAGCGGGATAGCTGTTGATTTCATACCAACTGCAAGTCCACTGATGATTGTTGTAGCTGCACCTGTCTCAGACTGCTCTCCGATTCCCTGAACCGGTTTGTAATCTGCAGATGTGTAGTACTCTGTAATATTACCAATGATAACGCCGACAATCAGACCAGCGATTACTGCGATTGCTGCGTTCATGTTTCCAAATAATGTCCAGCTAAGTGCCAGAGATACGATGATAACTAATGCTGCAGATACATAGCTTCCTCTTGTAAGAGCTTTCTGCGGGTTAGAGTTCTCATCACCTTTTACAAAGAATGTAGCAATGATAGAAGCGATCAGTCCGCATCCGGAAATAGCCAGTGGGAATAATACTCCTTCTACAGCTGCCACAGCAACACCAAGTGTCAGAGCAGATACTAATGATCCAACATATGACTCGAACAGGTCAGCACCCATTCCTGCTACGTCACCTACGTTATCTCCAACGTTGTCAGCGATAACTGCCGGGTTACGCGGGTCATCCTCTGGAATACCAGCCTCAACTTTACCTACAAGGTCAGCTCCAACGTCAGCTGCCTTTGTATAGATTCCTCCACCTACACGTGCGAAAAGCGCGATAGATGAAGCACCAAGACTGAATCCAAATAATACGTCTGTGTTCTTAGTAAAAATGTAAACAAGGCTGACACCAAGTGCACCAAGTCCTGCTACACACATTCCCATAACGGCTCCGCCTGAGAATGCAATTGAAAGAGCTTTGTTCATTCCGTGCTCTTTTGCAGCGTTAGCTGTTCTAACGTTAGCTTTTGTAGCAACTGTCATTCCGCAGTATCCTGCGATTGTTGAGAACAGCGCTCCAACTACGAAACAAATAGCTTCAATCCAGTTTTGAATTCCTACTCCGATCAGTACGAAAAGTACTGCAACGAAGATAACAAGAATCTTGTACTCTGCACCTAAGAATGCACGAGCACCTTCAGCGATTGCATCTGCAATCTCTTTCATTCTGTCAGTTCCAGCGTCCATTTTGCTTACTTTATTTGCAAGGTATGCAGCAAATAACAAAGCTACTACAGCCGCAACTGGAACCAAATACATGTAATTGTCCATTGTCCAATCCCTCCATAGAATTATATATCCTAGATAGTTTATCACAGAGTTCTTAATAATTCAAAGAAAAAATACAAATTTCTTATTTTTTTCTTACATTTTTCTTATATTCTTCTGTTGAAAGCGTTTACAGTGGATAATCTATTGATACAAGCACCAGTCCATTCGGCGGTGCTGTTATTCCCTCGGAAGTATGTTCCTTCGCCTCCAGAATATCTCTGATTTTCTCTGGTTCATAGAATCCACGCCCCACACGGATCAACGTTCCGGCAATGATACGAACCATATTATATAGGAAGCCGTTTCCCGTTACACGAATAACGATTTCTTTTTCATTTTCTAAATTTGAATTTTCCTGTCCCCAATTCGAAGCCTGGAACTTATCCAGCGGAATCTCTGTAATTGTTATTTCATGCACTGTACGCACGGTATCTTTCGCATTAGTCCGTACATTGCAGAAGCTTGCAAAATCATGCTCCCCTAAAATGTATTTCGCACCTTGTCTCATCTTTTCCACATCTAAATCGAAAGAAACGAAGGTGCTGTACCGGTTTTTCAGCGGATTTCTCACCTTCGCGTTGTAAATGTGATATTCATATGTTTTGGATATCTCGTTCTGATATCTCGGATGCCAATCTATCTGCACTTCGTCAGATCTTACAATCACAATATCTTCCGGCATCTTCTGATTCAGTGCATATGCGAACCGGTCTCCCGGAATCCGGGATTCTGTATCAAAAACGGCTACATTTCCAAGTGCATGTACTCCGGAATCTGTCCGGCTTGCACCTATGATCCGGATATCTTCTCCGGTCAGTTTACTGATCTGTCTATTTAGGATTTCTTCTATTGTAATACCGTTCGGCTGAATCTGCCAGCCACAGTAATTGGTACCGTCATAGGCAACTACTATCCGAATTCTTCTCACTCTTCAAAACCTCCTATTAAAAAATCCAGATATGAAACGGTACATATCTTCCAATCACGAATACTGCTGCCACATAAAGAATCACAATTGCATAGGCCACACGGTCACGGCTCACATAACGAAGCGGTTTCATCTTCGTACGTCCTTCTCCTCCGTGGTAGCATCTTGCCTCCATCGCCATGGCAAGGTCATTTGCATGGCGGAACGCAGATACAAAAAGCGGTACAAGGATTGGAATCATAGCTTTTGCTCTTTGAAGCATATTCCCACTTTCAAAATCTGCACCTCTGGCAATCTGTGCCTTCATAATCTTGTCCGTCTCCTCCAGAAGAATTGGGATAAAGCGAAGTGCTATAGACATTGTCATAGCGATTTCGTGAACCGGAATATGAATTTTGTTCAACGGTCCAAGCAGCTTCTCAATAGCATCTGTCAGCTCATTCGGCGTCGTTGTAAATGTCATTAATGATGATCCAATAATCAGATAAATCAATCGGATTGCCATATACACCGCATTTACCAGTCCTTCTTCTGTGATTGTAAAGATCCACCAGTGAACTAATGTGGCACCGCCTCTTGTCAGGAACAACTGAAATAATACCGTCAACATCAGAATCATGATAATCGGCTTCAGACCTTTCACAATATAACCAAACGGTACTTTTGACAAACGTACTACCATCACAAGAAATGCGGTCGCAATGATGTATCCTGGAATACTCCGAAACAGAAATAATGAAATCAAGAATAAAAGTGTGGATACAACCTTCACTCTTGGATCCAGTCTGTGCAATATACTTTTTGCCGGATAATATTGTCCTATTGTAATGTCTCGAATCATTTTTATATCTCCAATATCTATTTACAAGCCTTTTATCTTTTTTTGCTATTGTCTTCCTAATGCATGCATAATCTCATCTGCTGCCTCTTCTACAGTTGTAGCAGTCACACCTACCGGGAATCCTTTCATCTTCAGATCATGCATAATGTATGTCACCTGCGGTGCTGCAAGTCCGACCTTCTCCAGTTCCTGATAATGTGCGAACACATTTTTCGGGGTATCGTTATACATCACTTCACCACTGTTCATCACAATCAACCGATCCGCATATCTGGCGATATCCTCCATACTATGGGAAACCAGAATAACCGTCAGATCCGATTCCTTGTGCAGATATGCAATCTGATCCAGAATCTCGTCGCGCCCCTTCGGATCTAATCCCGCAGTCGGCTCGTCCAGTACAAGCACCTTCGGACGCATTGCCAGTACCCCGGCAATTGCAACTCTTCGCTTCTGCCCTCCTGAGAGTTCAAATGGTGATGATTTATAATATTTTTCTTTTAATCCTACAAGCTTCAATGCCTCCAGCGCCCGTGCCTCACACTCTTGCTGTGACAATCCCTGATTCTTCGGTCCAAAACACACATCCGTCAGCACATCTATTTCAAATAACTGATGCTCCGGATATTGAAACACAAGTCCCACCTGGCTTCTGAGTGCCCGCATATCGTACCCATCCTGGTAAATGTTCTCTCCATTATAATAGATGGCTCCGCTTGTTCCTTTGATCAGTCCATTCAGATGCTGGATCAGCGTAGACTTTCCGGAACCTGTATGTCCGATAATCCCCACAAATTCTCCATGTGGAATCTCTAGGCAAATGTCTTTTAACGCATGTTTTTCGTAGGCTGTGCCTTCACTGTATACATAATTCAAATGTTCTATTTTAATTGACATAATGCCTCCACCAGTTCTTCCTTCGTCAAAATTCCATCCGGAATGTCAAGTCCTCGTTTCTTAAGCTCGTCCGCAAGAATCGTCACCTGCGGAACATCTAATCTGTAGTGCTTCAATGTATCGACCTGAGAGAAGATTTCTTTCGGTGTTCCTTCCATCACTACATGCCCGTGATCCATAACATAAATCTTGTCTGCATCGACCACTTCTTCCATATAATGTGTGATCAGTATAACCGTAACTTTCTTCTGCTCTCTTAACTTCTGCACTGTTTTTAAAACTTCTTTTCTCCCCATCGGGTCCAGCATAGCTGTCGGCTCATCAAGAACGATGCATTTCGGCTCCATAGCGATGACCCCGGCAATTGCTACACGCTGCTTCTGTCCACCGGAAAGCTTATTTGGTGAATGATGCCGGTAAGAAATCATTCCAACAGATTTCAAACTGTCTTCTACACGTTTCCAGATTTCGTCGGTTGGTACGCCCAGATTCTCCGGGCCAAATCCAACATCTTCCTCCACGACCGTTCCGATAATCTGATTGTCTGGATTCTGAAAAACCATGCCCGCACTCTGTCTTACATTCCACAGCTCGTTCGGATCTTTTGTGTCACGTCCGTCTACCCACATCGTTCCATCAGTTGGCACAAGAAGCGCATTTATATGTTTTGCAAATGTGGACTTTCCCGAACCGTTATGACCAAGAATTGCAATAAACTGCCCTTCTTTCACATCGATATCCACCTCATCGATTGCCCGGGACTTGCCGATAATATTGCCATCTTCATCCCGTTTGTCATATTCAAATACCAGCTTGTCTGTCTGTATCATATCCATGGGCTTTTTGTGCCTCCTCTAATTTAACTGTTTACTTTTATCTTAAACTCTCTCCGGAGCCGGGTATTCTACTCCCATTGTGTCTACCGTAACTTTTTTCATCTTCTGCTCTTCCAGTGGTCTGTCACTGTAATCGGTTGCTGTCTCAGCAATTTTATTTACAATATCCATTCCTTCTGTAATCTTACCAAATGCAGCGTAAGCTCCGTCCAGATGCGGGGAATTCTTGTGCATAATAAAGAACTGGGAACCTGCTGAATCCGGATGCATTGCTCTTGCCATAGAAAGAACACCCTCTGTGTGTCTTAAATCATTTGCAAAACCATTCTGTGAGAACTCGCCTTTGATCGTGTATCCCGGACCGCCCATGCCTGTTCCATCCGGGCATCCGCCCTGGATCATGAATCCACGAATCACTCTGTGGAAGATGAGTCCGTCATAGAATCCGTTCTGAACCAGTGAAATAAAGTTGTTCACTGTGTTCGGAGCAATTTCCGGATATAATTCTGCTTTCATAATGTCACCGTTTTCCATTTCAAATGTTACGATTGGGTTTGCCATATTGTATACCTCTTTCTTCTATATTTTTATTTTAATTTTTCTCAGATTGTTGGAAATTACCCGAAAAGCGAATCTAAATTTGCAGTCATTCTGTTCCCGGTAATTTTCGAAAATCCTGAGTAATATTGTAGCGTAGGTTAGGTGTATCGTCAATATTTCCTGGTACTGATATATTCTATTGTTACTTTTTATTCTATATCCGAAAGCCGGATGGTCAAACACGTTGCCTAATTAATTGTAGTGTGGTGTAAGGCGTATGAGTCCTCCTTTTTCTTCGCAGCCGGTGTTCCAGAAGTCTTCAAGTTCGAAGGTGTCGCTTTCCCCATAAGTTGCTGTTTTGATGTACATTTTTTCATCTTTTTCTTCGTATCCGGTGAGCAGGAACCAATGCCAGATATAGTCTTTGTAGGCTTCGTTCTGATGGCGCAAAAGCAGGTACGGTACAGGAATGTCCTGATCTAGTTGTTCTTTAATAAATATAGCTGCTTCCTGCCATGTATGATCACCACAGAATTCTTCCATCCTGATGTAAATATCAGTGTGTTTCGCTTCATTCACATCTTGAATATATCGTCCAAGACCATCCACGAACCAGCTAAGCTTCCGCACACCGCCAGCACGTGGTTTGAGGTAAGGTTTCATGATCTGGCTGAATGCCTTATAATCTTCTTTTGTAAGGCATTCTATATCGAATGGATAAAGCGGCTTCATCTTTTCATTCTGAAGTCCGAAATAAATGCAACTGTCGCATGCGGTCGCTGCAGCACAGCCACCCATATGCATAACCAGATTCGTGAACCAGTCCTGATTGCCTCCGTAGCACCCTTCTATTGTAAAATAATCCAGTTCTTTTTTCATATTCAGTCACTTCCTAACCAAATTTCTATATATTTTCACTTGATTTCAAAAATGCAAATGCAAAAATTATTTCTTGTATATTATATCCAACTCTGTTACTTCCTACAAGAGCGAGTCTTACAATGTCATCCCTGCCAAAACGCGCAAGAGCAATTCCTTTAACTTCGGATTGACTTCATTTTTCCAGAATGCTATTATTTTTCTAAGATGCCTGGAAAATGATTACCAAACGAATCTTAGCAATACGGTTAAACTACACATTTTCCACCCGGAAATGAACGAACATGGGCAAGGCAAATAATAAGAAAGAAGGAATCACTATGAAATTAGGGTTTATCGGCACTGGAAATATGGCGTCTGCTATTATGGGCGGTATTATAAAGAATCAGATCATCCCTGCAAATGATATTATCGGAGCAGATGTCATGGAAGCTGGACGCGAGCGTGTAAAAGAGCAGTTCAAAATTCAGGTAACTGCTGACAACCATGAAGTTATCAATAGTTCTGATATTGTCATTTTATCTGTAAAGCCGCAGTTCTATGCAGAAGTAATTGCCGAAATCAAAGATGATGTTCGTGAAGATCAGATCATTATCACAATCGCACCAGGCAAAACTTTGGCGTGGTTAAAGGAACAGTTTGGTAAAAATGTAAAAATTGTCCGTACAATGCCAAATACTCCGGCGCTTGTGGGAGCAGGTATGACTGCCGCATGCCCGAATGAATATATGACAAAAGAAGAGATTGCTTATGTCCTCACACTTCTGGAGAGTTTCGGACGCGTTGAGATCATTCCAGAGCGCCTGATGGACACCGTCGTTTCTGTTAGCGGAAGCTCCCCGGCTTATGTATTTATGTTTATCGAAGCTATGGCTGATGCAGCCGTTTCCGGTGGTATGCCAAGAGCTCAGGCTTACCAGTTCGCTGCCCAGGCAGTTCTTGGAAGTGCGAAAATGGTTCTGGAAACCGGAAAGCATCCAGGTGAGTTAAAAGATATGGTATGTTCCCCAGCAGGAACAACTATTGAAGCTGTCCGTGTCCTGGAAGAAAAAGGCTTCCGCAGCTCCGTAATCGAAGCCATGAAAACTTGTGAAGAAATTTCCAAGAGCATGTAAAAAATTTTTTATTTTGCAAAAATGTCTTGATATTATCATAATTTTGCAATATAATTTAATCAAATTTTTATTGTATTATTAATTTTACCCAACCCAAATTTTAAGTGTGAACAGCACTTAATCAAACATTGTGGTCGCCCGGTTCCTCAATTAACTTGGCAACAACAAAAAGGAGACGCTTCAGATTCTATTATAAATCTGAAGCGTCTCCTTTTTACACAGCTATATCAGATGTGAGATGACTCATCTATCCCAAAATTCTTATCTACCAGATAACTGTACTCGCGAAATGCTTCTTCCTGCTCAAATCCTTCGCGCAGAGATTCCCGCAATCCTTTGTAATACCAGCCAATCATGTTCTTTTCTTTCATTCGGAAACGATTCCACAACTCTTCTCCCATGACCGGATAATCCCTGTCGATATCACGGATATTAGAAAGCTTGTCTGCCAGACCAATCATACGCACCTCATACGGTGCATATTTTAAATGCTCAATCGTATGACTCTTGCGCTCAAACCATGTTTTTGACTTGTCTTCACTCTCCTGAGCCACCAGCGCTGCCACACGCTCAGAAAACTCCCGCGCCAGTACTTCCCGTGTAATTCCCTGGCAATCCTCGATTGTATCATGCAAAAGCGCTGCACTGATAATCTCCTCATCAAAAGTCAGTGTTGCGACAATCTCACCCACCTCCAATGGATGAACAATATACGGTCTTTTCGTCCCTTTTCGGAACTGCCCCTCGTGTGCCTTTGTAGCAAATGCAATCGCACGGGCGACCATCTGCCCTTTCTTTTCTAATTCGTTCAAAATTTTATCCCCATATTCGCTGCCAGTCAACTGTCTTATTGATAAGTCCTATATTACAAGCGTGCTTATCAACTATTATTTAAATAATAGCATCTCGTTCTTCAAATATCAATCATTCCAGTATATAATAAATATAAATATGTATTTATAAGATGATGTTGTGGATTTTTGCCTCAACTGTAATGCATAAAAACATTTTTCCTGGAGGTCATTATGTCTGAATATACACAAAAATATGCATTTGTTACCGGCTCTTCCCGTGGCATCGGACGTGCAATCGCCCTTCGACTCGCGGCTGAGGGCTATCATATCTTCCTGAACTGTTCCCGCTCTTTTGACGCACTGGAAGAAACCAGACAAGAAATTGAAAAGATTGGCACATGTACACTGGTGCCAGGTGACATTGGAAATCCTGATACTGTGCGGAAAATCTTCCATACGATTGCCAAGACCTGTGACCATCTGGATGTACTAGTAAACAATGCCGGGATTTCCCACATCGGGCTTCTCATGGATATGACTGATGAAGACTGGGACAAGGTGCTTTCCAGTAACCTCTCCTCCGTCTTCTACTGCTGCCGCGCTGCCATTCCTCCTATGCTGTCACACGGAAGCGGAAGGATCATCAACATTTCCTCCATGTGGGGCGTAAACGGTGCATCCTGTGAAGCGGCTTACTCTGCTTCCAAAGCCGGTGTCGGCGGGCTCACCCAGGCACTTGCCAAAGAACTGGCAAGAAGTAAAATTCCAGTCAATGCTCTTGCATGTGGTGTCATCGATACCGAAATGAATAAACAATTAGATGAAGCAGAGCGGGCAGAACTTGCGGAAGATATCCCTGCCGGACGCTTCGCCACCCCTGAAGAAGTTGCTGAAATGGTGTGGAAACTAATCTGCGCGCCAGAATATCTCACCGGACAGATCATCACATTTGACGGGGGATACTTATAAAGAAAAAAGATGCACGACTGCAGAATCTTTTTCTGCGATCATGCATCTTTTTATTGATAAATTCTTATTTATGGTCTCTGCCCCATTCCACCTTCCAGTGTCAGTGTCTCACCACTCATATATTTGAAGTCAGGAGATGCAAGCTGTACACACACTCTTCCGATTTCTTTCTCTGCGTCTGCATAGTGACCTGCCGGCGGCATCTTTACATTTGCCTTAAATGCGTCCGGATAAGCCTGCTCGAATTTCTCAAGCTGTGCAGTCCATGCAAGTGGGCATACGATGTTGACATTGATTCCGTCCGGTCCCCACTCAGTTGCTGCAACTCTTGTAAGTCCACGGATTCCTTCTTTTGCTGCCGCATATGCACACTGACCATAATTACCGAAAAGTCCCGCACCGGAAGCAAAGTTGATGACGCTTCCTTTTGTCTCTTTCAAGTATGGGTAGCATGCCTGCATATAATAAAATACTGCATACAATCCTGAATACATTGCCAGATCGAACTGTTCCTGCGTATGATCTGCCAGTGTAACTCCGGATGCAGAAGCCTGTGCATTGTTGATCAGCACATCGATTCGCCCAAATGTATCGATTGCCTGTTTCACAACATTTTCAACAACTGCTTTATTGTCTGCGCCTGCAGATACGTCTGCCTGTACCGGAAGTACTTTTATTCCGTACAGTCTCTCTAATTCTTCTTTTGCATCTGTCAGTTTCTGCACATTACGTCCTGTAATAACAAGATTTGCCCCCTCTTTTGCATATGCAGTTGCGATTCCATATCCGATAGATCCACATCTGCCATCACTTAACACCGCGCGCCCCGCTCCTGTGATGATCGCTGTCTTACCTGTTAAAAATCCCATATTTCCTTCTCCTTTCAGTAAGCCTTTTCTTGTATAACGTACCATATCACATTTTTACACTCAATTCAATGTTATTTTACTATTTTTCACAATTTTCTATAAATAATACGATTGATAGTTAAAAAACAAACTTTTTTCATCAAATTGAGTTAATATTATATCAAATATAGATAATTTAACATTTCCTGCTATGTAACTAAAAAAGGTCCACCGGACCTTTTTGTCGTATGCTTGGCAACGAAAAAGGCGCCATACAGCCAATGTCATGAAGTTAACATTAGCCATATAGCGACCTTATACTTACATTTCTTATTATTTACACTTCTATTCTTACATATCTTTTTCTTCGTATTTTTTATATTCATCAAACTGCGCAAGAATTGTCTCGTCCGGTGCTTTTGTAACCATACTGACGATTACGATAAAGCACAGGCTGATAACAAATCCGACTAACAAAGAATAAATACCTGTTGCATTTCCGATTGTCTGTCCATTTACAATTGGAAGATAATCCCAGATCAGCACAGTCGCTGCTCCGGACACCAGTCCTGCCACAGCTCCCGGTAGATTCGTTCTGCGCCAGAAGAGGCTCATAACGACAATCGGACCAAATGCTGCTCCAAGTCCTGCCCATGCATCAGATACCAGGTCCATGATAGAACTGTTCGGATCCCATGCGATGAAAAATGCTACTACAGCTACGCCAAATGTTGTCATACGTGCTACATTTAATACCTTCTTATCAGAAGCTTCCGGATTCAGAATGTTCTGGTAAATGTCTTTAGATACGGAAGAAGAACATACCAGAAGCTGTGAATCTGCAGTTGACATTACAGCTGCCAGAATTCCACAGATAAATAATCCTGCAATAAATGGAATCGGAATCTTTTCAATGAAAACCTTCTGGATCATCTCAATAAATACTGACTCTGCTGATGGTGCCCCCTCTGTTACTCCGAGAATCTCCGGATAGAGAAAAGCACGTCCGAGCAGTCCGATCGCAATCGTAAATCCAAGGGAAAGTACAACCCACACAATTGCAATTGCTGAAGATTTCTTCAGTTCTTTCTCACTGCGGATTGCCATAAAACGAATCAGGATATGTGGCATACCACAATATCCAAGTCCCCATGCCATATTAGAAATAATCTCTACCGCTGTGATCGGATGATCTCCATTATATGTAAAGCTTAAGTAATTGTCCGGATTCACTCCTGTATTTGCAAGCATGTTATGAAAATCACCACCTACAAATCCCCATGCCAGCACCGGTACTGCAAGAATTGCAATCAACATCAGTAATCCCTGGAAGAAATCTGTAGAACACACTGCAAGAAATCCTCCCATAAATGTGTAGATCAGAATAACTGCTGCACCCAGAAATAAAGCTATATGGTAATCCAATCCAAATACAGTGTTAAAAAGCTTACCTCCGCTTGCCAGCGCGGAAGCTGTATATACCAGAAAGAAAATGACGATAATAACTGAAGAAATACCAAGTAAAATCTTCTTTTCATCGTGATAACGGTTTCCGAAAAATTCCGGAAGCGTCATAGAATTCCCCGCTACAATTGTATATGCACGAAGTGGTCTTGCGATAATAAGCCAGTTAGCAATCGTTCCAAGTCCAAGTCCTACGGCGATCCATGCCTGCCCGGTTCCAAGTGCATATACAGAGCCCGGAAGTCCCATCAGCAGCCAGCCGCTCATGTCAGATGCCTGTGCAGACATCGCAGCTACCGGAGCGGAAAGTCCTCGTCCTCCGAGGAAGAAATCGTCTGCCCCCTTCGTCTGTCTCATGCTCCAGATCCCAATTCCGATCATTCCCAAAAGATAGACGCCAAATGCAATTAATATAGATACTGTTGTTGTCATGTTCTCTCTCCTTTTCTATAATCAAAGAACGCTCTCACTTTTGAGAGCATTGTATTAATTATACTAAAAAATGAATATTTGTCAATATATGCTTTCTTGCCCGTTAACGTCACCTGGTAACATTATTCATCTGTTTCATCCGTTATACATGAAACATCAGGTCTTAGTGCTTTGTCTATTTTGCATAATCTTTTTCTCTGTTTTTTATATTTTTTGGTTAATCATAATATTGCGCAGGTGCTATACTACAGTTGTAACAAATAGAACTCATAAAATTATTCAGACTTGGAGGAAAAGATAAATGAATACTTTAAAAGCTGAAAAAAGAACACTTGCCGTAAAGGCAAAAAAATTAAGAAGAGAGGGCTATGTTACCGGTAACGTATTCGGCAAAGAGATGAAAGAGTCCATTCCAGTAAAAATGGATGCTGCCGCAGTTGACCGCCTGCTTAAGACGAGCAATAAAGGAAGCCAGATCATGTTGGATATTGACGGCGAATCCCACAATGTATTGATCAAAGAGGTTGATTATAACCCATTAAAAAGCAGAGTAGATGAGATGGATTTCCAGGCTCTTGTTAAAGATGAAGTTGTACATTCTGTTGCAGAGATTGTTCTTGTAAACCATGACAAACTTGCATCTGGTGTATTGCAGCAACAGTTAGAGGAAGTTTCTTATAAAGCACTTCCATCTGCACTTGTTGACAAAGTTGAGATTGATGTAGCAGAACTCCATATCGGCGATACGATTAAAGTAAAAGATCTGTCACTTGCACAGGATAAAGATGTCCACTTGGTTACAGATCCTGAGACAACTGTTGTTACTGTAACTGAATCACATATTGCAATTGCTGATGACGAAGACAGTGAAGAGACTGAGTAATCCCAGTATCGGATCATTTTCAAATTGAACATTTTGTATCTGAACAGATATCATAATTGAAATTTGTCAGACACTCATAAAAAATGAAGGCTCCTTAAGTGGGAGGCTTCATTTTTTATAAAGAGGACATAGCATTTTAAATAAACACTATGTCCTCAATTAACCTTCTTATTCTATTATTCTTATTCCACTGTTACACTCTTTGCAAGGTTTCTCGGCTTATCTACGTCTAATCCCTTTGCCACGCTCACATAATATCCCATCAACTGTAATGGAATAACTGCAAGTGATGTTGCAAAATGTGGATCTGTCTTTGGAATATAAACAGTGAAGTCTGCTGTATCCTCAATATTGTAATGACCAAATGTAGTCAATCCCATAAGGTACGCTCCACGGCTCTTACATTCTACCATATTGCTGACTGTCTTCTCATAGAGATCTGGCTGTGTCAGCACTCCGATTACCAGTGTTCCATCTTCAATCAGAGAAATGGTTCCGTGTTTCAATTCTCCTGCTGCATATGCCTCAGAATGGATATAACTGATTTCTTTCATCTTCAGGCTGCCTTCCAGACTGATTGCATAATCAATTCCTCTTCCTACGAAAAATGCGTCTTTTGCATTAGCCTGCTTTGCTGCGAACCACTGGATTCTCTCTTTATCTGCAATAATCTTACTGATCTTATCCGGAATTGTCTGCAGCTCTTCAATATATCCTGTATACTGTTCTTCCGTAATCTGTCCACGAACCTTTGCAAACTGAATTGCAAGTGCATAAGTTGCGATCAGCTGTGTGCTGTAAGCTTTTGTTGTAGCTACAGAAATCTCCGGTCCTGCCAGTGTATAGAATACGTTGTCTGCTTCTCTTGCGATAGAAGATCCGATCACATTTACAATACCAAGTGTCTTAATTCCCATCTCCTTAGATTCGCGGAGTGCTGCAAGGCTGTCTGCAGTCTCTCCGGACTGGCTGATGATAACGACCAGACCTTTTGGATCTAAGATTGGATTACGATAACGGAATTCGCTTGCCAGTTCCACACGTACCGGAATTCTTGCCAGGTCTTCGATGACATACTGTGCTGCCATACCTACATGATAAGCAGATCCGCATGCTACGATATAAATCTGGCTGATCTCTTTCATCTCCTCTTCGGATAATCCTACTTCCGATAAATCAATCGCTCCATTTTTCAGGACAGAATTCAAAGTGTCAGAAACTGCTTTTGGCTGCTCATGGATCTCTTTCATCATGAAATGCTCAAATCCAGCCTTTTCAGCTGCTTCTGCATCCCACTCGACCGTCTTCAACTCTTTCTGAATCTCGTCTCCGTCCAGATTATAAAATGTAATCTCTCCTTTTCTTACGCGGGCCATCTCAAGATTTCCGATGTAATACACATTTCTTGTATATTTCAGAATAGCCGGAACATCAGATGCGATGTAAGAATTCTCACCATCTACACCAAGTATCATCGGGCTGTCTTTTCTTGCCACATAAATCTCTCCTGGATAATCCTTAAACATCATTGCCAGTGCATAAGAACCACGAATACGGATCAATGCATGATTGATTGCATCAACCGGTGTACCAAGATATTTCTTATAATAATAGTCAACTAATTTTACAGCAACTTCTGTATCTGTTGCTGAGTAAAAAGAATAACCTTTACGGATCAGCTTATCTTTCAGTTCCTGATAGTTCTCTATAATACCATTGTGAACTGCTACAACATTGCCATCATCACTGACGTGCGGATGTGCATTTGTCTCAGATGGCTCTCCATGAGTCGCCCATCTTGTATGTCCGATACCACATGTTCCAGGTACGGATTCTCCGCCATTCGTCTTCTCAGACAGAACTTTCAGACGGCCTTTTGCTTTAATTACTTCTGTCTCTTTCTCCCCATCTCTTACTGCGATTCCTGCCGAATCATATCCTCGGTACTCCAGCTTAGAAAGACCATCCAACAGAATTGGTGCTGCCTGCATATCACCTGTAAATCCTACAATCCCACACATACTATAACTCCTTTCACTGTGTCTCTTGTATATGTACACTTCAAGACTCCCTTGTGAGCCCCGATACGAAATCCGGTATCTAAAAAAGCTTTTTTGCGACCAGATTCCTCTTATTTGTCATTATATAGTCAATTCTACAATCCGTGTAAGTATACCATAGAAGCTTCGCTGGCGCAAGAGATGAAGCTGATTCAAACTATCTTTGTAATTGAGACTCAATTGTAATTGAATTTGCTTTGCCAGAGTGTATATAATATGATGACTGTCGATGAAATCGAGACATTTTTATATTAACATCTCCTGCTCGATTTCCATCTTATTTTCCAATATACACTGTTTCAGTACTTCTAATTTACCGGCATTCAAAGCTTCTAACTTTTTCTGCTTTTTGCTGCATAGCTTAATTCCTTTTTCCTTTTCCAACGCTGCCTTATAAGAGGGAACGTCCATCTTCCATGGAATCAGATTTGGAAAAATATTCTTTTCATTATACAAAAAAATCTGTATTCCACCGTAATCCATATCTCCCCAATGATAACACTGGATTTCTTCCGGTGCTGTCTTCATTAACATTTGCAAAAAGCGAACTTCCTTTGGCGAAAAGTAGCCATGACAAAAGATATATAAAACTTTTGGATCATATTCCATGCTTTCATAATTCGCTTTATTCTCAATCACAATGATTTTTTCAACACTATTTCGTAAGTTTGGTACGGCATGCTCTAATGTCTGTGCATTAAGTACCGTTCCATAATAATTCAAGGAAGTGTCGATTTTCTTCTCTATCGCTGTGCCGTTTCGATCTGTCATGCAATACTCCACGGCACCTTTCCATTCTAATGTCTGAGAATAACTTAATATTCCATGTGCTGCCAGTATCTCATCATCTGACATGCCTTCTTCATATTGCGGAGAGTATTTCAAAGCTTCGATAACTGCACCTTGATAAATGCGTTCGAAAACTTTAGATGGCGTGATATCATTTTTCTTTTCAAATACTTTGGAGCTGAACACGCGCTTCCATTCCGGTTCTTTCAGATCAGCTAACGCTTTCAGACACTTAAGGAATTCTTCGTCCTCCGCTTTGGATAACTCTTTCGTATTCCCTTTATTCAACTGTTCCAGCACATGATTACAATAAGCGAACAGACAGCTTCCGGATACATCCTCCTGCAGTTTGCACACTCTTGTTATTGCCTGTAACTGGCGTTCTCTAGGATCAATGACCCCAATTAAGTCACATAATCCAGGAATTACTTCTACCCGATAATCAATCCTCGTAATATCCGTATTCATTTCTCTCCAGTCAAAATGCAGATATTCTTCTCCGCCTAATGCTGGAATTCTTTCTAAAACTTTTGCCTGTCTGACCAGTTCATCTCTGCCACCCACTATTTTCAAAAGATCCCCATCCACCTTTGGGTGCTTCATTCCTAAGAGATTTCCTATGCGATAGTCCTTTGTATTTGTCTTATCGATTAGCCATTTTGCCAACGGCAGATTCTTTTCATTATATTCCATATTTTATTCTTCGCTTTTCATCATAACCTTACATTTCTTTTTATACACAACTCATTTTGCTCCGACATTTCTGGCTACCAATTTTATTGTACCATTTTATCAACCGCTTCTTCTATTTCTATTGTCTTTTCAATATACAAAAAGAGACCGAATTTTTTCAAGTTCTGCCTCTTTTCTCTTGCTCTACTCTTATTTTATCCCTGCACTCAATCTCTAATCTCTCTTAAAGATATCTCGTGTGTATACTTTTTCTTTTACATCGTCCAGACTACTATCATATCTGTTGGCGACAATTGCCTGGCTTTGTTTCTTAAATTCTTCCAGATCATTGACTACTTTACTTCCGAAGAATGTTGTACCATTTTCCAGTGTTGGCTCGTAGATAATTACCGTTGCTCCTTTTGCTTTGATACGCTTCATAACTCCCTGAATAGATGACTGACGGAAGTTATCGGAATTAGATTTCATTGTAAGACGGTAAACGCCTACGACTACTTCTTTTTCTTTACTTGCATCGTAATCATCATTAGCCTCATAAGCACCTGTCATCTCTAACACATGTTCTGCAATGTAATCTTTTCTTGTTCGGTTAGATTCTACGATTGCAGTCATCATGTTCTGTGGAACATCCTCATAATTTGCCAAAAGCTGCTTTGTATCTTTCGGCAGACAATAACCACCATAGCCGAAAGACGGGTTGTTATAATGACTTCCGATTCGTGGATCCAGACATACACCATCAATAATCTGCTTCGTATCCAGCCCTTTCATCTCTGCATAAGTATCCAGCTCATTAAAGTAAGATACACGCAGTGCCAGATATGTATTGGCAAACAACTTCACGGCCTCTGCCTCAGTGAATCCCATAATCAGAGTATCAATGTCTTCTTTTATTGCACCTTCCTGTAATAATCCGGCAAATGTATTCGCTGCTTTGACAAGTCTTGCATTCTCCACATCTGTTCCAACAATGATACGTGATGGATACAGATTATCATAGAGCGCTTTAGACTCTCTTAAGAACTCTGGACTGAAAATGATATTATCGCAATGAAATTTTTCTCGAATGCTTGCCGTATAGCCTACCGGGATTGTAGATTTGATCACCATAATCGCATCCGGATTATACTCAATAACTAATTTAATAACAGCTTCTACCGCTGATGTATCAAAGAAATTCTTTTTAGAATCGTAATTTGTCGGTGCTGCGATTACAACAAATTCTGCATCTTTATATGCTGATTTTGCATCTAATGTAGCTGTCAGATTTAAATCTTTCTCTGCCAGATATTTTTCAATATAATCATCCTGAATCGGTGACTTCTTCTGATTGATCAATTCCACCTTTTCCGGGATAATATCTACTGCCCATACCTCATTGTGCTGTGCCAATAATGTCGCAATTGATAATCCTACATATCCTGTTCCTGCTACTGCAATCTTCATGACTTTTATTTCTCCTTTTACATACCTTTTATATTTTTCTCAGGTAATATGTACCTATGACTGGTTCTTCATAATCTCCTGCACCGCATCATAGCTGGCGCGGTCTCCAATATCATGTCTTTTTCCACTCATCGTCCATGCATAGACATCTGTCTGATGGCTGAGCCATGCTGCAAAACTTCCCGGTGCATCTGTACTACAACCAGCTTTAATTGCCTCATCAATCCGTGCCACATCTTCTTCTCGATAACAATAAAATGGCGGCACTGCTAAATTCCCCTTCGGCACCTCTGGTTTTTCTTCATAAGAAATGATTTTGTCATCTGCATCTTTTACAATAATTGCTGTCTTCTGCTGCCGTTTCAAATCATTTTCCTCATGACACATCACACACGGTGCCTGCTTTTTCTGGCTAAACTGAATGAACTCACGGAACGAGAAATCCAAAAGATTATCTCCTGCAATTACAAGAAAACTCTCTCCACTTCTCCCTTTTATAGCCTCCAGCGCAACCTGGATATCCTTCACTGCCCCAAGTCTGTGCTCATTATCCGTAGAACCATCATCCACAAGAATTACCGGTTTTTTATAATTTAAAGTCTCTTTCCAACCTTCAAAATATCCAATAAATTTGTGATTACTTACAATCACATATCCCGTAATCTCTTCCTGCTCTCCTAAGTCATCTAAAAGCCAGTTCAAAATCGGCTTCTCATTCACCGGAAGCAGCGGCTTCGGAAAATTCTCTGTCAACGGGTACAATCTCGTAGCATACCCAGCTGCTAAAACAATTGCTATCATAATAATACTCAACCTCTTTTTAAGAAAATCTTAAGAGGGTCTGACCCCCTATTTATAAAATTCCGCATACCACTGTGCAAATTTTCTTAAGCCTTCTCGCAGGCTTGTCTGTGGTTTAAATCCAAAGTCTTCTTCTAATGCTGTGGTATCTGCGTATGTTACCGGCACATCTCCCGGCTGCATTGGTACTAATTTTTTGTGCGCGTCAAAATCATAATCTTCCGGAAGTACGCCTGCGCTGATCAGTTCCTGTTGTAAAATGTCTACGAATTCCAGCAAGTTTTCCGGATGACTGTTTCCGATATTGTAAACTGCATAAGGCGGAATCGGTAACCCGTCCTCGCCATTTTTCTTCTCCGGAGCTGCCTGCATTACGCGCTTTACTCCCTCTACAATATCATCTACATATGTAAAATCGCGCTTGCAATTTCCATAGTTAAAAATCTGAATCGTATCTCCAGCGCGAAGTTTATTTGTAAATCCGAAATATGCCATATCCGGTCTTCCTGCCGGTCCGTAAACTGTAAAGAACCGAAGCCCTGTCGACGGGATGTTATATAGCTTGCTATATGCATGTGCCATCAACTCATTGGATTTCTTTGTAGCTGCATATAAAGAAACCGGGTTGTCTACTTTGTCTTCTGTCGCATATGGCACCTTTTTGTTGCTTCCATATACAGAGGAGGATGAAGCATAAACCAAATGCTCCACTCCATTAGCTCCGTCATCATAAGAATGACGGCAAGCCTCCAAAATGTTATAAAATCCGATCAAATTGGACTCAATATATACATCTGGATTTGTAATTGAGTAGCGTACCCCTGCCTGAGCTGCAAGATTTACAACAACTGCCGGCTTATCCTCTGCAAATATCTGATTGATCAACACTTTGTCTGCAATGGATCCTTTGATAAATTTCCAAGTAGAACCTTCCTGCTTTCCTACCAGTTCTTCTATCTGGTTCAGACGATACTCTTTAATAGACACATCGTAGTATTTATTCATATTATCGATTCCTACAATATGTACCGGATGTACCTCCCGCAAAAGCTCCATAACAAGATTCGATCCAATAAATCCAGCAGCACCAGTTACTAAAATCACTTTATTCTCTAATGACACATTTTTAACTTTCATGATATTACCTTTCCTATACATTATGTGCATTTTTTGTCACTGCTCCATTATAGTACATATATGATATTTTTTCTATATCCAACAAGTTTCTTTTCTCTTTTTCTTAACTGTTTGACAGATTCTGTCACATATAATAAGGCAGGTGATACAACTTCCTGCCTCGCTCAATATTCTATCTATCCTTCGCTTCTTTAATTGCGTATATATATCTACTAAAGTCTCACTCCATCCGCGCTCTCACATACATATGCAGAATATCTTCCTTCTAATTCTGGAAATGCTTTCAAATATTCTTCTGTGACTTTCGCTTTAATGTCTTCTACCTTTTCCGGATCAACAAGAGCCATACAACACCCTTTGAATCCTGCCCCTGAGAAACGTCCACCGTAAATGCCATCTGTATTCCGCATGATTTCATATAATTTCTTCAGTTCATCACAGCCACATTCATAACTGTATATAGAAGACTTTCCACTTTCAAACACAAGCTGTCCATAACCTTCCAAATCACCTTTTCGCCACAACTCAGCTCCTTTTTCTGCCCGTGCAAATTCGCTGTAGTAATGTTCCGCACGTCTGCGCCATAGCTCTGGCAAATGATCCTTATAAGCCTCGAATACTTCATACGGCACATCACGTAATCTTGTATCTGCAAATGTTCCATAATCCATGCCAGCATATCCCATCAACGCATACGCTGCCGCCTTACATTCATCCTGACGCAGGTTATATTTTGAATTCTTCAGCGAACGCTCCAGACCAGAAAAGAAAATCGCAATCTTATACGGCTTCATACTCTGACTGGTCGGGATCAACTCATAGCTGTCATCCTTCGTATCCAGATACAGAAGATGATTCTTTTTAGAAAGCACTTCACAGCTCTGATCCAGCTTACCGCAAGACACTCCTACATACTGATTCTCCGCTGCCTTTGCAGTTAATATAAGTTCCATCGGCTCCAGATGAATATCATTCACCTTACATAATGCTGACAAAAAGCAGATAATAACTGACGCTGAGGAAGACAGTCCACCAATCGGAAGACTCCCTTCAATCACACCAGACAATCCTATCTTCAACCGATACTTTTCTCCTAACATCTTAGCTGCACCACGAAGATGATCCGCCCAATCTCCCTGCTTCTCCTCTGGCACTGCATTTACAAAAAACTGCGCACGCTTCGGAAAATTCAAAGACTGTAATTCAATGATACCATTCTGCTTCGGATGGTAAGCCATATGTATTCCTTTATCAATCGCAAGACCATTGATCTTACCGTACTGGTGATCGATATGCGCTCCTAATGGGCTTATTCGATAAGGGCAAAATGCCACATCAAACGGCTCCTGATGATATAATCCCTCGTACACCTCTACACACTTCAACTTCATAACTTTATCCTTTCTATTCTCATTCGTATCCACATATTCTACCTCTAGTAATATGTACTTTTACTATAAGATTAAATTAATTCCTTTACGAACCGAACCATATCATATTTTTTCTAGTATATTCCCAACTTACTCCATCGACTGTACTATTTCCCTTACACCTTTGGCTATTTCTAAATAAGCATCGTCTTTACGTTCATACTGTTCAATCGATTTTCCATCCTTTGGAAATGCCAAAAAATTTTTTAAAGGAGTTTCGTCCCACATACACGCTCTTACGATTACCGGAATTATCTTACATTCTCCACGCTTTTCTCTTTCTATAGCCTTTTTCATTTCGATATCATAACAATAATAAGAATCCAAGAAGTCAGAACTCAACATAAAAATAATAATGTCACTTGTATTGAGCTCTTCTTGTATTATTTCATTTAATCTGCTTCCTGCTTCCAATTTCCTATCATTCCAAGTTTCAACACGTCCATTATTTCTTAATGGTGCAAAATGTTTGTCCAATTCTTTTTTATATTCTTCATCTTTATGCGAATATGATAAAAATACTCTCGGCTTTTTCACTTGTCTTTCAACTCCTATAGCTTCATAATCTATCTGTCTAATCTCGTCTTGACGTACATTTCTTTTGTATTCCACAAAACTTCTAATCTGACTATTTATTGCGGTATATTCTTCTTTATAATCCATAACTGCCTGTTTATCTATTTCATATAATACTTCTGCTTTGCTTTTGATATCGTCTTTATTATATTTTCTTTCACACTCACTACATTGAAAGTCCTCTGTCAATAGCAATCGATGATAAACAGTACAATCATTCCCACATTCACATTGAAAATCATATTTTTCTTCTATTAAGTTCTCTTCTACCAATTCTCGAATAAATTTACTACACTCATCCGAATCTATCTCTAACCATTCCTCCAATTGATGTTGATATACACATTTCAAACTATTACATGACACATTTTTGATTATTTTCCTTAACTTTTCCAATAGAACCTTGTTCATACAAATTATAAATCTCCTCTGCAAGCCCTAAATCCTCACTTGTAAATCGTATATTGGATAATACCTTTATTCCTACATACTGCTCTTTTGTAGCATCATAAGACAACTCTATTTTTCCTCGTGCCCGATCATGCTCAATCCATAATCGATCCACCAATTTTACATCTTCTAGTGATTTTTTTAATGACAAAAAAGTTTTCGTACAAAAAACAGGTATCTCGCTCGTTTCACTACTCAAAATAGTTAACACATGTTCGAGATCTTTAAATTTTATTTTTGATACAATCATATGGATTCCCATATTCCAAATATCTTCATACGGTACATCAAAAAAATAATCACTAATGCATATTTTTTCAAACATTTTTTTCATTTCATCTTTAAAATCAAATACATTTTCTTTTAAGCAAACTGTATTTTCCCGATATTCAATATTTTTAAGCGGCAATCCCGTCAATACTTTTTGTTGAAATTTCTCTATTTCTTCATCTAAACAGTTAATCCTATTAAACGCTGGTATTTTCTTATATACTTCTGTTACTATCCCCTGGCTCATATTATGTAACGTTTTCTTATGCTGTACTCCAAATGATTTTGTTTTCACACCAAACCCCATTGATAATATTGAAGCAATATGATCCAAACGTTCTTCAGCTTTATATCCATCCCTTAATCCTTGCCGATTCCAAGCTTTTATTATCACACATTTCTTCTTCAAATCTATATCTATTGGATAATATGCTCCTGTCGCATGTATCTTTCCTTTTTCCTCAACTTCCGCATAGGCTGTAAAAAGGATTCGAATTCTTGTTACATTGCCACGATAATCAAATTCCGAAGATATTGCTGCAATTCTTTCCGGTTCTTTATACGACGGAATACTCGTCATAATATTTTTGAATTCCAGACTATTTATACCATAATTTTCTCTCAACTGATTTAACCAATTTTCAGAATCTTTCAACTTATATGCATTATCTATTTTATAAACCCGAATACTTTTTCGCTTTCCAAAAGATAATTCATCAAACAAGAAATTCTCAAAATCATCTATATCTAATCGCTCTCGTGCAATTAAATCATTCACCCAATATTCAACAGCTTTTCCTTCATCTTCTTTTGCATATTTTTTACTCTTTAAATATGTATTGATATAATCCGTACCCACATTAGCAACTATCATACCGCTTAATGTTAACATAACTCTTCCTCACGCGTTTTACTTATCAACTTTGTTATCACATTTTCTTTTTTATCTTCTGTGCATTATTTTCAATCTCTATATACTTTCCCGTATCACTCATAATCCATAAAAGATTGATATCAAATTTTTTCTCAGTAAGTTTTTTTGCAAGACTCTTTTCTTTTATTAAATCTGTTTTATATTCTTTCTCTGATTTACTTCCTAAGAGTTCTTTTATCTGCCGGATATTACAACATCTTATAAGTTCATCTTCTAAATTTCTTACCTGAATTACACAAATCACCTCCGAAACAACCTTTTCCTTATGCAGGAAATTAATGTTATCTTTTAATATTTGCAAATTTCCGGCATCTGCATCAAATATTAATACAACAGTTGTTCCTGGTTTTAGATTCATAACTCTCAGCCTCGTCAGCTTCTGTTGGGTAACATTAAATACCTGCGATTTTCCGGATACAATTAATTTCATATCGCTCTTCAATACATCCACTAACTTTTTCTCATCTTCCCCTTCAACAAAATATTGATAATATTTTTCTTTTCCCATTAACATTCCTCTTTTGAAAATTCACTTATTTCAGCAATTTCATATACATATTCCAAATTAGGAGATGTAGCAAATAAGTCATTATCTATTGCTCTTCTAATAGAATCTGTATTTCTCTTCAAATAATCTGATGCATACACACATTTTATAGGTTCTTCTTCATTATGTATATCCTTTTTCAAAAAAATGTATGAATGTTTCGGTAATGGAAGATCCATTATATCCGAATTATGTGTAGTAAAAAATAATTGTTCACCATTTCTCAGTCCATGAATCATTACATTTAAAAAGGCTTTTTCCAATTCACTGTGTATATAAGAAAATTTTTCATCGCAATAATAAAATCCACATTCTCCTTTATATATAGAATAAATCAAAGATGCGATATCTATTCCTGCTTTTGTTCCACTTGATAATATATTCTTTTTTATAACTTCTCCGTCCTGAACAAGCAAATCTCCAGACTGCATATGAACAATAAATGTATTCACAACTTCTTTTGATTTCTCTACACTTTTTATTGCTGGATCTAATGATTTTAACGTATACTCCATCACTTTTAAGAAAGAAGGATCTTGTGGAAATTCAACCGCTTTATTTCCCATATCTGATGGATATGTAAACATCCAGCCAATTGGATCGATTTTTTCAAGTTCCTCTGCATAATCTTCATTATACTCTAATGGAATTCTGTCTATCTTCGCAGCACAAGTCTCATACCTGTCCTTTTCCCCTATGTCAGTTACTCGCTTGCATACAAACACCTTCGGCAATTCGCCTTCTTCATCTGAAGGTTTTACCTTAATATCTAATCTATACATCCTCAATGAATGTCCTATAAAATCAACAGTTATAGACGCTTCTTTTTTTGTGTCTCCTACTTTCGAAACTATGGAATTGGCCTCTTTATTTTTTATAAAATTACATATACACATAAGGACTTTTCCAATCGAAGTTTTTCCAGTAGCATTTCCTCCCATTAAAATATTAACCTTTTTATATCTGAAGTTCGTCCTTTCCTGCAAATATTCATGATCAATATAAGAATCTACAATCTTTTTAGGATATGACATATTCATATGAAAATTTTTGAAAGCTAAAAAGTTATCGATTTTCAAATCCATTATTATCATTTTTCTTTCCTCTTTCGCATATTTGTTCGTATTTTTTGAACTAATAACCATCTTCATCTTACTATTTTTTCCCCTTTTTTTCAATACTATTACCATAATATTAGGAAAAAAATTATCGAAAATAGTAGATTATATTCATACTATTTTTTACCAAAGATTATTTTCTCTATATTGATATTATCATTTATGATTATTTTCAAAGTAATGCGGCTACCTCCGCATTACTCTTTATCACGTATACTTACTTCTATGTGTTTTCCCAATGCATTCGCATACTTTTCCAGCATCAACAATGTCGGGATTCTTGTCCCTCCCTCAAACCTTGCTATATTCGATGTTCTCACACCGGTTATATCCGATAATTCCTGCTGCGTTAGTCTCTGTCTCTTTCTTTCCTCCACCAATTGTCGTATCACTTCGGAAGAATCCTGCTGCACTGCTGATTGAATCATATCCGCATATGCCAGCAACCTTTTCTCTCTTTTTTCCTTTTCATTCTGATATTCTTCTCTGTTCTCTTTCATCCGATCCGCTTCCTACTATCAATTTTATTGAATTATATCATTAATGATATGAAGTTGCAATACCTTTTAACAACTTAAGATTTTCTTAATGGGGTCTGACCCCTTCAGTCTCTAGAAATTTCCCATACGCCCTAACGCTGTATTACCATTTTCTGCATTTATCAATACTTTTTAAAAATATTGTTTCTACCCATTGCGCCTCTCTTCTATTTATTATAGAGTTTTCTACTCATCTCTTTAATCTTACATATCTGGTAATAAATCTACTTCTCTTAAATTTATGTTTCCATACTTCTGTTCTACTACATCATCTAATTTTTTCAATTCCTTCGTATATTCATTTGCTAAAATATCTCTTTTTGCTAGAGAATGCTTCCTAATTGAATTTTCCAAAAGCTGCCTTTTTACTGCATACCACTGTTTATCTCTGAAATTTTTCGGTACATTATCTAATATTTCAATTGCTTTTTCCTCGTTATGTTTTTGATATCCAACATATCTTGCCTCAATATTTGTTAGTATAAATTTTCTTTTGCCACGTAAAACATTCTTTAGCGCAATCATTTCCTCTTCTGCAGTCAATGGTTCATCTATTATCTGATGATTTAACAAGCATAATTTAGCATCATATGTTTTTGAGTCATAATCCAACGCACGAATATAACATTCTTTTGCCTGTTCTTTATTGCCAAGTTGGTCAAAAACCCTTCCTTTTCTAAAAAATATTTGAGCCGGTTCTTTCTCAAATATAGATTGATTTTCTAATAATTCAATTGCCTTATCTGCACAGTCTTCTTTCTGTAACAATCTTGCCTCCAGCAAAATTACAAACACATTACTTTCATCTATTTTCTTTGCATTTTCTATTGCAATTTTAGCGTCACTAATATTATCCATTAAAATATAGCACTCTGCCAACTCCCTATAAGGTGAAAGATATCTTCTTCTATTAAGAATTGCAGTTTTGTATAATTCAATTGCCTTATTATATTTTCCTTGTTTCTTCTGTATTCTTCCCAATGCATAATAGTATCGAGCGGCATTATCTGCATTTTCTTCTAGTAAATTATCAAGAATTTTCTTTGCTTCATCATCTTCATCGAAACGTGTTAAACATAATGCCTTCACATATCTTGCTTCAACATTTTCACTATCAATCGTTATCAATTGTTCTGCAACCTTGTTCGCCTCTTCATATTCTCTATGATTATACATATCCCACATACTTGATGTTATGGTTGCAGTAAGTTCAGCTCTTACCTGTATTGCTTTATCTATTCTGCCATTAAGTGTTAAAATATGTACAGTAGCTGGTACCAATCTCATATAATTTATATCTTTTCTTTCAATTATGCGCAAAAGAGTTTTTTCCAACCTATCACAATATTCTTTACACTTTAAATCATTAAATGCAAGATCATAGAAATAATCTTCAACTAACAACTCCAATTTATAACAACCATCCTCGCTATATTTTACTATACCTGCAAAAAAAGCTTCATCTGAAAGCTTTGCAATACTATCTGAGAACTCTGGGAATACTAAAATGTATTCATTATTTCTTAAACGTGATTGACATAAAGCAACTATTTTTAAATATTCTAAACATTCATTAGATAATTCTGCATACGATATTAATTGTTTTGCCAAGCTAACCTTCAATGCTTGTATTTTTGGGGGCTGTTTTAGATAATAATCATATCCATGGTTTGCAATTCGATATGCTCCTAATTTAGCTCCTAATGGATATCCGTATAATCTTTTTGCAAATTCCAAATTTTTATTATCATCACCCGAAAAATTTTCTGGTAAATTATTCTTAATTATTTGAGCAATATTTGAATCTTCTAACCCTAAAACTGGCAACTGTCTCGTTGTGTCATAATAATTATAAGGTATATCTATATATCTGGATGTTGTCATAATTGTAGCATATGAAAACATTGGCGTATTTACAATTAAATCGGTAACAAATAACATATCTGAATTCATAGTTCCATCTTCATTCAACCACTTCTTTACATCTTTTAAAATTAACAATATATTATTTGCTGATATATATTCAATAAAATATTTTATATTTTCTTGTTGCTCAATTGTCGTTTTATTTTGATTTATCAAATTTTTTTTCGTTTTATTTGACATTTCAATTGCTAATTCTGCAATTCCTGGGATTAAATTAAAATCAATAATAATTCTTGACATTGCTTTATTAGGATATAACCATGTAAAAGCTTTTTCTGCCAAAGACGATTTTCCTATTCCCAGAATGCCTTGTAATATAATTAGCTTATATCCATCCCTAATTGATTCCTCAATATCGCCAATTTCTTTTGTTCTATTAACAAATTCCGAAAGTCTTGTTACACTACCTTCTTGAGAAAATATTTTTTCAACAATAATATCAGATGCCTTCTGTAAATCTTTTTTGTCAATATAATCATATTTATATGGTTGAAGCAATTCGGGTAAAGGTGTATTATCAAGAATAAAAATCATAAATTTACACTTATTTGCCATCATTCTAACAAAAGCAGCATTCAACTCTGCTCTAACCCAATTTGATTCGCATGCTTTTCGGCTCCAAAAAAGTACATAATGTGTTGCATACTTTAATCCTTCGTTAATTTTCTCTGGAATACTTTCTCCATTTTCAATATTCGCTGCATCATACCATGCATTTTGATTTTCAAGTTTTTGATGAACTAATCCTACTAAGTCTTTATCAGAACTTGTGTGTGACAAAAATGCTTTCATATCAATAACCTCCATTATATTTTACTACATTACATTTCCACCTAATCCTTATAAACATTTACCTTTCTTATCTTTGACTATTGTACCAAGTCGCTAACGCGACGGCTAGCTCAGGTTACAATAAATTTTCCACTCCTTTAAAATTAAAGTGGCAGTTTTTGAATTTATTTACTAGACTTAATTGTAACAGAGTTCCTGTATTACCGCTAATCCGTCACTTTCAGGATTCAGCATTATGACGGTGGATAATCCATCTGAAATGTCAGGATTTTCTGGCACCTCAGATGGATTATCCACATAGACCTGGCTAGTAAGTCGCTGCCATCCCTTCAAGGGGTGGCTCGGCTCGCTGGGTATAACCCCTTGACACCGGACAGCGTCTCAAAGCAGTACCGACTATGATGCGTTTACTGACAGTATTGTAATTAAAACTATTATATGCGAAATGAATAATTTTAGATATATAAATAGTAACCCAATAATAAGAGCATTTAGATGAACTAGGGTCTAACTTTGGTTTTTGCAGATATAAGACTAGAGCGTTTGTCAAATGCTTTATTTATATACAATTCAGGATTTTTTACAAAATCATTCCATTTGACCAATACGCAAAATCTATCTTCTTCACTCCATGAGCAACCATCTTTAGGTATATAGTAATTATAGCTGAATTCTTTTACAACTGTTGAGTCATTGATACATACAATGTTATGACTTTTTCCGCAGACAGAGCAAACTTCAGAACCTTTAAAAATTTTATCATACATGTTGGGTAAAACTATACCCAATATACCGTTTTTTGTGTTGTTTTCACCATTATATAAAGAAGCTTGAAGTTCTCGTTTGATATAGGCTTGATTTTCATATAATAAATTTTCAGCACTATATTCTCCGATTAAATGAATAGTAACCGTTGAATCTGACAAATAATCTTCTCTAATTTTCCTCATTATATAATCTTCATCAGTAGAGTTAATAGGGGTGTTTAAAGATTTATCAATCATATCTATTTTTAAATCTTCTTGTATATATTTTTTATACTTTTTATCTTCAGTTTTAAATGAAATGAAGCATTTATGTGACATATTAAATTTCTCCTATTTTTATTCACTTGGTAAACAAGATTTAATTAGATCTAAATTTTCAAAATATGTTTCTTTTTCCCAATTAGCAGATAAGTGAGTCAAAAAAAGTTTTTCGTATTTTTTATGATTTTCATTATCCCCAATAACATAGTAGCTGGTAGATAGTGTGGCATACATCCAGTAGTCAATTTCGCTCTTTTTAATTTCGGTTAAAAGTAAGTCAATAATTTCAGAATAAATTTTCTTGCTACTAAATTGTAAATAAATGGTTTCTTCTGCTGAAATGCCTTCTTTTTTTGTTTTAAAGAGAAGACAATTGGCATAGTTTTCACCAGTATAGTAATCATTACGGATTGTATATCCACGTTGATACATTTTTATTGCTTCTTCTAAGTAATCAAAATTATTATTTACTTTATATAATCTTTTGTAAATAGCCCCTGTTATTCCTAATGTTTCCAAATCTAATGAAGTATTAGGTGCTAATGTCATAATTACTTCAAGAGCTTTTTGCAAAGCTATTGTTTCATTAGGTTTTTTTGCTTTGTAAATAGCAAAAGCCAGTTGTTGAGTTACATAGTCATTATTTGGAATTGCATCGTGCAATTTGTTCCATATTTCTACAGAATCTTCAAAATTGTTTTGTTTTTTTAGTGAGTTAGCTTGCTCGATATAATTAAATATCGTTTGTTCCTTATGGAGAGCTTTTTCTAATATTTTTTCGTAATCACTATCATCTAAAGATGGCGGGGTTACGTTGGGTAAGTAGGTATAAAGAGGGCTGTCAGTTTTATTTTCTTGTGAAGCACGAACAAATTCTTTTAATAACTTTCTAATATTAGCAGCTTCATCTTCATCTAAATATTCCCCATAATCATCATATGTTAGAATTCGATTATGACTTAAATCAAAAGGAATAGAACCTTTATCACTTTTTTGCATCATTATAATAGTAGAAAAAGGCTTTAATGCATGACGAATTCCTAATTCATAAAGAGCATTTTCATTTGATGTAGTAATGTCAGCAATAACCAAATCTGATTTAATTAGCAAAGAATACATACTAATATCTATGATTTCAGAACCACTAATTTCATCAGCTCTAATTAATTGGTAATCTTTAAAATCACTATCAAATAATCGTTTGATTACTTGTTTATAGATTAAGTCTAAGTCAATTTCTTTAGAATTACGATAATCCATTTTTTTCCCAAATCCCATTACAACAAAGCACGTTTTTTTCATAAAATCATCTCCCTATAAAGCATAGTTTCGAACAGCTGAAACCAAACTAGATGAATTCCAACCAACTAGAACGGTGGCATTTTGTTGAATTTTTTCTGGTATTCGTTGATTTCCCCAAGGTTTAATGCCAATGATAGGCTTCTTCATTCTTAATGCTTCGTCGATTTCATAGTTAATCCATTCACTGTAGAGTGTATACATTCCTGCAACTACAATTACTGCATTACATCCTCGAATTTGTTGAGATAATTCTTCTCTAAGTTGTTGATTTGTTTTTGTGTTCAATGGTCTATCTGCAGAAACAGAGTGGTTAGACCATTTGAAATATGATGTGTTATTTAGCCATGTTACAATAGTAGAATATTGGCTCTCGTAATGCCAAGAGTGGCTAATCAATAAGCGATAATTTTTTAAATATGGCATACAATATCTCCTTTCTATGATATACTATTTATTTTACATCAAATAGAATTCATTATAAAGATAAATTATAAAGATATTGAGGCCTTAATTAAGAAAACTTGAATGTACTTCATTGCATTATAATTGCATTTTTTCATGTTTTTATATTGTTTTATAGTTTTATATATTGCCTTAAAATGGTTTAAAATCAACGATTTTTGCTAATACTCCGTACTGTCTGTCTGGAGTTTGAATAATATCCATATCCCTAGAAGTCACTGTTCAACAGCGGGCTGTTTGACATGATGCCTGACAGCATGCAGTAGTATATGCAGTTTTGTAGCAACTCCGTGTATATTCCGTTCCGAGGGAACCACTTGCACGGTCAAACTGATCCAGTCCCACGGAGGATCAGAGCTACTCTCACGGAGACTGAGCCAGTGCTATTTGATGCTAATTATCATGGTATTCAATGCCTTCGATACTTGCACTTGGTGTAGAAAAAGTTGCATTTTTGATGTATCTGACCAGTTTGTTAGCCTAGCGTCTATCCCATTCCGCATCAGTAAGAAGCGATCCTCAAATCCTAGTGGAACATATGTGGCAGGATCCTCCGTTTGGTGTTGGAACTCATTAGCCATTGCTGTAAGCTTCATTGCTTTTAGGAGTTCAAACGTGCTCTGGTTAATCATGAGCAATCACCTTCTTTCGCAAAGTAAGCAGCACCTCGCGTAATACCTTGTCCTTTAGGAACTGCTGTATTATCGGAACTTGTTGCCCTGACCGTATACTGTCCGTTTTTTATATCGAACCTCCTATATGAATAGTCACACGTATCGTGTGCCGACTTCATTATAGGATAAATTTATATGAATGGCTCACCTTCCGTGACGGTGGCTCTATTCATCCGTAATGGTGGCTCTGAAGTAAATCCTCAATAATCAGTACCTGTTCATCTTACCACATTTCTGAGATACTCGCTCTAACAATATTTTCAACTCGACTTCGTGCAATTCGCTCGATTTTCGCGATTCGTGTTACTTTATCCAGGAGGATTATCTCATGAATGCAAAACAAAAGCTTCATCAGGTCCATCTTCAGGAATGGGCCATCAGATTTGCAGATCAGAAAGCCAGCGGTCTTACCGTTCGGCAATGGTGTGAACAGAATAAGCTTTCATTTCACACCTATAACTACTGGAAACATCTTCTCAAGGAAGAAGTTGTTGACCAATCCCTGCCAGATATTGTTCCACTCTCACTTCCTGTTTTCTCAGGCTCTGACTCTTCGTCAGGAACAACCGCACCTGCATTTCCTTCCATTCGTGCAATTCGCTCGATTCGCTCAAATAACTCTAATGTAAAAATGTTGATAAATGGTGTTTCTATCGAAATAGATACAGCGATTTCCGAAGAGTTCCTCGGTAAACTTATCAAGGCGGTGTGCCATGCTTAAAGATGCTGATCACAGTTACTTTGCCGATGTCTACATCGTCTGTGGTTACACAGACCTCCGCTTCGGAATTGATTCGCTGGCTGCCATCATCGAACGCAGATTTCATATGAATCTGTTTGTACCTAACACCCTGTTCCTTTTCTGTGGCAGGTCTTCCACCAAGATCAAGGGACTTCTCTGGGAAGGTGATGGTTTTCTTCTCCTTTACAAGCGCGTGGAATCTGGTCATTTCACATGGCCACGTTCTTCCAACGATCTCAGGTCTTTATCTGCAGAGCAGTTCCAATGGCTGATGCAGGGATTTGCCATTGATCCTGTCATCCACGATATCACACCTGACAATTCTACTTGATTCGTACTCGGAATTTACCGTTTACTATTGGTTAATGGAATTTGCTTGTCCTCTTTCTTTCCCATCTTTTAATCCTCATGTAATTCTATTTTTTCTCAAAATTTTCTTAATGAGATCTGACCCCTTCAGTCTTCTAATCCATTCAAGCCACCTCCAAGGGTGGCTTAACTTCTTCTGATTATTCAGTTCCACCTTCTCTGGAATAATATCATGACCTTAAGATTTTTTTAATGGGGTCTGACCCCTTCAGTACTAATCTCTCTCAAAGATATCTCGTGTATATACTTTTTCTTTCACATCATCCAGACAGCTATCATATCTATTCGCAATAATTGCCTGACTCTGTTTCTTGAATTCTTCTAAATCATTGACTACCTTGCTTCCGAAAAATGTTGCTCCTTCTTCCAGTGTTGGCTCGTAAATGATTACGGTCGCGCCTTTTGCCTTGATGCGTTTCATGACTCCCTGAATGGAGGACTGGCGGAAATTATCGGAATTTGATTTCATGGTCAATCTATAAACACCAACAATAACTTCCTTCTCTTTGCTTGCATCGTAATCATCATTTTTTCCGTAAGCTCCGGTCATCTCCAGCACATGTTCTGCAATGTAGTCTTTTCTGGTACGGTTAGACTCTACGATTGCCGTCATCATGTTCTGTGGCACATCTTCATAATTAGCCAAAAGCTGTTTTGTATCTTTCGGCAGACAGTAACCACCGTACCCGAAGGATGGGTTATTATAATGACTACCAATACGCGGATCCAGACATACGCCATCGATAATCTGCTTGGTATCCAGACCTTTCATCTCAGCGTAAGTATCCAACTCATTGAAGTATGATACACGCAGTGCCAAATATGTATTGGCAAATAACTTTACAGCCTCTGCCTCTGTAAATCCCATAATTAATGTGTCAATGTCTTCTTTAATAGCACCATCCTGTAATAATCTGGCAAATGTGTTCGCTGCTTTTACAAGTCTTGCATTTTTTACATCTGTTCCAACGATGATACGTAACGGATACAGATTGTCGTAAAGTGCTTTTGATTCTCTTAAAAATTCCGGGCTGAAAATAATATTGTCACAGTGATATTTTTCTCTGATGGATGCTGTATATCCAACCGGAATCGTAAACTTAATCACCATCACTGCGTCCGGATTATATTCAATCACCAGTTCGATTACATTTTCCACTGCAGACGTATCAAAGAAATTCTTCTTGGAATCGTAATTGGTCGGCGCTGCAATGACTACAAAATCTGCATCTTTATATGCGGCCTTGGCATCTAATGTTGCAGTCAGATTCCAATCCTTCTCTGCCAACTATTTCTCAACATAATCATCCTGAATCGGTGACTTCTTCTGATTAATCAGTTCCACCTTCTCAGGAATAATATCATGACCTTAAGCTTTTCTTAATGGGGTCTGCCCCTTTCAGTTTTCTCATCAATGATATGAAGTTGCAATACCTTTTTCACATCTTAAGCTTTTCTTAATGGGGTCTGCCCCCTTCAGCTTCAACAGTTTTTATCTTGTAATTTGCTTTCTTTTCTTAATAAATCGATTTGCAATAAATTGAAACTCCTCTTTTTTATAATTCATAAGTATAACTAACATATTAGGAAATACGGCTGCAATTATCATCTGAGCAAAAAATATTACTATATTCCCCCCATCTAATCTAGAAGTGATTCCCCATGTCAATATACATAGAATAAAAGTAATTATGCCTTCTTTCAAAATTTTTATAATACCTTTACTAGCATTCTGTTTAAGTACATCTTCATACACTACTTTTATATCTAATGGTAATCCTATTACTGCATGTGTAAAGACAGAAGCAAATATAATTCCAGCTACTCCATATTTCTTTACAAGAAGTATATCCAATATCAAATTACTAAACGTTACTAATATCTGTCTTAATAGAGTCTTATTCCATAATCCAGCAGGTGATATATAAACCATCGTTAAAAACTGTCGTTGGCTATTAACATAAAAATAAACACAACACCATATCATCGCTATATTAGACAATAAATAATCTTTTCCCAACCACAAACACATGAAAGGCTGATACAAACAAAGCAAACAAATAGTACACGCAGTACCACCCCACCAACTAAAAAATGCAAGCGATTTAAAAATACTACGATTTTTTTCAATTGTCTCTGTATATATAACATTTCCTACACTCGCTACAATCGCATTATATGCAATCATAACAAAAGCAAGCACTGCACTAGAAATATAAGAATAATTACCATACATAGCGATTGGCAAAAGCCCTAGCGATGCTGAAATAACAATATTATCTACTGAATTTGTAAATTTAGAAGTAATAGAATGAGCCGCTAAAAACATAACCTTTTGGCGAATAGTCCTTTTTAATTCAGTTGATACCTCTCCTCTCGGTTGTAAGGAAGGGTACATTTTATTAGATTTAAAATTAACGGCTAAATTTGTTACAATCTGTGCAACAGGAAGCATTAATGCATATAAATAATAATCCTCAAATAATAACAATATGATTACTTGAACAACATATTTTACTAATTCAACACATATATTAATTTTATGAATAATATCTGCTCTTTGCTGAACCTCTAATAAAACGTTTTTATAAGAATACATCAAATATGACACTACTGATTGCGCTAAATATATCCCATATAGTATATATATATTAATGTTTTCTGGATATCCTGTTTTGATAAAAAATTTTAAAAATGGAAGTAATAAAATCCCTATTGCCAGGGTAATTACTCCTACAAGATTATACAATTTCTTCAGTAAATTAGTTAATGCACATATTGTATCATTATCTTGTTCTGCTACCGGTTTATACATACAAAAAGCTACAGCAGATCCAAAGCCCAATTCTGTCATATTTAACATTGTCAGAATTGATGTAAATAAACTAGTTATCCCCAAATAATCTGCTCCTAATTTGTATACAATAATAGTTCGAATAGCAAATGGCATAACTAATGAAACTATTCGATAGCATACACCAAAAATCATATTTCGCGCACTATTCTTTGTCCTTTGACCCCCCATATTATCTTCCCCCTAATACATGACGCAAATCCATAAAACATTCTTTTAATGTTTTCCGTAATATATAATAGGTGTACCGCATCAAACATCTTATATAAACATATGGAGAAATTGAGGGAATTATCATCTTGAAATCTTCAGCAAATTTCTTAACATTCTTATTAATCATATACAAAAATGGTCCATTTACATTAGTTTTTGTTAAAAATTTAAATGGCTCATTATATGCATCTACATATGTAACGGGCTCAACATTTGCCATTTCGTTCAAAAACCATTGATGAAATTGATATCCGTTCATTCTATTAAATAATATCATTTGAGGCGCTGTTTCTGAAAAAATTATATTGTGTGCACATGACCCACCTATACTAGCAAACACTTTACAATAATTCACATAATTTATTTGCTCAGATAAAGTATGCTCTTCCGGATAAATAATTGCATATCCATTACTCTTAAATAACTCTACAATAATTTCTTCTCCAAAATCACTTTTTAATTGTGAAGAAAATTTTGATCTTGAAAAATAGACTTTTTCAGGCATATAATCAGTTGGTTTTTGCACATTGCCAACAACCTTGTGTATTATTTCTAGATATTCTTTATGCCAGTGTGACAACGGAACATATGACATTTCTGGAATAATAAGCGTTTCCACCCTTGTTGGTTCTGATACCATTACAATTTGATTTTCTTTAATTCCAAACATTTTTAAAAATTCAATTGCCGATTGATGCAAACCAATTCCCAACTCTGGTTGAGTTGCTAAAAATATATATTTATATTTTTGAGGGTCATCAATTGCAATCCATAGTCGCGAAATAGAATCTATTAAAAAACTTCCATAATGTCTGCGATATTGCCCTAAATATACATATTCCCCATTCAACTGAACAGTATTATCCAAATCACTATTTTCAATTAACTCTTTAGACTTTTTTAACCCGTCTCGTTGAAAAGCAAGTTTAACTGGAACATTTTCTTGTGAATAAACACCTCCCATAAAAGCCTCATGAAATATATTCTTATCGGGCAAGCACAACGTATTTTTTTCTTTCTCTACCCTTAGTCGATTCATATTCTGATGAGTATGTGTTCTATGTTCTACCCAACCTCTAGTTGTTTCATTATCATAGCAATATTTCGTATACATGTCATAGCGTTCCATACAGTTTATACTTCCTTATCATATAATCTTTAATATCAATTTATTGACCAGCACATTCAAGTTTTATTTATATCAATGATATATTGCTTTATGAATTGCATCATATATTCGTTCAGAATTTTTATTATCCTTAAGTTCAAAAAACTTATCAATTCTCATTCTAAATTTCTCATCTAAACTAAAATTATTCTTCATACATTCCAATATCTCACTTATTAATTTATTACTCTGATATACTACTTTTCCAAAACCCATCTCATCATAACTAAAATAGCCTTTTGTAAAATCATAATGTTCATTAATATATTTTTTTCGATCAAATTGAAAATATATTACCGGCTTTCCCATGTAACCAAAATCAAAGAAAACTGATGAAAAATCAGTAATCAATAATTGAGATTCTTTAAGGAGTTGTTGAACATCAAAATGTGCAAAATCAGCAATTACTATATTAGAACTTGCATTATTAAAACAATCTACAAATTTTTGTAATTCATAATGCGGATAAAAAATCAATTTAATATTACTTTTCAATAATCTCTCATTAAGATTTGAATCGCATAATATTGAATTCCACTCCTTATAGAATTCTGAATCGAGAAATTCTTCTACAGTAATATTCTGTAGCCATTTACGAAAAGTCGGCATAATCAAAATTTGTTTTTTTTCCTTATACTGATGTAAATTGTCAAATCTTGCCAATCCAGTATAGCGAACAACACCTTCAGGATGATTAAATTCGGACTTCACATAATCATATTCTGGCTTCGCACCACATATAAATAAATCTGGTTGAATATTCGGATATTCTAACCCTGGTTGAAAATCTTTTATTATACCATGCTGAAGAAACACATTCTTTTTTTGAAATAATCTAGGCAATTGTCTAACATAATCTGCTTTAGGAATATCTCCTCCCCAAACACTTGAAGATATTCTTACTCTGCAAAGCGCATAATAAATGTAATGTTTAAAAGACCCGTATTCGATTACTTTCCCTAATTCTTCTACTCTCGAATAATCTGAAGAAGTTTTTTTTATTATATAAACAGCTTTTTGTTCAGGATGATTTTCTTTTAAATATTTATAAAAAAAATAGCCATTATCTCTAGCATCATCTCCACGCTCTGATAAAATCCAAATATCTCTCATATCTGGTTTCATTATTTTTATAAAAAAAGTGCATACATAAGCTATACATATTTTAATCAAAAACCAAATTATTCTCAACAATCTTTTCATACTTGTATTAATCTCCATATTATTTTTAACTAATCATTATCAAATATTTTTACATTTATCTTATACCTTTTTCTTTACTTCACAGCAACATCAGCTTTTCAATAAATCAAATTTTACCGTTTAATTCATATATATTCTTATAAACCATCATAACTGAATCCAAAGAAAATTTACTACAATCATACACTATATGTTTTCCGCCTGTACTCTCAAAATCATCACCTATAAATTTAGCCCATTGCTCTGCTCCAAGGGTAAGTGGTAAAAACACACAACCTCCGCAATCACACATTTTAGGTACTGAATCTGAAATAAAACATCTCACTCCCATTGCCTGAGATTCCACTGGAGCAATTCCAAATCCTTCTAGTTTAGACGGAAAAATAAAATAATTAGCATTATTTAATAAAGCTGGGGAATCTGCATCGTCTGGAAAAAATATTATATTTTTTTCCAAATTGTATTCTCTAATTTTTTCTTTCATTTGCTGTAAATATCCTTTTTCAAGCTCAAATCCTTCTAATAAAAGTTTTGCATTTGGATATTTTTTTACCAAATATTTCATTATTTCAATAGTAAATAATTGATTTTTATTACTACCATATGATGCGATCTGAATCAATGTAATATCTTCTGGTTTATTTTCCAAATTATATTTTGCAGAATCAAATCGTCTATCATTATATGCATTCGGTACCGCAATACTTCTAGTATTCTTCCCATACATAGACAAACAAGCCTCTCTTGAGCAACCAATTAATACGTTAGAATAACGTTTTATCAATTTCAACTCAAAATACGCAAAAATACGCATAAAAATTTTATTTTTAGGAATTGAAGTTAATATATGTGTATGCGTTACTCTAACTGGAACTCCACATTGAAATGCTGCTTTATGAATATGACCTGCTTCAAATTCGACATTAGTATGTACCACGTCATATGGTCCGTTTTCCTCAATCACCTTTTTAATTCGATAAAAATTACTAGCCCATCGAATATACAAATCTAGTCTTTTTCTAAATTTACTCGACCCTTCATAATTATTTAATCTTATAATTTTCCCTCCATATGATAAAAACTCTTCATCATATGGTCCCTTTTCCTCTGTAAAGATTAATATATCAAAGTCATATATTTTATTCAAAGACCGAACAATATTCATCACAACCATTTGTACTCCACCGTGTTGCAGGCTATGATTATTTATAAAAAGAACTTTCTTTTTCATAATATTCCTCTATGTAAAAATACTATTTATCGTTCAATAATTCAAATTTCTCCACTATTCATTGAATTATTTTTATTATCAAATATTTTATCATTATTTTCTTAACATCACTTTATTATACTCATACTTGTCTATTTATTTGATAGCTGTATCCGGAAGTGTTATCCAACTCCCTAATATTTTATCCCATTTTTCTGGATAAAATGGTTCCATTCCTGCATCTGAATAAAATGTAAACTCAGAAAAATAAACCCTTCCATTAATTTCATACCAATCTGTTCGTAAAAAAGGAAATCCTGAACTACATTTTTTCGAAAGTTCTAACATTTTTTCTAAAGTCTTCGGTTTTTCTGTTTTTATTTTGCTATTTGGATAATTTTGATGTAAATCTAACAAATTCCAATCAGCATCAAAATAATCAATACTTTCATCATGTGTTTTATCATTTTGGATTGCCTGAATAATTTTAGGAATGCCGTTAAAATTAAAAATCTTATATACCTTTAAATGAACTTCATCGCCATTCTGCATATACTGCTCCGCAATCACACGTGGTTGTACATTTTTATAAGGCCACTCTCTCATATACATATAATAATTTTTGTAAAAAGTCTTTTTTAAAGCTTTCTTTGCACCATTCAAATCAAAGGTACTTTTATCTCTACATATATACATTCCACCACAGCCATGCGTTGTTTTTAGTACAAACTGTGACGGTAATTTATCAAATTCAATGTCATCTGGACTATCCCATACAGCAATTAACGGGACAGAATATTCTTCACCTATAATATTAGCAATATATTTTCTTACTTCGTATTTATCAACCATTTGTGTAAAAATGGGACATCGATAGTTAAGTTTCAACCATTGCATTTTTTCATTAAAAGTTTCCGGATTATTTAAATTCAATTCATACCCCATCTTTGCCAAAAAGAATTTTTTTAAATATTCTTCATCTTCCATGGTGTCATATTTCCCTTTCGCTGCATTAAACCTGAAGCGATAATTTGAATCAAATACATATCTGTTAGCTGCTCTGATAATCTTCTTTAAGTTCATTTTTCTCTCCCTTATTATTAATATAAACCTGTAAAAAACATAAAACTAAAATAAAATAGGTTCCTTTAGTATAGTAGGATACCGTTCCATAATCAGCAATTGTATGAACTATTAATGTTATTAAACACGCATCAGAAACTGATTCTTTTCTCAATGCAAACGGCAACAACTTAATTACTAAATATAATATCATTCCATAATAAATACAAAATCCTACTATTCCACCGCTCGCTAATAATTCAATAAAATTATTATGCAAATATGTATTATGCCCCGTTGCTGCAATTGCTACTTGGTTTGTGTTACCAATTCCCACACCCAATATAGGCGTTTTCAAAAATTGTTTCCAACCTGCTTGAATATATAATTCTCTTTGTATTACTGATCCTTCTCTAACGGATTTTCCCTGCGAGTAATCAACTAATGACTGAATTCGTTCATTAAGCCCAGAAAATACTTGAAATCTACTAATAAAAAATATGACTGCTATTATGATAATCACTGCAATAACTATACGAAAAATTCCTTTTAAAAAATTTTTTTTCTCTCTATAATGAAAAAATATAACTAAAAATACTCCAACAATCAATTCAATTATTGCTGTACGGCTTTGTGAAAAAGCTACAAGCATAATTGGCATAATTATAGCAATATATTTCAATTGCATTCCTTCATAAAAAATAAAATAAATAAACAATACCGCAGATATTGCTGCCCACATTCCAATCGCATTTGCATTAGCATAATCATTACCTATCCGTACAGTTCCAGATGCCATTGCCAAAAAACGTGATACTCCATAAAAATACAGAGAATACATAGTAACAATAACACTACTCCACATAATTACAGATAAAATTTCTCTTGACGATCCATTATTATAATAACGCCAAAATACAACTGTCATACACAATAGTATTTCTATAATAGTAATAGCCTTAGAACGCGCTTCTGTTCCATTTTTTGCCCATAATGAACTCACAAAACAAAATGTGGCAAATAATATTATCATTCCATGAAACTTTGTAATTCTTATACAAATACGACCATTATTTCTAATAGCCATCGTAACAAAAAGCAATCCACAACACGCTGCAACACTTATGGTACTAAGTTGACTTGTATTATATATCAAAAAAGAACTACACATCAATAAAAGTAATAGCCATGACAACCTATCGTATATTTTACTTGTATTCATCCCTCTTTTAATCTCCAAAGATAATTTTAATAAATTGATCTGCTACAGACTGAATATCATATTGTTCTTTAATAAATTGCTGTTCTCGGCTTTCTCGTTTAATACCTATCTTAGATAAAACTTTTTTTGCCCAAACACTTTCTGCTTCTGATAAAGAACAAAAATCAACAAGCCCGGTAATGTTCACTTCTTGTGTTATAGTATCTGATAATATCACCGGCAATCCAGTTGCTTGTGCTTCTATAACCACATTTGGCATTCCTTCATACAGTGAAGGCAATACAAATACATCCATAGCTGAAAGTATTTGATCTATATCTGAACGTACACCTAAAAAGATAACTCTATTTTCGAGATGACGATTTTCTATCATCTCTCTAACACTCCCCTCTAACGGGCCATCACCTACCAACAAAAGTAATGCATCTTTATTGATTTTGCAAATTTCCTCAAATATTTTTATCAAGAAAATATGATTTTTTTGTTCATAAAAGCGTCCGACATGACCTATGACAACTGCATCTTTTTCTATGTCTAGTTCATTTCTAATTTTTGAACGATAGCTTTCTTTATATTGAAAAATAGATATATCAACAGCATTATGTAAAATATTCACTTCATGACTATCGTATGCTTTTTTACCAAAAGTATATTTAGCTGCTAAATCAGAAGGCGCTATTTTAACGTCCACATATTTGTCATATAATAACCTTCCCATTCTATGTGCAATAACTGATAACATACTACCACCATCACTAGAATTGCTAGAACGAACACAGCATCTTTTTACTCCCGCTTTTTTTGCAACTTTCAAATCTAAAAAGCCTGCTGCACTCGATGTAATCCGTAATACTACTTCGTACTTTTCTTTTCTTATCAGTTCATCAAGCTGTTTTTTAAATTCTCTTACATTACTTGACTTTGATGGAATATAATAAATCTTCCCTCCTAAAGCCGTTATTTCATTATCATAAAAACCTTTTTGCTGTATATTAACACCAAAATCCATTTGATATTTCGTTTTATCAATCTGACGGTATATTTTCATTAAGAAAGTTTCTGCACCGCCAGTGTTCATACAACTAATTAGGCATAGTACTCTTTTCATAAGTATTCCTCTTTCACACTTCTAAATAATTACAAATATTAGTTATTACTGTATCTTTTGAAAACGAATGTGCTTTACAAAGGCAATTTTTCTTCAATTGATTAGTTTTTTCTACATTCAAAGCTGCACATTCTAATTTTTTTTCAAATTCTTCCATATCTCCAAATGAATATCCATACCCTGTCACTTCATCCTCAAATACACCAACATAATTTAGCCATAAAGCCGAAACAACAGGCACACCCGCACAATATGCATCAATCAATGTCCCCGGAATACCTTCAGTATAAAATCTTGTTGGAAATAGCAATAAAAAATATTTTTTAACAGTTTCAACACTTCTATCTGCAGGAACTATTCCTTTATATGAAATATACTCAGGAAAACTATTCCTTATTTTTGTAAATTCATCCACATATTCTTCACCTATTGCTCCATATATATCAAGTTTATATATTACTTTTCCATATTTTTGATTTATCATAGTAACTACAGTAATAGCATCTTCAATACCTTTTCCCTTATTTATGCGAGAAAAAGTACAAACAGGTAATGGATATTCACGATTATAGTGTATTTCATTTTCTTTCAATATATCAAGATTCTTAAAATTAGGAATTGTCACAACATTTGTTAATCCTTGATTTTCTAAATCTTTTTTCATTTGATTTGTTTCAACCCAAATTCCATCAAATTGCCTTAGCAACTTACCTATCCATTTTTTTCTTTCTATATACGTAGGTAACCAACCACCAATAACATCATAAAATATTTTTCTATTTCTTTTATATAATACTAAAAGAATTGCAAAAACACCTAATCCATTCTCGGCTGGCAACATAATGAGACGTTCGCAATTATTTGCAACTTTTAAAAATTGTTTAAGTACTTTTAATGGCTTTTTTCTCCATCCCATTGTTTCAACAAATTCTAATTTTTCATAACCATATCGTTCAGTTAAGCCATAATAAAGTGCTCTAGTTTTTACAGGTTGCCCTCCCGTATCCAATGTATCAAATCCGAATGCACCTATAACTCCTATTTTCATCTTTAGCTTTCTCCTTTCTGATATCCCATCTCCAAATAGAATTTGTATTTTTCTATACATCCCTCACTATCCACTACTAATTCATTTTCCGAATTCTCATATTTTCATATAAGAGATTAGTCTCTGTCGTTTTTTCTTTAGTGGCATACCAAATGTCCGGAGCTATGACTATGCTCTCTTTACTTGCCCCTAAAAATGCTCCCCACCAAGAAAATGAACTATTAGATATTACAAAATCTTGACACTTTTTCATTAAAAGAAGTTGCTGTGCAGATGTCAAATTTCTTATATACTTTTTGTGCACATCACAAGATATATTTTTTGTTTTTTCTATTTCATCTGAAAAAAACAAAACACATACTTCTTTATTTTTATATTTCTCATTAATAATTTCTTGAATTCCCTCTTGAAAATATCTTTTAGAGCAAATCGGCCAGCCTTGTCTAATATAGTCCTCCCCCCATCTGATACTAACTGCAATATAATTAACATGTGGATCAAGTTCTATTTTTTCGTAATTATCATTATCGCATATATAATCATTTAAAATTTTTTTAACTTTAATAGCCATTTTGGCATCTTGAAAATACCCGTATAAAAATACGCTTTTTTTTATTTGAATGTTCTCTATCCCTTCTGCACTTCTCTTAGAATAAATAAGTCCATTATTTAATAATAGTGGTTTAATAGGTTCGTGATTTTCCATAAATTTTTGTACTATATGATATATCTTTCTACTGCATTCATAAACAATGGATTTATCGACTTTTTCATCAAATAAACGCAATTTTTCATCTTGTATTAAATCAAATATTTCAAAATTTCTTACTTTATAATTTTTATATTCTCGCGTATCTAAAACAATTTCTGTATCGGTATCACAAATGCCTTTAACATAATATGCACAAGCTAATATAAATAACTGATTTCCCAATCCTCCTCGCATTCTCGCAACTATTTTGTCCATCTTCCCCTCCGATTAATCAATTTATAATTTAAATTTCTTTTTTTTCTTCACATATCGTTTTTTCTTATAAAACCCAAACATTAAATTTCTTCCAGTACTAATAAAACTTGATAATTTACTTAAATTCTCTGCTACACGATAAAGCCTATAATGCCAACCAATCATTGTCTTAATACTATGTGTACTAATACTTCCACTTCTACCTTTTCGGTACTGCGCCAAATACTCATCTAGCAAATAGCAATCAGCCTTTTTGCAAACTTTTAGCCACATGGCATAATCGTTGTTTTTCTTAATATCCTCGATTTGAATTAACCCGACTTTTTCAGCATCATACATAACAGTAAGACAACCTGGCCAGCAGTAATTGAACATTCCTGTTTTCGTAATCTTTTTCGGTCCTGTTACTTTTACCCCCGTTTTCTCTCCTTCTGTATTAATTTCTTCATAATTTGTGTAAGAAAAACTATATCCATTTTTTTTCATAAATGTTATCTGCTTTTCTAATTTGTCGGAGCTCCACAAATCATCACTATCCAAGAATGCAATCCACTTTCCATTTGCCTCTCTTAATGCTTTATTTCTCGAAACTGCTGCTCCTGAATTTTTTTCATTTTTGTAGATTCTAATTCGCTTATCTGTAAATGTAGCTAAAATATCATCTGTATCGTCTGTCGAACAATCATCTACAATAATCAATTCCCAATTTGTATAGGTTTGTTTTAACACTGACTCAACTGTCTCTTGAATATAAGAAGCCGTATTGTATGATGGCATGATAATTGATACTAGTTCATCTTTATTTGACATTGTATCTTCTCCATTTAAAATGCATTTTGCTTCTTCCTGCTTCTGATCATATTCTTCCTGACTGACTTTTCCACTATGTAACAGGTAATCTCCAAAGTCTTCCGCTGTTGCCATATCTCCCTCTGTGATTCCCTCCTGTTTCACAAATGCTTTTAATACAGTCTGAAGAATAATCTTAATATCTCCCAAGAATGTAATCTTCTGAATATACTTCAAATCCCAGTTAAGTTTATCTTCCCAGTCGATATCATTTCTGCCATTCACCTGTGCAAGTCCTGAAAGTCCCGGTCTTACATTATGACGTTTTCTCTGCTCATCCGTCATAAATACCATGTCTCTGACAAGCTGTGGTCTAGGTCCTACGATACTCATATCACCTTTTAAAATGTTAAATGCTTCCGGTAATTCATCAAGGCTAGTTGCGCGAAGCGCTTTGCCAAATTTTGTAAGTCGTACTTCATCTAGAAGAAGATTACCGTTTTCATCTCTTTCATCTGTCATAGTACGAAACTTATACACATTAAAAACTTTTTCATCTTTTCCCGGTCTTGGTTGTTTGAATAATACTGGACTTCCAAGTTTTATTCTAACCAAAAATGCAACAAGCAGATATAGCCAGCCAAATACGAGAATTGCCATAGAAGCACAGATAACATCAAATGTTCTTTTTACATGCGCTTCATAAAATGTTATCTTTCTTTCCGTACACGTCTTCTCTTTTTTATCTTCTTTTTGTTTTTTCTTCTTGTGATACAGTAATGCTCCACTGACTGCTGCAACTGCTGTTGATAAAAAAACTGCAACTTTTTTATTTTTCATTCTAAACCCTCATAGCACTCTTTTAATAATTCTGATTTCAAATTACTCAAAACAAGCTTTTATTACTTCAATAATTCTATCCTGCTGCTCTGCTGTCATTTTATTATCACTTGGCAGACACAGTCCTCTTGTAAAGATATCCATTCCTATATCTGCTGCCCCGCCTGCTATATAAGCATTAGATCTTGCACGTCCATTTCCATCTCTGACTACAAATGGATTCAGGCGGTAAATTGGCTGCATATGCATTGGTTTCCAGACTGGACGTCCCTCTGCGTTAATACTGCTTATTACTTCCAAGATCTCTGTCGGGCAAGTCTTTCCACTCTCTTTTACATAGCAGACATCTTGTTCGCCTCGCACCTGCTTACACATCGCATCTTCATCAATAAGCATACAGGAAAGCCAGTAGTTAGGTTCAGAATTCTCCAAATCCATTGGATTCATAGATACTGGCAAATCCTTGAAGCCTTCTTTATATCTCTCATAGATTGCTTTTTTCTGAGCAATATGTTCTTCCAGATATGGAAGCTGTCCACGTACCACTCCTGCAATGACATTACTCATACGATAGTTATATCCCAGTTCCTCATGCTGGTACCAAGGCGCAGCCTCTCTTGCCTGAGTAGACCACTTGCGAACCTTATTTGCAGCTTCCTCGTCATCTGTTAAGAAACAGCCGCCGGCACTTCCGGTTATAATCTTATTTCCATTAAAGGAAATAGTATTGTATTTTCCAAATGTACCGGTCTGAACACCTTTGTATGTTGCTCCCATAGATTCTGCTGCATCTTCCACTAAAATAGCTCCATGCTTTTTAATAACTGCATTTAATTCATCTACTTTTCCCGGTGTACCATAAAGATGTGCGATTACAACTACTTTTGTATCCGGATAAATCTCAAATGCTTTCTCTAATGCTACTGGATCCATGTTCCATGTATCATATTCAGTGTCGATAAATACTGGTTCACCGCCCTCATATACAACCGGATTTACAGTCGCATCAAAGGTCATATCGGAACAGAATACTTTCTTACCTTCTAACGCTCCGTGTCCCACTTTCGGCATACCATATGCTTCAATACCAGCCAGCTTCATTGCCAGATGCAGTGATGCCGTTCCGGCAGATAATCCTACTGCGTATTTGCAACCGATTTTTTCACATACTAATCGTTCTACTTCATTGATATTTGCGCCCACCGTGGACATCCAGTTTGTCTCATATGCTTCTTTTACATATTCAATCTCCGGTCCATGCATGGTTGGGCTGGATAACCAGACTTTCGATTCAAATTTTTCAAATGTGTTTTCTTCCTTAAACATGTCTCTCTCCTTTTCTGTTATCCACTTCAATTTATAAAATATTATGAAGTAATCCTTTAGAATATTGCTGCCTTCATTCCAGGCTTCTTATGTACTTCAACTTTCTCTTCTGCCTTTTCTTCCTGTTTTTCATTTGCAACATGGCAGTTGACTTCTTCTGGGTTCTTGAATGTTGGCACGACTTTTCTCATTGCCTGCTTTGCGATCAGATTGTCTCCACTGTCACAGGCTTCTCTGAGGATCTGCATCTTTTCTTCAATCTTTTCTTGGCTTAAGGCTGTATCTCTTTCGATGAAGATCATACTGTTTTCAGTCTTGTCCAGTTCTTCGGTCTTCACGAGTAATTCTTCATATAACTTCTCGCCTGGGCGGAGTCCTGTCTCCACGATCTCGATTCCTTCTACGCCGGATAAGCGGATCATATTTTCTGCCAGATCAAGGATCTTCACTGGCTGTCCCATATCCAGCACAAAGAGTTCTCCGTTCTTAGCTATCGCACCGCTCTGTAACACAAGCTGTGATGCCTCTGGAATTGTCATAAAGTAACGGATAATTCTTTTATCTGTCACGGTTACTGGACCACCGTTGGCAATCTGACGCTTGAACAATGGAATTACGGATCCTGCACTTCCAAGTACATTTCCAAATCTTGTTGCACTATATTTTACTTTTCCATGAGTGCTTGCACTCTGTACGATCATCTCGCACATTCTCTTTGTAGCACCCATAACATTGGTCGGATTCACGGCTTTGTCTGTAGATACCATCATGAAGCGTTCTGCTTCATATTCCTCGCACAGCTCTACCAAGTTATATGTACCAAATACGTTGTTGTAGATAGCTTCTACGCAGTTGTGCTCCATAAGCGGCACATGTTTGTGTGCGGCTGCATTGATCACAATCTGTGGATGATATGTCTCAAAGACCTTTTCCAGTGCTTTTCTGTGAGTAATGGAACAAATCTCAATCTGCAGATTTAATTGATTTCCATAGGCGATCTTTAATTCCTGCTGTACATCATAAGCACCATTTTCATAGATATCCAGGATGATGATCTGCTTTGGATGCATCTTTGCAAGCTGGCGGCAAAGCTCTGAACCAATCGATCCACCGCCTCCGGTAATGAGCACAACTTTATCTCTGTAGTATGCATTTGTCTTTTTATCTGACATTACGATTGGCTTACGGAACAGCAACTCTTCCACATCGAACTCTCTTAGATGTCTCTTGCCTCCTGCCGCATACATGGTCGGATAATCGTAGACTTTTACTTTATATCCTGCATTTTTATAAAATTCATACAGTTTTTTCTTCTTTTCCGCTTTCATAGATGGAATCGCAAAGATGATTTCCTGAATTTCATAATCTGCAAGTTTTTTTACGGTTACATCATCTTCTGTCCATACTGGAATCCCGTGGATCTCTCGTCCGATCTTTTCCTTACTGACATCAATAAAGCATCTCGGTACATAGGAAGACTGCGCATTGCCGATAAGGTCTTCTGCCAGTCCGACTCCGACGCGTCCGGCACCTATGATCGCAACTTTAATCTTACGGCTTTCCTTCTCATTGCCAGGCTCGATTCCCGAAAAAAAGTATAGAACAGAATTCAAGAATTTTCCCCATTGGCTCTCCTGATTGCCACATTTATATGCATAGCGATATAACATACGGATTGCTAACGCTCCCAGTAAGTTCAGACATGAGACGGAAAGCATTCTTGCAAATGTGATTTTTTCTACCGGCAGACATAATTCCATTAACAGATAGATGATGAATGCAATTGCGTCTGTAGAGAGCAATCGGATATAGCACTGAATCCCGCCATATCTCCATACCTGTCCATAGATTTTTCCTGTCATTCTGACAGCGAAAATGCATCCTGCTGAAAGTACTACTTGTTGAAAGATACCGCTTGTGGTAAGTTTGTCGTTTCCTTCATAAAGTACAAGCAATAAAACTGCTGCAATCAGATAAACTAACATATCATATACAATTAATATTCTTGGCATATGAAATTGTTTTTTATCCACTTGTTCTTTCAAATCTGTTTTTTTCTCATTCATCTTACTCATTCTTAAATTACTACCTTTAAATCTTTTTTTACCGCTATCATTTGTTACATTTTATCTTATCTATCGGTTTTATCTTATGATAGTTATTTTCTAATTCATTGTCTCGTTTATGTCATTCATTTCTCAAGCCCAAGAGAAGCTGACGTATAATTTTCATACTTCAGCTCCCCTAAGCCCTAACATTTTCAATTAAGCATTCTTTTTTCTGAATGCTACAACTGCTGCCGCTCCTAAAAGAACGACTGCTGCGCCAGCGAATGGCACTGTGTTTGTGGAATCAACACCTGTTTTTGGTGATGTTCCTGTTGTATTTGTCACTGCCTGTGAAGCATCAACTTTCGCAATAATTGCGATTGGTGACAGATCCTGTAATTCAAAAGTAATCTCTTTATTGTCCAGGTCTACGTTAGATGGTGTGATAACCTCCCATACTTTACGCTCTGTACTGAAGTGAAGTACTTTTACATCTGTCATTCCTTTTGTAAGTGCAGGTACAGATAAAGTTACCTGGTATTTTCCATCTGCAGTTTTGCTTACATCTCCGATCTTTCTAAGATCCATAAATGCTGTTACCAGAGATTTTCCTTCAATCTCTGATGCAATACTGGATTCTGCCTTTGCAAGATCTTCCAGTGTCTTAGTTCCGGCATTGATGTCTTTGATCAGATCTGCTGTTGTCTTGTCAGCTGCTGCGACTGTGTCCAGTTCTTCCTGATCCATAGCATCTACTTCATAATATCCTTTGGAATTTCCGACTACAGCCATTGTTGCTGTCTTACTTGCAGCGGATACACCTACAACCTGCATTGCAAATACTGTTACCAGCATAGCCAGGCTGATCAGTTTCTTCTTCATTGGTCCTTACCTCCTTTTCCTAATTATTGTTCTATAGATACTAGTACGGCTTGTACCAGATATCTACGGTTGTCCATACCTGCATAGCAGGTAGATAGTGTGATGATCTTGTCATCTGCAGTCACACTCGCTGCTGTATCAATATTCGATTTCATATCCCGGATACCGAATACCATATCCAGGTAAGCCTGGTAAATGTCTTTGTTATCAAAGTTAAAGCTTTGTAGCAGATGCCGGTTATCATACAGGTATGCTGCAAAGATCTGGTAGTGTAAAATCTTGTCCGGCATGTAGATGATGACTTCTTTGTTCTGATCAAAGAAATCCCGGTCCATATATTGATGCAGACCGTCGAACATGGAGCCATTTGCCATGCCGTGTCCGTAGATCACGGTGTTCGGATCTTCGAAGGTCTTCGTATTGTAATCCTCGGTAAAGATTGCTCCGGCTTTGTTCTCATCATGTTCCACACTATGGTTCAGATAATAGCTGTTATCTGTTCCGCTCTGTACGATTGGATAGTCGATGACGGTTCCCGGTACTTTAATCCATGCATATATATCTGGATTCATGTTCTGTAATGTCTGGAAGTCGATTGGTATCTCGACGGTACTTTTTTGTGTCTCTTCTGGTTTTTTTGGTTCTTCTGTCACGACTTTTTCTTTTATTTTTTCATATTCCTGCCCTGCATGGGCATCCTGATAATATTGGTAATATGCAATTCCTCCGCAGATCAGTCCGGCTGCTGCCAGTATCCCTGCTACGACGTATCGTTTCTTCATGATTCTATAGCCCCTTACGTCTTATTGCTCATTTGTTTGTTTTTTCATCTATTTTATTTCTTGATAGAACGTCTCCATAATCTTTGCATACAGAGCATCGTCATCTACGTGGTATTCATCGTAGGAAAGACCTTGTGTTCCTTCTCCCGGAACAGTCCATTCTGTATAACCGTCTCCTTCGTCTGCTGTCTGGAACAACTTCATCAGACGGTCTTCGCTGATATTTGTGACGGTATATGGTTTGATTGCCACGAACAAATCTGCTGCAAATTTTGCATTTTGCTCATAGCATTCTTTTGCCTTTTTTGAAAACGCATCTAAGAATGCTTTCTGACGTTCCATCCGGTAGATGGCGCTCTGGCTTTCATCTACATCTCTGCTTCTTAAGAAAACTTCTGTATTTTCTTCGGTCAGTGTTACTTCTGCACCTTCGGCAAATTCCGGATATTTATACTCCAGACTGTTATTTGGCACAGTCACTGTCAGACCTCCTACGCTTTTTGAAAGCTCTGGAATCCCGTCTAAGTTCATAGCAAGATAACCCTGAATCGGAAGTCCATAGAAGAGATTGGACACTGCTTCCTGTGTGAGTTTGCAGCTCTCGGCACCGCCGTCTCCATATCCATAGGAGAGGCTGATGTGGTCTTTGGATTTTCCAAGGCTTTTCCCTTCCAGGTCAAAGCTTTCCACATCTGTCATCGTATCTCTCGGAATCGAGATCAGTGTCATTTCCTTTGTCTTACGGTTCAGCGACAACAGGAATAAGGCATCTGCCTGTCCTGCATCGGCTTTTCCGACTCTTGTCTCTGCCGGTGTACGCTTGTCTACTCCAAGTAATAAGTAGTTACTGAGATTTTGATTGTATTTGTAAGTCTTTCCCTGCCAGGTGACGGTGTTGGAATCATCTGCTTCCGCGGTTGCTTTCGCACTTGCCGCTTCTGCTGCTTTCTTTTTTTGGATACCTGCATATCCCAGACCTGCCACTGCAAGTACAGCTGCGCCTGCGATAATAACTGCTGTGAATCTTCCGTGGCGTTTCCCTGATGATTCTCGCCTTTCTAGTTCCCGTCTGTCTGATTCTCGCCTGCCTGATTCTCGTCTGTCTGGTTCTCGTCTGTCTGATCTTCGCTGTTCTGATTCTCGTCTGTCTGACTGGTGTTGTTCTGATCTTCGCTGTTCTGATCCTCTGTCCATGTCTGATCTGATTTCTCCTTCTGAATCTCTTCCTGCGCCGCTTTCTTTAACTCACTGCTATTTGCAGCTTCTTTCTTATGATTGAAAAATAAAAGCGAACCTAATATCAGGAATAATACGATACATGCAATCAACAGCAGAGTATTCTGAACCTTCGGGTTCGTCTTTCTTTTCTTCATACTGTTCTTTACATTCCTTTCCTACGCATTTTCATGATTCTGGTCATAGCCATACTTACTTCCATAACTGTAATAGGAATAATATTTTTCTTTTCTTGCATCAACCTTATTCAGCACAGCTCCAAGCATATGTGTTCCACTCTTTTCCAACTGCTTGATTGCTTTCTGCGCTGCACGGTATCCTACAAATCCACTCTCGATCAGCAGAATTGCTCCATCACACACCTTGCCAACAATAGCAGCATCCACCACATTTGCCATAGGAGGTGTATCGATCAGGACGTAATCATATCTCTGCTTCAATTCGATCATCAACTTCGCAAATACTTTGCCATTCAGAAGCTCGGATGGATTCGGAGCCATCGGTCCTGCAAAAATCACGTCCATATTTTCATAATTTGTTCCATATAAAATATCGCGCACCGGTGCCTGTCCGCTTAAGTACTGGGACAGTCCCTTCACGTCACTATCCACGAGATATCTCTGCACAAGGACAGATTTTCGGATATCCGCATCCAGAAGCACCGTCTTCTTACCGGCCATACCCATTTCCTTTGCGAGCTGGAAGACGACATCACTCTTTCCCTCATTTGGGAAACAGCTTGTCACAAGAATCGTCTTAATATCCGCTCCCGCAAACTGGATATTTGTTCTCAGCGTCTTTAACGCCTCCTCGTAAAAGTAATTTGATTTACGAGGATCCGTCAGCTCCACCCGAAGCTTAGATGCCTTATTGTCACGGCGGGACATTGCCGCTTTTGCCTGCGCATTTGTATATGTAGTTCTAGCTTGCTTTTCGTTTTCCTGCATCATTTCTCTTTGACTTCTTCTTTCCTGATCCATTAATATAATCCTTTCTGTCCGGAATTACACTCAATGTAGATAATCCCAGATATTTTTCTATATCTTCTTCAGACTTAATCGTATCGTCCATGATCGTGCGGATAACAATCACACCTGCGCACAGGATCATACCTGCCAGTACACCCATCACTGCCATCTTCGCCACGCCTGTATTCGATCTGGAAGTCGGAACCTCACCTTTTTCAATGATCTTAGGCGGCGTAACCTCCATCTTGTCTCCGATATACTCAGAAGCAACCTCTGACAGCTTGTCTACGATTTCCTTCGCCTGCTTGGCATCAGAATACTCCACAGACAACTGCAGAATACGCGTATCGTCCTGGTTCGTAACTGTGATCATATTCTTCAGCTGCTTATAGTCCATGTCCAGATCTAACTGGTCGATAACATCCGTAAGCACCGGACGGCTTGTAATCAAGATGGAATAGTCCTTGGTAAGCTGTGAACCCATCTGCAGATCCGCCAGAGAACTAAGCGTCGTCTCCTTAGTCAGTACAAGCATCATGGACGAAGACGTGTACAGCGGCTTCACTAAGAATCCGGCATATGCACACGCAATACAGCCGAACAGCAGTCCCACTCCCAGGATCGCCAGCATCTTCGACTTGAGCACATAAAAGAGCTCCAGTAAGTCAATTTCCATCTCATCATTGTCGTAATTCTTTCCCATTAATCTGATTTCCTTTCTTGGGGGACGGTTGGGGACGGAGGTTTTTCAAAAAAACCCCGTCCCCAATTGGACTTCTACCTGTCCCTCTTTGAATTGTGTGTATTTTTACCCTCCCATTTTCTAGGGTTTCTTTTATTTCTAACCTGTCCCTTTTTGAATTGTAAAAAATTTTGAAACAATTTATGTTTTAGGCTTGTGTGATCCGCGGTCATCTAATATTCTTCTTGCATTGCCTTGTATCAATGCCCATACATAGTCTTCAGACAGATTCTTGTTCAGCCACTTCTCAACGTGTTCTGTCTGTGGACTGCGTTCTCCGCTATTGTGCATATCTGTTCCCAGGTAATGGACCAGACCATCTTTCAGTTGTCGCTTACACCACTGTGCTGTATTATTATTCCATCCTCCATCTATAGAGCTGTAATTCATCTGGATTCTTGCTCCTGTATCAGCCAGCTCTTCCAGTCTGCCTTCTTCTCTTAACACATGATACCTTTCTACATGTGCCAAAATTGGGACATAACCTGCCATCTGCATCTGGCGCACTGCGCTGAATATCTTAGAGTAAGCTGTCCCCGGGAGGAATTCCAATAACACATATCTGCTGTCTGCCAACGTCAGAAGCTTTCCTTCCTTTAGTAACTGTCTTGTATCTACCGAATACATAATTTCCTGTCCCGGAAATACCGGAAGCCTGACTCCAAGTCGTTGATATGCCTGAATTCTGAACTTCTTACACAATGTTCGAATCTCCTGCACTCGTTCTACGGATGCATTACGGACTGAGCCATGTGGCGTTACGATCATACCTACAAAGTCCTGATTCAATGCCATGCGTAGCATCGCTAATGTCTCTTTCGGATTTGCAGATCCATCATCTATACCAGGTAGTATGTGACAGTGCATATCTATCTTTTTCATCTCTACTCCTGTATATATATTGTATATAAATTTCACTTATTTTTTACAGCACAAATACCACCTGATACTTTTGACTTGTACACAAGGTGGAAAAATTATCAATCTGCGTTATCACTATTTCATGCACTGCAAAAATAGTATTTAATTAGTCTTATTTCCTGACTACCTTTTATTACTGATTAAGACTACCATGTTTTGACAATATTTGCAATAGACAAAAGCTGTCAATTTCTGTTTGGGGACGGGGTTTTTTTGAAAAAACCCCGTCCCCAAACAGACTTCTACCTGTCCCTTTTGAATTGTGTGTATTTTTACTTTTCCTTTTTTGTGGTGATTTTCGGTTTTTCTAACCTGTCCCTTTTTGGAATTGTGGAATGTTTTTGTACAATTTGTTCTTTTACGCACTTTTTACATACGAAGAAAGCGTCAATTCTTTCTGAACTGGCGCTTTTTTACCTATATATATTCTTCCACTTCGTTTTCTTCTTCCAGCAGGTTCTCCATGCTTTTCAGGCTGATGTACAGGGTTGATGTGTTATGAAGTAGTGCTGATACGGTTGGCTGTAGGATTCCGGTGACGCCGAGTATGATGAGGGCGGTGTTGAATCCTACGATGTTGCGGTAATTTTTGTGAATTCGTTTCATTAATTTGTTACTGATCAGCTTCAGTGTTACGATCTCGCTCAAGTCGTCGCCGCTCATGGTCACGTCTGCGATTTCGCGGGCGATCTCTGCGCCGTCGCTGATTGCGATTCCGATGTCTGCTGCGGATAGTGCCGGTGAATCGTTGATTCCGTCTCCGATCATGATGACTTTTCGTCCGGCGGCTTTTTCCTGCTCTACGAAGTTTGCCTTGTCTTCCGGCAATACTTCCGAGTAATATACGTCCACGCCTACTCGTTTGGCGATTGCTTTTGCGGTGCGGTCGCTGTCCCCAGTCATCATAACTACTTTGCTGATGCCTGCTGCCTTCAGATTTTTGATGATCTGTGGTGCTTCTTCTCTCAGCGGGTCTTCGATGCAGATGACTGCTGCCAGTTTTCCTTCGATTGCCATGTACAAATGTGAGTATTCGGATGGCAGTTCTTGGAATTTTTCTTCCATTCCTTCTGGAATCTGGCTCTCTTCATCTTCGAATACGAAATGATAGCTTCCAACAACGACTTTTTGGTCATTGATTTTTGAGGAAATGCCGTGTGCCACGATGTACTCTACTTTTGAGTGGAACTCTTCATGGATAAGCCCTTTTTCCTGTGCTGCATTTACAACTGCTTTTGCCATGGAGTGTGGAAAATGTTCTTCCAGGCAGGCGCCGATTCTCAGCAATTCGTCTGGTGTCTTATCGCAGAATGGTACGACATCTACGACTGTCGGCTGTGCTTTTGTCAGTGTTCCTGTCTTGTCAAATACGATGGTGTCTGCTTCTGCCATTGCTTCCAGATATTTTCCGCCTTTGACTGTGACGTTGTAGCTGCTTGCCTCGCGGATTGCAGACAATACAGAAATCGGCATGGCCAGTTTCAGTGCGCATGAAAAATCTACCATCAATACAGCCAGTGCTTTTGTTACATTTCTTGTAAGAAGATAGGTAAGACCTGTTCCTGCCAATGTGTATGGAACGAGTTTATCCGCCAAATGTTCTGCCTTGCTTTCCAGTCCGGATTTGAGTTTCTCGGATTCTTCGATCATCGTCACAATCTTCTCAAATTTACTTGATCCATTTGCCTCTCTTACACGTATAGTAAGCTCGCCTTCTTCTACGACCGTTCCGGCATACACTTCTCCATTTTCTATCTTGCGTACTGCCACGGACTCTCCAGTCAAAGACGCCTGGTTGACCATTGCCTCGCCTTCCACAACTGTTCCGTCAAATGGAATTACATTTCCCATGTGGATGCGTACCCGGTCACCGCTCTTTACTGATGAAAATGGTACTAATACTTCCTGACCGTCGCTGACAAGCCATACTTTGCTGATATTCAGTGACATGCTTCTTGCCAGGTCACCAACGGATTTCTTGTGTGTCCACTCTTCCAGGATTTCGCCGATTCCAAGCAGGAACATGACGGATCCTGCAGTTGCGATATCTCCGCGGAACATAGATACTCCGATTGCGGTCGCATCCAGTACCGGAACTTCAATCTTGCCTTTTGCCAGTGTACGCACACCCATCCAAAGATATTTCACAGATTTTACTGCTGTGATACATGCTCTGACCGAATATGGCAAAAATAATTTATTTCCATAATGATAGATTACCGTTTCAACTAACTTATCCCAATATTCCTGATTCAGTTCGCGTCCGGAATTCTGTGCATAATTTTCCGGAATGTCAACTTCCTCATAACGGAATGTTTGAAGCAGTTTGATTACTTTCTCTCTGTCGCCTTTGTAACAGATCGTAAAATCTCCCGTGCGGTTCTGTACTTTTGCAGATGTAATCATATCCTGGGATTCCAGATAATATTGCATCCGGTCTGCCTGCTCAAATGTCATTCTGTACTGTACAGCGTGGGCACGGATCCTGCCTTTAATCTCATGCTTGATTACAAATTTCATGTATATTTTCCTTCTTTCCCTGCTTTCTTCCTTCCCTACTTACCTCGCAGTGATTCGCTTGCAGTGGTTCACTTGCTGTTGATTCTCTTACAGCTTACCTCGCAGTGATTCGCTTGCTGTGGTTCACTTGCTGTTGATTCTCTTACAGCTTACCTCGCTGTGGTTCGCTTGCTGTGGTTCGCTTGCTGTTGATTCTCTTACAACTTGTCAAGACACCTGCAGTCTTAACCACAGGTGTCCTGATTTTTCCTTACATTTTTATAATTATCACAATAATTTTTATGCTAGTTCTCCTTGAACCACCCTGCTGTCTGACTTAGCTGTCTTACTTACCTGTCTTACTTTGCTGTCTGACTTAGCTGTCTTATCTGCGTTCTTACTCGGCTGTCTCTTCAGCAAAATCTGTCTCATCAGCTTCTGCTGCTTCCTCTGCTTCTTCAGCCTCTTCTGCTGCTACTGCCTCTGCGTACTCCTGCTCTTCTTTTGCTGCTCTGTCTTCGTTGATCTGCTGTGCTTCTGCATATACGTCTTCTGCATTTTCCTGAATTGTAGCTGCTGTCTTAAGCACGCACTCTTTTGCTCTTAAAACTGCTGCTGTACAGTTTGTGTATAATTTTTTAGCGTCCTTGCTGGACAGAACTTTGATTCCTGCAGTTCCGAATAATACTCCTGCTGCAAAGATTCCTGTCTTCTTTCCATCTACTTTTTTTAAGCCTTTTAAAATGTTTGACATCTTTTGTCTCCTGCCTTTCTTTCTACTTCTAGGTTCTTATATGATGTTAGTATATGTGATATGTACTTTTTGGTTCAGTACTATATCATCACTTTGAATTCACTAAATTGTAACGCATTTGTTTTTTCATTTCCACTTCTTTTTCCTTATTGATAATTATTACTCACTTGAGCAGGCTTATTGATTTTTGTTCTCATTATAACTGAAATTGAATATCATTACGCACGAATTATCTGTCTTTTTCTTCCTCATCCATATCCATTTCATCTATATACATTCTAAGTCCTACTGTGCTTGTGACCGGCAGGGAAAATATAATTGTTTTTTCTTTGCTGGCAAGTCCTGTCTGCTCCATCATGGCTTTCATGATTGCATTTTTCTGTTTCTTTCTTGTGACGATCAATATGATTTCTTTTTCTGCCGCCAGTGATACGCCAAGAAATTTTTCTGCTGTTTCCATGCCGGTTCCTTTCGCATGGATCACGGTTCCGCCTCCGGCTCCTACACTTCTCGCCACGTCCATCACGGTGTCGATGCACCCCTGATTGGCAATTGCTACTAATAATTCATATTCTGTTTCTTTCAAAGTGGACTCCTCCTCCCGTTCAAATTTCTCGCTCTGTATCAGGAAATGTAATGTTTTTTCTCCGCCGATGCTGCTGAGTGGCACGATAAATGCAATTCCGGTTCCCGGCACATCGATCTGCATCTTTACAATCATTTCCCGCCTTAGTTTCTTCCACGTTTCTTCTGTTACCACCGATAGAATTACGACCTTTTCTGATTCTTCCAATCCGAAATAGTCCAACATCTCACTATTTGCGGTTCCACGTCCCAATGTTGTAAAGAAAACCATATGCTCATTTTTCTTATAAAATTCTTCAAATTTCTTCTTTCGGTTCCTGTCTGTAATCGTCACCATCATATATAATCTACTCATAAATTATCTCCGAACTTTCTAATTTTCTTAAACATTTTCCATCTTCACTAATATGCACCTTGTAAAAATCTCCATCCCTGTTTACAACTCAACTGTTTACAACTCAATGATTTCTTGATTGTCTACATTGTCTAGATTTTCTATGCATACTTTTATACTTGTGTAATCTTTTGCTGCCTGTTTTTCTTTCATCTGTTCCTGAATCTGATAGATCAGTCCAAGGATTTGAATTGTTATAAGCGGCGTCATTGCTACCATAGCTACCACTCCAAACGCATCTGTCACAACATTTCCACCTAGCGCCTCGCATGCTCCCATTGAAAATGGCAGTAAAAATGTTGCTGTCATCGGTCCGGATGCTACGCCTCCTGAGTCAAATGCGATTGCTGTGAATATTTTGGGTACGAAAAATGTTAATCCAAGGGCTACTGCGTATCCTGGGAACAGAAACCACAAAATCGAAATGCCGGTAAGCACCCGCACCATTGCCAGTCCCAGAGAGAATGCGACTCCGATGGACAGACTCATTCCCATTGCTTTTGCGGAAATGGCTCCGGAAGTCAGTTCTTCTACCTGTTCCGTTAATACATATACTGCTGGTTCCGCTTTTACGATAAAGTAACCGATCAGCATACCGATCGGCACGATGATCCATGGATAGGAAAGCCCCGCAATCACTTGACCCAGATAATTACCTGCCGGCATAAATCCCACATTTACCCCTGTCAGGAAAAGTACAAGACCTATGTATGTATAAATGATTCCTATAATAATTTTTACCAATGTCTTTTTGTGAAGATGTAATGATACAATCTGAAAAATGAAAAAAAATAAAATAATTGGCAGTAAAGAGATCAGCATTTCTTTCATATAATAAGGAAGCCCTTCTTGAAAAAGCTGCCACATTTCTACTGAATTATCGGTCTTCACAATCATTGTCTGTTCGTATCCACTTCCCCCTGGGTGGTAAAGTAAGCCAAGCAGCAATACTGCCAGAATTGGTCCGACTGAACACAATGCAACCAGACCAAAGCTATCATTTTCCGCGTGTTTATCACTTCGAACTGCTGAAAATCCAATTCCTAACGCCATAATAAATGGTACTGTCATAGGTCCTGTTGTTACTCCGCCTGAATCAAATGCCACTGTCAGAAAATCTTGTGGAACAATGCTTGCCAAAATGAATATGATCGGGTACAAAATTAAAAGCATATGTGCCAGTGGAATTCCAAATAACATTCGAAGTACTGCGGCTACAAGAAATATTCCAACTCCTGTTGCTACTGCAATAATCAGCGTGTAATTGGGAATGGATGGAACTTGTTCTGCCAATACTTGAAGATCCGGTTCTGATATGGTGATGATAAAACCAAGGATAAAACACAGCACTATCACTACACTTATCTTTCTTGTATTGGTCAGTTTCGTTCCTATTCGTTCTCCCATAGGAGTCATCGCCATCTCCGCACCAAGTGTAAAGAACATCATTCCGATGATCAGGAGAACCGCACCAACAACAAAAGTCATCAGGACGCTGTTTGGAATGGGCGCAATGCTAAAGCATAACACCAGCACAATGCCTATGATCGGCAACACAGCTCCTAATGACTCTTTTAGTTTTTCCAGTAAATTTTTTTGATATAATTGTAATCCCATAAACGCCTTTCTTCTATATTTAATATGTATTAATTAATATGTATCCTTTAATAAAATACCTTTTCAAACACTATTTTAATGAACTTGAGACTCGCTTAACGACCTTGGGACTCGCCCCAGCATCTTTTAATTATTTTAACATAAATGTGGTTGTTTTTTGAAGTTTTAAAGGCGTTAATATTATGCTAAGTTTTTAACAACTTGACGTAGAGTTTTGTATAATAGGAAATGCAATCCCGATTATACAAAAAACCTGTAAGTATAATACTTACAGGTTTTAGCTCCCCGAGTAGGGTTCGAACCTACGACCCTTCGGTTAACAGCCGAATGCTCTACCACTGAGCTATCGAGGAATATTAGGTACATGTACCTTCAAAATCGCATATAAGAAACTTTTTAACATCTTTACCTATCCACCTTACTTGGTTATGCCCTCGACCTATTAGTAACAGTCAGCTCCATGTGTTACCACACTTCCACCTCTGTCCTATCT
>JABLTO010188692.1_pt1 | contig 77823 bp, 74 predicted proteins | sample 7160091 | NCBI WGS metagenome assembly JABLTO01 (sample SAMN14651225, study PRJNA627086) | human gut metagenome | isolation source: feces | host: Homo sapiens | reverse complement strand
TATGATTAACTCATGTGCAAATGGGATAGCTACAGTTAATATAGATAATGGATATGGTGCAGGTTATATTGCTACACAAATCAATAGATTGGGGGTAAGAAGTTATGAATAAGTTATACTTAGAATGTTACTCTGGAATTAGTGGAGATATGTTTGTAGCATCACTTATTGATTTAGGTGCAAGTGTTGAAGTTTTAGAAAATGCTTTAAAAAGTATACCAATACAGGGTTTTGAAACTAAAATAACTAGAGTTTCTAAAAGTGATATTGATGCTTGTGATTTTAATGTTATTTTAAATGAAGAATATAATAATCACGATCATGATATGAAGTATTTATATGAAGATAATAAACAAGAAAATTTAGGTGAAAATCATAATCATAATATAAATAATAATAGTAATAATGAGGAAAAAGAAATTTTAATTGAAGATCATAATATAAATAATCATTTGGATAATCATGAGGAAAAAGAAATAGCAGATTTAACAGCACATAATCATAGCCACCATGAACACAGAGGGTTAGAAGAAGTAATAGAAATTATAAATAATACTGACATTACTAAAAATGCTAAAGAAATTGCAATTAAGATTTTTAAAATCTTAGGTAAGGCAGAAGCAAAGGCGCATGGAGTTGAAATATCTAAAGTTCATTTTCATGAAGTTGGGGCTATAGATTCAATAGTTGATATTATAGCTGCAGCTGTTTGTTTGGATAATTTAAATATTTCAGAAGTTATTGTACCTGTTTTATATGAAGGAAGAGGATTTATAAGGTGTCAGCATGGAGTAATTCCCGTACCAGTTCCAGCTGTAGTTAATATTGTTTCTGAATGTAAATTAAATATAAGTATAACGAATACAGAAGGAGAGCTAATAACTCCAACAGGAGCAGCAATAGTTGCAGCAATTAGTACTTCAAATAAACTTCCAGAAAAGTTTTCTATATCTAAAATAGGAATTGGTGCAGGTAAGCGTAATTATGAAAAACCAAGTATTTTACGTTCTATGATTATTGATGATATTTCTAATGAATATGAGGAATGTAACATTGAAAAAGATGATTATATTTATAAGTTAGAAAGTAATATTGATGATTGCAGTGGAGAAGCTTTAGGATTTGTAATGGAAAGGCTTTTTGAAGCTAAAGCAAGAGATGTATATTACACACCAGTTTTTATGAAGAAAAATCGTCCTGCATATAAAATTAGTGTGATTTGTAAAAAAGAAGATATAGAAAATATTGAAGAAATAATTTTTAAAGAAACTACTACTATTGGAATTAGAAAGCAAAAAGTAGAAAGAACTATATTAAAGCGTGAAATTATTAATATGAAAACATCATTAGGAGAAGTTCAAGTGAAAGTTTGTGAACTATCAAATGGAAAAAGAATTTATCCTGAGTATAGTTCTATAGTAGAAATATGTAAAAGTAGTGGTTTATCATATCAAGAAGTATATGACATTATAAGAAAAGAAGTAAATTTATAATTTTATAAAATAAATATGCCTCTAGAGTAATCTAATATTTAGATTGTTTCTAGAGGCAGTTTTTTATAAATCTAATGCCATATCACCATAATTAATCCATTGCTTCTTACGCATAAATTCAGAAATTATAAATGTAAGAAGAGCAGGAAGTACAAAGTGCATAACTATAATTTGTAATAATACTATTTTTGATGAAGCAGTTTGAGTCATAGTTTGATAAGCCATGATTTGTCCTACAAAACCGGCAGATCCCATTCCAGATCCAGTTGCATTATTGGTCATTTTTAAGAAGGTTGATGAAATAGGACCAAGAATAGCACTAGAAATTATTGCAGGAAGCCAAATAACTGGTTTTTTTATTATATTAGGAATTTGAAGCATAGATGTTCCAACACCTTGTGCAAGCAATCCACCAAATTTATTTTCTCTATAGCTTGCCACAGCAAATCCAACCATTTGACAACAGCAACCAATAACAGCAGCTCCTGCTGTAATTCCATCTAAATTTAATATCACACCAATTGCAGCAGAACTTATTGGTAAAGTCAATAATATACCCATAATTACAGAAACAAGCATTCCCATTATAAAAGGTTGTTGTTCCATTGCAAACATAATTATTGTTCCAAGCCAAGTCATAAATTCAGAAATTGGAGGGCTTAAAAGTAACCCAACTGTAGATCCAGCCCCTATACAAACAAGAGGAGTAATAATTATATCTATTTTTGTTTTACCAGCAATAAGATGTCCAATTTCTATTCCAACTAAAGCTGCAATAAATGCACCTAAAGGTTCACCAGGGCCAGCTAAAGTTATAACACCAGTATCAGTCATTATACTACCAGCAAGCAATTTTGTTGCAAATCCACCTACCATACCTGATACTGCAGCAGAAATTACTACTAAAGGAGTTTCTTTAAATTTATAAGCAACCCCAACACCTATTCCTGCACAAGTTGCAGCAGCAGCTATTTTACCTATTAAAAATATAGTTGACCCTAAATTACCAGAAATAAGATTTCCGATTTGTTGAAGAATTGTACCTATTATTAATGTTGAAAATAAGCCTAAAGCCATTCCACTTAAGCCATCTATAAATATGTGATGTAAATAATTCTTAAATTTTTGCATTTTGTTAATCCCCCTTTAACAAATCTGTGTATATACACATGTTTACATTAATTAAGTTTATCATAAATTTTACAATAAGGTCAAATACAATATGTTTTTATAAAAAGTGTTAAGTAATGTTATAAAAAGTGAAAATGTTGGTAAAACTTAATAAAAGTGAAAAGAAAATAAGTTTAAGGAATTGCAGAAGAGGAGAGAATATTAATGGTACAAAAATGTAATATATGTGGTAAAATTGCAAGTTATTTTGATGCTAATTTAGGAGAGTGGCTCTGTGAAGAGTGTTATAAGAAAAATTATAATAAAGTAAATTTAAATGATTATAGAAATAAAGTTAATTCTGAAAAATATGATGAAGAAATTCAAAATATGCTAAATGCTATGGAAAATATAATTGATGATATGATGAAAAATAAGATGGCAAAGCTAGATAAAAGATTTAATAGTACAAAATTTACTAATGATATAGAAGAAATATTAAAATCTATGCCTAGAAGTGATATAGAAAGTATAGCGGAAAGATTAAACTTTGCTAAAACTTATAAGTATAATAAAGATAAATTAATACATAACTTAATTAGTAGTTACAAAGAAAGGGTATTAGAAAAAATTTATCTTTTTAATGATAATGCATTAAAGGCGTTTAAATATTTTTCTAAAAATGATGGAATCACAATTTTAAATAATAGTGATCATAAATATATAAGATTTATGGAATATTTTATGTCTATAGGAATTTTATATCCAGCAAAAAATGAAGAAAAAAAAGCAGTATTAATAATGCCTTCTAATGTAAGGGATTTATTATCTGATTTAAATGATTTTAATTTTAGATTAAAAGTAAAAAACAATTCTAAAATTATTACTTTAGTTTCTGGAATGGCAAATGTTTATGGAGTATTAACTATAAATAATGTAGTAAATAAATTAAATAAATTTGGATTTGATAATATGGAATTTAAAGAAAAGTATGATGTTATTAATTCTGCCAGTAATTATAGTGTTTCTTACGTAATAAAAGATGGATATGCTTTTAATTGCAATATTAAGCATTATAAAAAATTATATGAAAAAATTGAAAGTGAAAGTAAATCAATTGAGTATAGAGAATATTCAGAAAAAGAATTATTAACATTTGGAAAAGATAATTGGCTAAGAAATAGTAAATATGGTAAAGAGTTTATTATAAATTTTACGAATTGCTTTGAACTTGATAATGAAGAAATAGATGAATTCTTAAATCAATTATATTATATAATTCAAGAAGATAGTTTAGATAATCTTCTTGATGAAGTTAGAGATATGATTGTTGAAGAAGATGGTAAAGAAGTTGGAGTAAATATTATAAAAGAATATGTATGTAACCTACCTATTTGGTACAAAAAGGGAAAAAGCATTAATGAAATAAAAGGTAAAAGTATTTAATTGTTAATAATAACAAGGTTTATTTTAATAAATTAATATAAAAACTAATAGTATTCCCTAAAATAGAAAATAAATTTCTTTTTTAGGGAAAATCTTTAAAAAAATATAGAAATATATATAAAGTGTGATATAATAAATTTGTAGAGGGAAAACGTATACAAATTTATGGGAGGGTTAAAAATGAAAGAGGATTTAAGAGTTGTAAAAAATGAAGAGGTAGTTAATGAAGAATTAAATAAAGATAAAGATGAAAATAAAAAAATTCTCAAAGAATATGAGGATGAATTAGGATACTAGAAATAACACACCAATTATTAGTATTAAAAAGATTTATTTAATTTTATTATTAACATATAAGAACTCATAAATGTAAGGTTATGGTATTTCGAAAATAAAAATTAGAGGGTAAATAATTTTTATAATTTCTATGGTATAAGGGTAATTTTTTAATTAGGTATAAAAGGGTATAAAGGGTATAAAGGGTTAAAAAGATAGTAATTAGGATAACTAAATTGCTATCTTTTTTTTGTTATAAAAGTGAAAAAAACTAGCAGTAAAAATATAAGAAAATATGTAAATATAACCTTTAAGCTGATCTATAAATTAAATTAATTTTTTAAAAGAAAATAACTTGAAATATGATAATAATATCCAGCATAGTGGTAATTGTGGATTAAATTACCAACAAATCGATTACAGGTTTCGACATAGGAAAATTAAAAGAAGCTATATAATAAGGTTGTAAACACTTTTGAAGTAAGTTCTAGGGGGATGAATATGGGTAGACAAGAAAAGTTATTACAGGAATCAATAAAAGCTATAAATTTAATTAATGAAGTTAAAAATAGTACAAAAAAAGAAAATACATTAGTAGAAGTTACTGCTAATGAGTGTGGGGACACTATATTCTTTAAATTTAATAATGGGAAGATTGTAGAATATAGTTTAAGTGAAATTGGGTATATCTTTGAAGATGATTTAGAAGGGTTTGGGATATTTACTATTGAGGATTATAAGGATATATATGATAATCTTAAGTTAATTCAAAAGGAAATTGAAATTTTATAAAAGGTTACGGGTTTGTTTTAATAATTTAACTACTTATGTGTGATTATAAAAAGTTAGTACAGTATAAAATACAATAGTATTTTATATAGAAAGGGTGTACTGGCTTTTTATTTTTGCATTTCCTAGGAAATATTCCCAAATGTACAGGCGTTTTTAATTTGTGTTATACTTAATAGGTCATAGTAAAATTTATAGTATACAAGGAGAATTATATGTACTTAGTAGATTATCATTTACATTCTAATAATTCATTTGACAGTAATGCAACTATAGAATCAGTTTGTGAAGCTGCAATTGAAAATAAAATTAACGAAATTTGCTTCACAGAACATTTTTCAGTTAAAGAAGGAATAAAAAGTTATGGCTTTTTAAATTTAAAAAAATATAGTGAAGAAATAAGAGAATGTAGAGAAAAATACAAAGATAAATTAAGCATTAAAGTAGGAATAGAAGTATGTGAACCACATGAAAATGAAGAGGAGCTTAGAGAAGCAATAGAATATATTCCTTTTGATTTTATATTAGGCTCTGTACATAATTTTGATTATAACGTAGGGCTTAATACATATATGAGCAAAAATACAAAAGAAGAAAGTTATAGTAGATATTTTAAGGAAGTAAATAAGGTATGTACATCACCATATATTGATGTAGTAGCTCATTTAGATTTAATGAAAAGATATGCATTTAATACACATGGTAATTATGATTTTAATGAGTATGTTGATATGATTAAAGAAGTATTAACTAACATAATTAAAAGTGGAAAAGGTATTGAAGTAAACACTTCAACTTTAAGGTCAGTAGTAAATGAAACTATGCCATCAGTAGATATTTTAAAGTTATATCATGAGTTAGGTGGAACAATTATTACTGTAGGATCTGATGCTCACAAAAGTGAAGATGTTGGAGCTGGAATTAGAGAAAGTATTGAAGTTTTAAAGAATATTGGATTTAAGAATATATATAGATTTGAAAATAGAAAACCTATAGCAATAGAAATTTAATTAAAGCAAAAATAAAAGAATCAACAGCTTATTTAGCTGCTGATTCTTTTATTTTTATGTTTTTTGGTAAATTAGATTTAATTTGTCTTAATAAGCTTTTTGCATCATCACTTACTACGGTACAAATTAATAAATCAAATTTAGTAGTTACCTTTAATTCATAAAGATTTTCTTTACCTTTTTTTGATTTTTCTAAAACAACACTTTGTATTTCATTTAATTCAGCATAATTATTTTTTACTACAACGCAATCATTATAAATACCAAAAGTTGTGCAAGAAAGATGAATACAAGCAAATACAACTATATTAACTGCAACTAAAGCTATTAAATAGTAAGGTGATATATTATTTGCTATAGAGTATATTGCAAAAATAATACTAATAATAGCAAAAATAATTGAAGGTAGATAAGTTGTAATTGATGTTGTTTTAAAGCTAAATTTTAAATTGTTTTTATTTTTAAATATCTTTTTATAGTAAATAGAATAAACAACTGTTAAATAGTATACAGGTACTATTGTAAAGATTATTAAAAATATTGTGATCCAAATATTACTCATGGTTAGTCCCCCTAAAATATTTAATTATTACAAAAAAACGTATAAATAATATTTTAAACCAATAAATTTACATAATCAATATTATTATATGTTATAAATTTATGAATGTTTTATGAAATGAAAAAGATAAATATTTTAAGAGATAAATTAAAGTTATAAGTAAAAAATATTTATAACAAAAAAATATTTAAAGATTGAAAAATATATAAAAAGGTAAAATAAATAAATTTAATTTAAAAATAAAAAGACAGAATGTAGTATAAAAGTAGAAAATATAAAAAAAAGGTGCATGGAAATTATTTACAAATAATAATAAGAATAGTATACTAAACACATAGTAGTTCTTAGTTTTAAGTAATTCTTTATTATAAATTCTAACTACTAAATTTAAAGATTTTATAATGTATAAAGCTAAAGGGGTGATGCTTCTCAATGTCGTTATTAGAAGATGTTCAGTTCATGAACAAATATGATAGGGAGGGGGCTTGCGGAAAAATTAAAAACAGGCTTTTAATTAGTAATAAAATCAAGCCTTATAACGGGTGGAAAAAGGAGATGATCCGATTTATCTAATATACTTAGAAAGGAGGATAGACTTTTTTTATAATCATAAAGTAGATTTCGATTTTAATAAATAATTAAATAATGTATATATTAAGGAGCTACTTAAAAATAGCTCCTTTTATTTTTAAGTTTAAAAAGGTGGAAAGAATAAAAATGGAATATATTACTGCAATAGTTAAGAAAGTAAGACCTTTTGTAAGCATTTTAATTTTCTTTGGCGTATTTACAGTTGTGTTTATGCTTGTATCAGGAACTATAAAATATACTTTGCCATTTATTATTGGAATAATTGCAGCATCAATCTTAGAAAAGCCAACGGAAGCTCTTATTAAGAAGTTTAATATGCGAGGTGAAATAGCAGCGATTATTTCCACATTAGTTTTTTATGCTATTACAGTTACATTATTGGTGGTTGGGATTGTTTATTTTAGTTCTGAAATTAAGGATTTAGCTACAGATGGATATGAATATATTTATGATAATGGTTCTAAAATAGGAAATTTAGTTCAAAATTCACTATCAACATTTGAAAATATTGATGAGTCAGTTTTAGATACCTTAAGAAGTAATATTAATAAATTAATTTCAGATGCATCAAATTATATTTTAGAGCTTAGTGGAAGTGTAGTTAATTATATAATCAACATAATATCAGCACTACCTTATATTGTTTCGGTAATAATATTTGCTATATTATCAAGTTTTGTGTTTTTAAAGAAGTTTATCCAAAAGAGTTATTCACAAAATAAAGAAAATAAAATCAAAGAAGAAAGTGAATACGATAAATATATTAAAATAATCCTTGAAATTAAGGATGTTGTATTTAAGTATATTGGAACATATTCAATTTTAGTTTTTTGTACATTTATAATTACTTTTATAGGTTTTAGTATTTTAAAAATTCCATATACTTTACTGCTTAGTTTCATGTGTATGATTTTAGATTTGTTACCTATAGTAGGTATGATATTGGTCTTTTTACCTCTTATGGCTATTTACTTTTTTAGTGGTAAATATATAACTGTTATATTTTTAATTATTTTATTTTCAGTAATAATGATAACTAGAAATATATTAGAGCCTAAATTATTATCAGCATCATTAGAATTATCACAATTAAGTGTATTAATTGCTATATTTGTTGGTTTAAATGCTGGTGGATTTAAAGGTATGATATATCTGATAGCATTATTTATTGGGTTTAATTTTTATAAGAAGTATGCAAATTTTGAGGGAAATTTTATAGAATGTAAAGATAAAATTAAAAATGAAGAACAGTAATAAAGTTGTAATGTTTTATTATAAAACAACTCTTCTAAGAATCATTATAGGTAGTAATATTAACTAATTTAAAGTTGGATTGAAAATTTTAATTTAGTTAATTTAAATTAATTGATATTCTAAGTCATAGATTTAGTTAGTATTAGTGTATGTTGTATATGGTATGCTAATTAAAACTATAAAGGAAAAAATTTAGATTAAATTAATTTTAAAAATAATTATGTAGTATATTATTTATTCAATATTACTATATATATAGTAGTATATAGATGAATTAATAATAAAGATTTATTTTAGTATTTGAAATTTAACTGTAGTAATTAATTATAAAAAGCAATAGTTTAGAACGAAAAAGATTTTAGGAAATATAGTTATACTGTAAGTCAAAATAAGAAGGTTAAGAAAGGAATACAGGGGGGAGTTGCTTTGGTTAAAATTTTAGTTGCTGATGATGAAGTTAAATATGGTGAGAAATTGCAATACAGTGTTGAAAAGGATATATTTTTAAAAGAGTGGATGCTAGGAAAAGTACAAAGTTGCGATTTAAAAAGGAAAATTAATAAGTTTGGTATAATATATACTAAATCTATGGCTTTAATTGTTATTAAGCCTTTAATAAGAAATGAATCATCTGATAAGATTGGTATTGAAACTGAAAGATTGAGTTTTGCAATTAGTAGTGTTGTTAAAGAAATAATGGGTAAATTTAAGGGGTTAAATATATTTGTTGATTCTAAAGACCAAGTGGTTGTTTTATGTGATGTAAATCCTATTAAGGAATGGCATTCGGTTGTAAATAACATTGAAAATGCAATTAATGCTAAATTAAATATTAATGTAGTTATTTGTGCATCATTTTTAAGAGAAGATCCTGTTCAAGTAAACATAGTATATAAATCTTTATGCAATAGATTAATAGACAAGAGTAAGAGACCAGATATGCTAATAGAGGTGCAAAAATATATTAATAGACATTATTTTAAAGAAGATTTGTCTATAGCCGAAATAGCAAATAAGATGGAAGTAAGTCAGACTTATTTAATAAGGCTCTTTAAGAGAAATTTGAAAATGACATTTGTTGAGTATTTAACAAATGTAAGAATAAAAAATGCTATAATTTTAATGAGGGATCCAACATTAACTTTAAGTGAAATTGCTGAATTAGTTGGCTATAACACACAACATTATTTTAACAATGTTTTTAGGAGACACGTTGGTATTTCACCTCAAGAGTATAGATTAGGTATAAGTAAAGAAAATAGATTATAATATAATTTAAATAATAAATAATGGAAAATAAAAATTTATAATGGATAATGGAAAAAGCAATTATGGTAAAACTATTACTATAGTTGCTTTTTATTTTGAAATAAATATCAAATAAATATATAAATGATAAATATAAAAAATTACTAATAATAACCATGAATTTTGTAAATACTAAATTTATTATCTTTATAGAGGTGAAATTATGGTTAAATGGAGAAACTTTTATTTAATGAAGATTTATGATTCTAAAAATAAATATATAGGAGTTGTAGATGATATTTCTATAGATTTTTATAATGGAGTTGTAAAGGGATTTACAATTTCACCAGCATCTATATTTAAAAAACATACATATGTTTCTGTGGATTCAATTATTTCAGTTGATGAAATTATGAAAATTAAAAATACAAGTAGATTTGAAGGATTAAAGTTTAAGGAAATAAAATATATGGATATAATAAATAAAGAAAAGAAGCTTCTTGGAGTTCTTGAAGATTTAATTATAGATGAAAAAACTTTTGAAATAAAAGGTATGATTATAAGTTCAGGAATATTTGATAAAATGTTCAAGGGAAAGGAAGTTATAACTTTAAAACATTGTTCGCTTTGTGATGAGTATATTTTATATAATGGTAATTCAACTGTTAAGTTAAAGACTTTACCTCATAATTTAGGAGGAAATAAGGATGTTCAAAAAGTATAAAGGGTTAATTATAAAGTTAATAATTTCCATAATTATTGCTATTAGTATAGTAATGATATACGCTTTTGTTGAACCAATAAGGGCAGTTACTAATTTACTAATAATTTCAATAGTAATTGCTTATACACTAAAGCCTTTAAGAAATTACTTTTGTGAAAAGCTCCATATTTCTTATAAAAAAAGTTCACTTTTAATTATATTATTACTTTTATTATCATTTGTAGGATTGATATATTGTATAGTTCCAACTATGTTAAATGAAAGCGGAAATTTTGGAGTTATGCTTGATAGTATTGAAGAATATATTTTAAGCTTAGCAGCAAGGTTTAAATTAGATAGGTTACCAATATTTGAAACAATTTATATACAAATTGGTGAAAAGATTAATATGATACTTAGCAATACATCTACTCATTTAGTAGATAATTTAATAGATATGGGAGAAAATTTAGTTACTCTTGCTATAGTACCTATTACAACTTATTATTTTTTAGCGGATTCAAAGCTTATTTATAATAAGCTATTATTAGTTCTTCCAACTGACAAAAGGGTAATAGTAAAAAATATAAATAAAAATATTGATAAAATATTAAGTAGATATATTTTAAGTCAATTATTGTTATGTTTAATAATAGGAGTTTTATCTTTCATTTTATTATTGATACTTAGAGTTAAGTTTCCTTTAGTTTTATCAATTATTAATGCAGTTGCTAATATTATTCCTTATTTTGGACCAATAATAGGGGGTGTACCTATTATATTTATAGCACTTACAGGGTCAGTTACTAAAGGAATAATTGCAGCTATTGGTGTTATTTTAATACAACAAGTTGAAGGTAATTTTTTGGCACCTAAGATTACTGGTGATAGCACTAATATGCATCCAATTATAATAATTATTTTGTTAGTTTTAGGTGATAAGATTGGAGGAGTAATTGGAATGGTATTAATAGTTCCAATTGCAGTAATAATAAAGGTAATTTATGACGATATAGACTATTACTTATTTTAAGTGTAAGACTGTTTATTGACATAAATGAATAAATGAAATATAATTTTGTCATAAATTAATAGCATAAAGCGATGAAAAGAATGAGTAAATATGATGTAAATATTAAGAGAGGAAGTGGGTGGTGAAAACTTCTTATTTAGCATATTGAAGCTATCTTGGAGCTTATTTTACTTTAAGTGATGTATTATTTTTATACATAATTAGGGTGGTACCGCGGAAATTATAAGTTTTCGTCCCTTTGTTTTTAGGGATGGAGACTTTTTTTATTAGTTGGATTCCTAAGAAACAAAAATTTGATTTAAGTTATTAATTAAATTACTAATAGAAAAAATGGAGGTAGTAAGAATCATGAAATTCATGGGAGCAAATGAATTAAGAGAAAGCTTTATTAGCTTTTTTGAATCTAAAGAACATTTAAGAATGGAGAGTTTTCCATTAGTACCTAAAAACGATAATAGTTTATTATTAATAAATGCAGGTATGGCACCACTTAAGCCATATTTCACAGGTATACAAAAACCACCAAAAACTAGAGTTACAACTTGTCAAAAGTGTATTAGAACTGGTGATATAGAAAACGTAGGAAAGACTTCAAGACATGGTACTTTCTTTGAAATGTTAGGTAACTTTTCATTTGGAGATTATTTTAAAAATGAAATTATTCCATGGTCATGGGAATATGTAACACAAGTTTTAAAATTACCTAAAGATAAATTATATGTAACAATTTATTTAGAAGATGATGAAGCATATGAAATTTGGACTACAAAAACAGATATAGATCCAAATAGAATATTTAGATTAGGTAAGGATGATAACTTCTGGGAAGTTGGAACAGTTGGTCCATGTGGTCCTTGTACAGAAATCCACTTTGATAGAGGTGTTGATGTAGCTCCTGTAACAAACGTAGATGATTTTGTTGCTGCATCTGATGCAGATAGAATAGTTGAATTCTGGAACTTAGTATTTATTCAATTTGATAAACAAGAAGATGGAAGCTATGCTCCATTAAAGAATAAAAACATTGATACAGGTATGGGACTTGAAAGAATTGCAACTATAATGCAAGGTGTTGATAACATATTTGAAATTGATACAGTTAAGAATATCTTAAATAAGGTATCTTCTTTATCGGGTGTAGAATATGGAAAAGATGCAAATTCAGATGTTTCATTAAGAATAGTAACAGACCATGTTAAAGCTGTAACTATGCTTATATCTGATGGAGTTCAACCAAGTAATGAAGGTAGAGGATATGTTTTAAGAAGACTTTTAAGAAGAGCTGCAAGACATGGTAGATTACTTGGAATAAAGGGATTATTCTTAAAGGATGTTGTAGAAGCTGTTGTTGAAAACTATGGTGGAAATTATCCAATATTAGTTGAAAATAAAGATTATATAACAAAGATAATCACTTTAGAAGAAGAAAGATTTAATGAAACTATTGATAGTGGAATGAACATCTTAAATGGATATATTAAAGAGTTAGAAGAAGCTAAATCTACAGTACTTTCTGGAGAAAAAGCATTTAAATTATATGATACTTATGGATTCCCATTAGAATTAACAGAAGAAATTCTTGAAGAAAAGAATATGACTGTTGACCACGAAGAATTTAAGAAGGAAATGGAAGCTCAAAGAGAAAGAGCTAGAAGTGCAAGAGGAGAAACTTCTTACATGGGAGCTGATGAAAACCCAATTAATAAAGTTAAAGCTGAAGTTGAAACTGAATTTGTTGGATATACAACTACAGAAGGAACTGGAAAAGTTGTAGTTCTTGCAACTGATGAAGCATTTGTAGAAGAATTAAATGAAGGAACTAAAGGTTATATCTTAACTGATAAGACTCCATTCTATGCTGAAATGGGTGGTCAAATTGGTGATACAGGTATAATAACTGGAGCTAATGGTTCTGCATATGTTTATAATACTAAGAAAAATGTTGGTGGTAAGACAATTCACTATGTTGAAGTTAAAAATGGAAGCATTAAAATAAATGAAGAAGTTACATTAACTGTTGATAAAGTGAGAAGAGCTTGCGTTTGTAAGAATCATACAGCAACTCATATGTTACAAGCTGCATTAAAAGAAGTTGTTGGAGCTCACGTTCACCAAGCAGGATCTTTTGTTGATAATGAAAGATTAAGATTTGACTTTACTCACTTCCAAGCTATGACAGCTGAAGAAATTCAAAAGGTTGAAGATTTAGTAAATGATAAAATAATGGAAGTTGATACTGTAGAAACTAAGCTTATGACAATTGAAGAAGCTAAGGAATCAGGAGCAACTGCACTTTTTGATGAAAAATACGGAGATAAGGTAAGAGTAGTTGCAGCTGGAGAGTTCTCTAAGGAACTTTGTGGTGGTACTCACGTATCTAACGTTGGAGAAATTGGATTATTTAAAATAGTTTCTGAAACAGGTGTAGCTGCTGGTATCAGAAGAATAGAAGCTTTAACAGGTAGAGCTGCTATAAAATATATGGAAGAAAAGCAAAGATTATTAAAGGAAGCTTGTGCAGCACTTAAATGTACTGAAAAAGATGTTTTAAAGAAAATATCTACTCAAGGTGCAGAAATTAAGGAAAAAGATAAGGAAATTGCAGAGCTTAAATCAAAACTTACAAGTGGAGCTTTAGATGATATCTTAAACAGTGCAAAAGATATTAACGGTGTTAAGACTATAGCTTATGGACTTGAAGGTGTTGATGGTAATGCATTAAGAGACTTAGCTGATAAGATAAGAAGCAAGATGGGTTCAGGAGTTGTTGTTTTAGTAAGTAACTTAGGTGATAAAGTTAACTTAATTACTATGGCAACTAAGGATGTATTAGATAAAGGAATACATTGTGGAAAGATAATTAAAGAAGTTGCAACTATTGTTGGCGGAGGCGGTGGTGGAAGACCAGATATGGCTCAAGCCGGTGGTAAAAAGCCAGAAAATATCCCTCAAGCTATAGAAGCAGCATTCCAAACAGTAGAAAATTTAGTAAAATAGTTAGTTGAAATAGTATACAATTATGTAAATTTAGGTTATAATATAGTTAGATAAAGTAATTAGTTAATATTTCAAATGATTAAAAATAAATAAAATACTTTCGTAAGGGGGTGAAGCTGCAAGTGTGCAGCCACGATATGGAAAATAATCTTGATAGAACAATGCAATTTGACTTAAACATTAACAAAGAGGATTTAACTAAATCAATTTTAAATGATGTATATACAGCATTGAAAGAAAAGGGATATAACCCAATAAACCAATTGGTAGGATATCTGATTTCAGGGGACCCTTCTTACATTACTAGTTATAACGGAGCAAGAGCTTTACTTAGAAAACTTGAAAGAGATGAAATACTTGAAGAGGTAATAAAATCTTATCTAGATATTAAATAAAAGGTGCCCGTTAACCGGGCACCTTTTGTTTATAAAAAAATTTAAAGTGTTATAAGTAAATAAAAGCTAGAAAAATAATTGGATAAAAGTTATTATAAATAAATACGTTACTTATTAAAAGAAATGCAAAGGAGTTTCTATGAGAATATTAGGACTTGATATGGGTTCAAAAACTATTGGAGTTGCTTTAAGTGATCCATTAGGATGGACAGCACAAGGTATAACAACTATTAGAAGAAGCAAAAAGGAACAAGATTTAGAAGAAGTTCATAAGATATGTAAGGAATACGGCGTTGAAACAATAGTAGTTGGATTACCTAAAAATATGAATGGAACTATTGGTGAAGCTGGAGAAAAGGCTTTAGAATTTTCAGAATTACTTAAAGAAAAAACAGGATTACCTATAGAGATGTGGGATGAAAGATTAACAACGGTTGCGGCACATAGAGCCATGTTAGAAGCCGATCTTTCTAGAAATAAAAGAAAGAAAATTGTTGATAAAATTGCAGCTACATATATATTACAAGGTTATTTAGATCGTATAAGATTAACATCTAAATAAGATAAAAAGTAATAGGTAAATATAAGTAAAAATAGATTTCCCAGGTGTTGGGTGAATTGGTTTTGATATAAAGTTATATAAATATCAAAAATTTTTTAAAAAGTTTTTATTGATAATTATTATTTATTAATTATTACCTTTTACTTAAAATTAACTGTTTGCAGTTTTAGTTTTTTATGTAATAATATAAGAAACAATTATGATGATAAAGAGGAGTTAAAATAATGGAAAAAGATTTAAAGACAATACAATTATTCGATGAAGATGGAAATGAAATAAACTTAAATGTGATAGCATTCTTTGATATGGTTAATCCAGAGACTGAAGAAAAAAGTGAATATGTTATAGTTCAAGAAGTTGGATATGAAGATGAAAATCCTTTTGCTTTAAAGGTAGTTAAAGATGAAGATAATGAAGATATGTTTGAATTAATTGATAACGAAGTTGAGTTAGCAGCTATAGAAGAAGCTTATAACACAATTTTCATGGATGAAGAATAAAAAAAAGAAATGAGGTGTTAAATATGAGCACTGTTAATGTGGATATTGAATTATTAAAAGAAAATTTAAAACAAAAGGGATATAAGTTAACGCCTCAAAGAAGAGCTATTGTTGATATAATCATCGAAAAAGAAGGAGAACACTTAACCGCAGAAGAGATATATGATGAAGTAAAGAAAGTATGTCCTGATATTGGTTTAGCTACAGTGTACAGAACGGTTTCGCTGTTAGAGGAAATAGGTGTTATTTTTAAATTAGATTTAAATGATGGTTGCAGCAGATATGAATTAGTGCATAGTGAAGAACAACATAGACATCATCACTTAGTATGTAATGAGTGTAAGGCTGTATATGAAGTTCAAGATGATCTTCTAGATGAATTAGAAGCAAGAATTGAAGGTACATATGGATTTAAAATTTTAGACCATAGTGTTAAGTTCTTTGGAATTTGTGCTGAATGCTGTAAAAAACATAAGGGTGAAAGTGAAGAGTAGTATTTAAATAGGTATTACTTGTAATTACATAAAAGAGAAAAGAAGGAGGGGACATATGAAGAATGAAAAAGCTAAGGTTAAGATTATACCTTTAGGTGGAGTTAATGAAATTGGGAAAAATTTAACTGCAATTGAATACAAGAATGATATTGTTGTAATTGATTGTGGATTAAAATTCCCTGATGAAGATATGTTCGGAATTGACTTAGTTATACCTGATATAACATACCTTATAAAAAATAAAGAAAAAGTATCTGGAATTTTCTTGACACATGGTCATGAAGATCACATTGGTGCATTACCATATGTATTAAAACAATTAAATGTTCCGGTTTATGGGACAAAATTAACATTAGGAATTGTTGAAACTAAATTAAAGGAGCATGGTTTATTAAGTACTACTGAACTTGTTAGAGTAAAACCAAGAGATGTAATTAGATTAAACTCTGTTTCTGTTGAATTTATAAAGACAAACCACTCAATTGCAGATTCTGTTGCAATTGCTGTTCATACACCATTAGGAGTAGTGCTTCATACTGGTGACTTTAAGGTGGATTATACACCTATAGATGGAGAACCTATGGATTTTGCAAGATTTGCTGAATTAGGTAAAAAAGGTGTTTTAGCAATGATGGCTGATTCAACTAATGTTGAAAAGCCAGGATATACAAAATCAGAAAAAATTGTTGGAGAAAGTTTAATAAGAATATTTGGAAAAACTAAGGGAAGAATAATTATTGCAACATTTGCTTCTAATATTCATAGAATCCAACAAATAATACAGGCTGCTTCAGTATATGGCAGAAAAGTTGCTGTATCAGGAAGAAGTATGGAAAATATAATGAATGTTGCTATTGAATTAGGATATATTGAGGTTGATGATAATACATTAGTATCAATTGACCAAATTAATAAATATAATAACGATCAAGTTGTTATCATTACTACTGGAAGTCAAGGTGAGCCAATGTCTGCATTGTCTAGAATGGCTGCATCTGAGCACAGAAAGGTAAATATAGTTGAAGGAGATACAATAATTATTTCAGCTACACCTATTCCAGGAAATGAAAAGCTTGTATCAAAAGTTGTAAATCAATTATTTAAAAAGGGAGCAGAAGTTATTTATGATTCTGCAGAAAACATACATGTCTCTGGGCATGCATGTCAAGAAGAATTAAAGCTAATGCAAACTTTAGTAAAACCAAGACATTTTATACCTGTTCATGGTGAATACAGACATTTAAAACAACATGGTGAATTAGCGATTAAATTAGGATTAGATTCTAAAAATGTAGTTATTCCTGAAGTTGGAGATATTATAGAAGTTACTAGAAATGGTATTAAGAAAAATGGAACTGTTATTTCAGGACAAATATTTGTAGATGGCCTTGGAGTTGGAGACGTTGGAAATATAGTATTAAGAGATAGAAAGCATTTATCTCAAGATGGTATATTAACAGTAGTAGTTACTTTATCTAAAGAAACTAAAACTATAGTTGCTGGTCCAGATATTATATCTAGAGGTTTCGTATATGTTAGGGAATCTGAAGGATTAATTGATGAGGCAAGAGAAATAGTTAGAAATACTTTACTTGATTGTGAAGAAAAGAGCATTACTGATTGGGCAACATTAAAGTCCAATGTTAGAGATGAGCTTAGAAGCTATCTTTATGACAAGACAAAGAGAAAACCAATGATTTTACCTATTATAATGGAAATTTAAGTCGTAGTTGACAAGTTGCTGAGAAAATAGTAGAATAATTGATGGATTTGGAAATTGGATACGAGTGTATCCAATTTTCTTTTTGGGTAAAATATTTATAGGTTTACAAAGCTAAAAATCTAAATCTTAAGTACATAGTTGATTATCTTATTTCATTACATAATTTGATATTAATTATTTAGAGATTTAGTAATTTGAACTTTCATTAACTTAGCAAACCAAAAGCGATATGAACTTTGAATGCTTAGTTAAAAAAGAAAGATAAGCCTTTAAAATAAAAGCGATGAATTTAAATTTTATATTTAAGTTCAGAATTAAAGTTAATGGAGGAAATTAAATGGAATTAATAACTAGAGACGACATTAGAAATATAGCTATTATAGCTCACGTTGACCATGGTAAGACAACATTAGTTGATGCCATGTTTAAAGAAAGTCACGTATTTAGATCAAATGAAAAAATGGATGAAAGAGTAATGGACTCTAACGATTTAGAAAAAGAAAGAGGAATTACTATTCTTTCTAAAAACACTGCTGTAATGTACAATGGGACAAAAATCAATATAGTTGATACACCAGGGCATGCTGACTTTGGTGGAGAAGTTGAACGTGTACTTAAAATGGTTGACTCAGTTTTACTTGTTGTTGATTCTTACGAAGGACCAATGCCTCAAACTAAGTTCGTTTTAAAGAAAGCTTTAGAATTAAAATTAAAGCCAATCGTTGTTATAAATAAAATAGATAAACCAAATGCTAGACCAGAAGAAGTTATTGATGAAGTGTTTGACTTATTCTTAGAATTAGGTGCTGATGATGAACAATTAGACTTCCCAATAATTTATGCTTCAGCTAGAGAAGGATTTGCTAGATATAATGTTGAAGATACAAATGATGGTATGGAACCATTATTTAAAACAATAATCGATCATGTTGAACCACCAAAGGGATACATCGATGGACCATTCCAAATGCTTGTTACAACTTTAGATAGTAATGCTTTCGTTGGAAAGATTGCTATAGGTAAGGTACATAGAGGAACAGTTAAAAAGAACCAAAATGTTACTTTAGTAAGACAAGATGGGACAAAATCTAATTACAAAATCACAGCTGTATTTGGATACAATGGATTAAAGAGAGAAGAAGTTGAAGAAGCAGGACTTGGAGATATAATAGCAGTAAGTGGTATTATGGATGCTAATATTGGTGAAACAATTGCAGATGCTTCAAATCCAGAAGCTTTACCATTCGTTGAAATTGATGAACCAACACTTAACATGAACTTCATGGTAAATGATTCACCATTTGCAGGTAAAGAAGGAGAATTCGTTACATCTAGACATTTAAGAGATAGATTAATGAAAGAATTAGAAACTAACGTAAGTTTAAGAGTTAGAGAAATAACTCCAGATTGCTTCGAAGTATCAGGAAGAGGAGAACTTCACTTATCAGTTCTTATAGAAACAATGAGAAGAGAAGGATTTGAATTACAAGTTTCTAAGCCATCTGTTATATTCAAAGAAGAAAATGGTAAGAAGTTAGAACCAATGGAATACTTAACAATAGACGTTCCAGAAGAATTCATGGGTGCTGTTATGGAAAAAATGGGACCAAGAAAAGCTGAAATGGTTAATATGACATCTGCTGTTAATGGATATACAAGATTAGAGTTTATTATTCCTGCTAGAGGGCTTATCGGATTCAGAAATGAATTCATGACAGATACAAAGGGTAATGGTATCATGAACCACGTATTTGAAGGATATGCACCATACAAGGGTGAAATCGAAGCTAGAAGCAGAGGATCAATAGTTTCATTTGAACAAGGTGAAGCAATTGCTTATGGATTATTCAATGCTCAAGAAAGAGGTAGATTATTCATAACTCCAGGTACACCAGTATACCAAGGAATGGTAGTAGGAGAATGTGCTAGAGCTGAAGATTTAGATATCAATGTTTGTAAAGGTAAGAAGTTAACAAATACAAGAGCTTCAGGTTCTGATGATGCTGTTAAATTAGTACCAGTTACAACATTAACTTTAGAGCAATCAATTGAATTCATAGGAAATGATGAATTAGTTGAAGTTACTCCAGAAAGCATAAGAATCAGAAAGAGATACTTAGATGCTGCTGAAAGAAAGAGAATGATAAGCAGAAGCAAAAAATAATTATGTAAATTGTTTAAAATTTGATAGAAAAGTATTATAATAGTGAATAGCTAAGTGTTTTAGCTATTCACTTTTAAATACAGGGGGTATTTATGAAGAAAAGAGTTAAAAATACCAACAAATTAAAAAGAAGAAGAAAAAAGAGAAAAAGAAATTCTAACATAATTATTGGTTTGATATTGATTATTATTTTATTTTTAGGAATTTTTAAATTTACATCTACAATAAATAAACCACTTAAAATTTCTAATGAAGAAGTAGTTTTAGTTGAAGAGGGAGATAGCTTTTATAGTATTGTCTCAAAATTAAAAAGTGAAAATAAAATAAAAAGTCCATTGATTATAAAAATATATGCAAAATTAACTGGGCTAAATTTAGAAGTTGTTCCTGGTAGTCATACATTAGAAAAAGGAATGTCAGTAAAAGAAATTGCAGAAACTTTAAAGGATGCAAGTAACGCAAATGCAATAACTGTTACTATTCCAGAAGGTTTCAATATTGAAGATATTGCTACAAGACTACAAGAGCAGGAAGTATGTACTTCAGATGAATTTTTAAATGCAGTAAAGAGTTATCCATTGCCATCATACGTAAAGGATAATCCAGATAAAAGATATAATTTAGAGGGATTTTTATTTCCAGATACATATAGCTTTGAGATTGGCGTTGAACCACAGTACATAATTGAAACAATGATAAAGAGATTTGAAGAAGTATTTAAAGAAATTACTGCTAGTGATACTATCACTGAAGAGGAAGTTGAAAAAGTAGTTAATGTTGCATCTATTATAGAAAAAGAAGCAAGAGTTGATGAAGATAGACCATTAATTGCATCTGTTATTTATAATAGATTAAAGCAAAATATGCCACTTCAAATTGATGCAACTGTAATTTATGCACATGGATATTATATTGAAAGTGTCAGAAATAGACATTTAGCAATTGAATCAAAGTACAATACATATTTATACAAAGGTTTACCTGTAGGCCCAATATGTAATCCAGGTGTAGAATCACTTAAAGCAGCATTAAATCCTGCAAGTACAGATTATTTATTTTATCTGCTAGCATCTGATGATGAACATTATTTTACAAATAATTATGATGATTTCTTAAAGAAAAAAGAAGAATTAGGATATTAACATATACGGAGGTTTAGTATGAGTGGAGTTACCTACGACTATATGGAAGAATATATTAGAGGATTAATTCCTGAAAGTGAAGGAAAACTAAAAGAGTTAGAAGACTTTGCTAAGGAAAATGGAGTGCCTATAGCTCAAAAAGAAACAATAAAGTTTTTAGAGTTCATGGTAAGCATGAAAAAGCCACTTAGAATTTTAGAGCTTGGTACTGCTATTGGATATTCTGCAATTATAATGTATGAAGCAGCAGGATGTAATCCTCATATAACTACCATAGAGAGAAGCGAAGAAATGATAAAATATGCAAAAGAAAATATAAAAGCATATGGTTTAGAAAATAATATTACTATAGAGGCAGGAGATTGTCTTGAAGTATTAGAAAGATTAGAAGAACCTTATGATTTAATTTTCATGGATGCAGGAAAAGGTCACTATAATCACTTTTTACCACATTGTTTAAGATTATTAAAAGATGATGGAATAATAATTGCTGATAATGTGTTATTTAGAGGAATGGTTGCAAGTGATGATTTAGTTAAAAGAAGGAAAATTACAATAGTTAAGAGAATGAGAACTTACTTAGATTTAGTATCACAAGATAAGGACTTAATTACTTCTGTAATTCCAATGGGAGATGGAATTGCTATAACTAGAAGGAGGTAAATAAATGAGAAAACCTGAAATATTAGCTCCAGCTGGTAATTTAGAAAAGCTAAAAATAGCTATAGATTTTGGAGCAGACGCAGTATATATTGGTGGAGGCAAATTAAATCTTAGAGCATTTTCAAATAATTTTTCAAATGAAGAAATGATTGAAGGTATTAAATATTGTCACGATAGAGGTAAGAAAATTTATGTAACATTAAATGTTTTTGCTAGAAATCATGATTTGCCTTCAGCAGGAGAATACATAAAAGGTCTTTATGATATAGGTGTAGATGCAGTTATAGTTGCAGACCCATCATTAATTGCTATATGTAAAGAAGTAGCACCAGAATTAGAAATACATTTAAGTACACAAGCAAATACTGTTAACTGGATGGCAACTAAATTCTGGTATGATTTAGGAGTTAAGAGAATAGTATTAGCTAGAGAATTAACTTTTAAAGAAATAAATGAAATAACTGAAAATATTCCAAAAGGATGCGATATTGAAGCGTTTATTCATGGTTCAATGTGTGTAGCTTACTCTGGAAGATGTTTAATATCAAATTATATGATTAAAAGAGATGCTAATAAGGGAATATGCGGTAATGTATGCAGATATAAATATCACTTAGTTGAAGAAACTAGACCAGGTGAATATTATCCTGTAATAGAAGACGATAATGGAACATATATAATGAACTCAAAAGATTTATGTATGATTCATTATATTCCTGAACTTGTTAAGAGTGGTATTTATTCTTTCAAGATTGAAGGAAGAATGAAGAGTGAATTCTATGTTGCTTCTGTAGTAAAAGCATATAGAGAAGCGTTAGATAGTTACTGGGAAAATCCAAGCAACTATAAGTTTAAAGATGAATGGATGGATATGCTTAGAAAAGTAAGTCATAGACCATATCATACAGGATTCTACTTAGGTATTAATGGTGAGCAAAACTATGATGACGCTGGCTATGTTAGAGATTACGAAATAGTTGGTATGGTTAAATCATATGATCCGGAAACAAAGACAGCAACAGTTCTTCAAAAGAATAGAGTATTCGAAGGTGAAGAAGTTGAAGTTTTAAGACCAGAAGTTCCATATTTTAAAATTAAACTAGAAGATATGTATGATTTAGATAAAGATAAGAAAACTGATGTTGCTAATAGAGCACATATGATGTTTACTGTAAAGGTTGATGTTCCTTTAAAGGTAAATGATATGCTAGTAAAAGCAAATAACGTTATTAACATAAACAACAACTAAGGAGGAAATGCAGTAATGTCTAAACCAATATTAATAGGAATTACTGGAGGAACAGGCTCTGGTAAAAGTACAATTGCTGATGCGTTATATTCTAATTTTTCAAATGATTGTATTGCAATGATACAACAAGATATGTATTATAAGGATCAAAGCCATTTATCAATGGAAGAAAGAGTTAAAACAAATTATGATCATCCTATGGCTTTTGATAATGATTTATTAGTAGAGCATTTAAAAGCTTTAATAAATGGAGAGTCTATAGAAAAACCAAGTTACGACTTTACTGTACATAATAGAGCAAAAGAAACTACAACAGTTGAAGCAAGAGATATAATTTTAGTTGAAGGTATATTAATTCTTGAAGATCCAAGAATAAGAGAACTTTTAGATATTAAAGTTTATGTTGATACAGATGCTGATATTAGAATTCTAAGAAGACTTGTAAGAGATATTAACGAAAGAGGAAGAACTGTTGAATCAGTTGTAGATCAATATCTTAATATTGTAAGACCAATGCACTTACAATTTACTGAGCCTTCAAAAAAATATGCAGATATAATTATTCCTGAAGGTGGACATAATTATGTTGCTATAGATTTATTAATGGCAAAAATCAGAGATATATTAAAGTAACTTGAATAAAACACCTTTTCTTAGGCTAGAATTTAGCTAAGGAGGTGTTTTTTTTGTATGGTTTTAAAATTAATAATAAAAAATCACTTGCAGTGGGGATAGTATTTTTTAGCATTTTTATTGCTTTAACTATAAGATTATTTTTTCTAATGATAAAGCCAACTAGTACAGTTCAAGGAGAACTTGAAAATCATCAAGTTGAATATACTAGTGATAAGAATTATAAGATTTTTGATACTAATGGAGAAAGTTTAATAAATTATAAAAATAAATATGTAATGGTTCTTGATACAAAGCCTTTTAAGTTAAACAATTATGAAGAAACATTACAAGATTTATTAGCTTTGAATTTTATTATGAAATCTGAAGATGAATCTTTTAATTTTTCTGATATTATGCAACAAAGTGGAAAAATTTATTATAATATCACTAAAGAAACATACGATAAAATAAATAAACTTAATGATATAAAGGGAATATATACTTATGTTTATGATGAATTAGATTTAAAAGAAAGTTGGAGAGTTGAGAATATTATAGCATCAATTGATAAAGATAATGTTGAAGAAGGATCTTTTGAAAGTGAAGTTGTTAGTATAATACAAGATAATAAGAGACCAACTACTGGGTTTTATTTAGATGATAAATCTATTTATAGAACTAATGAAACAAATTCAGGTGTAAATAATAAGAATATAAGACTTACAATAGATAGTTCAATGTCAGATAAAATTAGAGATGTTTTAAAAGATGATTCATTTAGTAATTTAGATAATGTTGGTGTTGTTTTATTAGAAGCAAATACGGGTAAAATAAGAGCAATGGTTCAAAAAGATGAATCAGAAGCTAATGTAAATTTAGGAATAGGTCAATTAGGATTTGAACCAGGATCTATATTTAAAATTTTAACTGAGGCTATTGCATTAAATGAAGGGTTGGTAAATGTAACTGATACTTTTACTTGTAATGGAAATATTTGCACGAATTCAGGAAAGTCTTATGCTCATGGAACTTTAACAGTTAATAAAGCATTTGAGGTATCTTGTAATGATATATTTGCAAAATTAGGTCAATTAATAGGATATGAAAATTTGTTAAAGTATACAACTAATTTAGGATTATATAACAAAGTACTAGGTTTAGCAGGTGAAAATAGAGAAGAGGCAGTAGGGGTAATGCCAAAGCTAACTGATGGAGTAAGCAATTTTGCTATTGGGCAATGTGTAACTGTAACTCCACTTCAAATTGCTGGTGCTGTTAATGCTATAGTTAATGATGGTATTTATATTAAGCCATCACTTATCGAAGCAATTGTAGATGATGATAATAATGTTATAGAAAATATTCAAAATGAAGAAAATAGGATATTTACATCAACAACATCAAAATTAGTTAAAAATAGTATGAGTAATGTTATAACAAATGGTACTGGTACTGCAGCTAAGGTAGATGGTATAATACAAGGTGGTAAGACAGGTACAGCTACAGGTGAAGGTGGTGCAACAACTCACGGTTGGTTTGCTGGTTATTTTGAACTTGACAATAAATTATATACATTAGTAATTGTTGCTCCAAATATAAATGGTGTAGATGAAAATGGAACAGAACTTGCTGGAGGAAATACAGCAGCACCAATATATAGAGAAATAATAAAAGCATTAATAAGTGAATAAAATTTGGGAATAAAATTAATTTGCAATCTTCAAGCAATATTTTTAGAAAATATCATATTATATAATAAGCACTACTAGGAGGAAGCTTAGTGATATTTTTTAGTAATATTTTGGAGTTGTTCTGTACGAATTTTTTCCTTACAGGATATATTTCAGGTAACAACACTTTTCCACAGCCTTTGGATGAAAAAGAAGAAGAAAAATATCTTGAACTATTAAAATCAGGTGATAAGAAGGCTAAAGGAGTATTGATAGAAAGAAACCTTAGGTTGGTTGCACATATTGTGAAAAAGTATCAAATACCGAATAAAGATATAGATGAACTTATATCAATCGGTACAGTAGGGTTAATTAAAGCAATTGATTCATTTGATGCATCAAAGGGAACAAGATTAGCTACATATGCATCTAGATGCATTGAAAATGAAATTTTAATGCTCTTTAGAAGTAGTAAAAAACAAAAAGGAGAAACATTTTTACATGATCCGATAGGCGTTGATAAAGAAGGTAATGAAATAAGTTTAATTGATGTTTTAAGTAGTGATAAAGATTCTGTGGTTGATAAAGTTGAAACCAATATACAAATAAAAGCGCTTTATTCTAAAATTAATACAGCGCTAAGTGAAAGGGAAGGAGAAATTATAAGGATGAGATATGGATTGGTAGATGGTAAATGCAAAACTCAAAGAGAAATAGCAAGTCTACTTGGGATATCAAGATCTTATGTTTCGCGGATAGAAAAGAAAGCTTTAAAGAAATTAAAGAAAGAACTTACAACAAAATGACAAAAAAGGTAAAAAGTTTACAATGTTAGTTGTAATTTTTGGATTATTTTACTAAACTATAAATAGAGATAAAAATATGATATACGATTAGAGATTAGATTAGGGAGAAAATAATATGTATGTATTACAAGAACTTTTAAGAAAAACGATAGAAATGAAGGCATCAGATTTACATTTAACTGTTGGGTTGCCACCAACTATAAGATGCAATGGAAAACTTATTCACTTAGGAGATAAGAAATTATTACCAAATGATGTTGAAGAGTTTTCTAAAGAAATATTGCAAGAAAAATATGAGGAATATTTAAGTATTGGAGAGTTTGATACATCTTATTCTGCACAAGGAATCGGAAGATTTAGAGTAAATGTTTTTAAACAAAGAAATAGTGATGCTATAGCAATAAGAGTTATTGCACTAAAAATACCAACATTAGATGAATTAAAGCATCCAGCAGTTCTTAAAGATATTGTAACTAAAAAAAGAGGGCTTGTTTTAGTTACAGGACCTACAGGTAGTGGTAAAAGTACAACATTAGCAGCTATGATCAATGAAATAAATAATACAAGACAAGCACATATAATAACTTTAGAAGATCCTATAGAATACTTACACAAGCATAATAACTGCATCGTTAATCAAAGAGAAATTGGTAAGGATAGTAAGAGTTACGGAAATGCATTAAAAGCTATATTAAGAGAAGATCCAGATGTGATTTTAGTTGGAGAAATGAGAGATTTAGAAACTATATCAATTGCAATTACAGCTGCTGAAACTGGACATTTAGTATTTTCTACATTACACACAATTGGAGCAGCAAAAACTATAGATAGAATAATAGATGTATTCCCACCACATCAACAACAACAAGTTAAGATACAATTATCATCAGTATTACAAGCAGTTGTATCTCAACAACTATTACCTAATATTGAAGGCAATGGTCGTGTTGCAGCTTTAGAAGTAATGGTGAGTACTCCAGGAATACAAAACTTAATTAGAGAAGGTAAAACACATCAAATTGAATCAGCTGTTCAAACAGGTAATAAATATGGTATGAAAACTATGGATATGGCTATAGCTGAGTTATATAAAAAGGGTGTTATATCAATGGACACAGCAATGACATATGCAGTAGATAGAGAAACTTTAAAAAGATTAATGATTTTATAAAAATTTAAGGGCGTAAGAAATTACGTCCTTTTGTTATAAGTAAATTCAAACTTTAAGTTTAATAAATTAAATTTATTAAAATGAAGGGGATTTTAGAGTTTTCATAAATAAAATCCAATTATAATTTAGTGAATGAAAGTAGCTTATAAGAATAAATGTGAATATATATTTTCAATAAAAATAAAAAAATGTTAAAAGTTAGAGGAATTTTTAAAGTTTTGTTGAATATATTATATGATGAATTAAAATATAGTATTTTAAAATTAGCAATTATTATTATATAGAATAAAGATATAGAAGTAAATTATAGTACATTATAGGATAAAAGCAACATTTTTTGATCATTTTTTTTATGAAATCTAAAAAAATCATTACAATTTTCTTCAATAGTTAGCATTTTACTATTGTTAACATATATGTAATGATGTAAAATTAGAGTACGGAATAATTTATGTTTAATACTATAATTAAGCTAATTAAGAAGAACTAATAAAGTAATATTATGAAAGTATTTTAATTACTAATAGAGAGAGTTTTAAGGAGGAGTTATTTTGTTAGATTTCGAGTTAGATATGCAGGAATTAACTAATATAAAGGTAATTGGATGCGGTGGTGGCGGTGGTAACGCCGTTAATAGAATGATCATTGAGGGGTTAAGAAATGTTGAGTTTATAGTTGTTAATACTGATAAGCAAGCATTATTGCTTTCACAAGCTAATACAAAGATTCAAATAGGTGAAAAACTTACAAAAGGTCTTGGAGCTGGAGCAAATCCTGAAATCGGGAAAAAAGCTGCAGAAGAAAGTAGAGAAGAAATAGCAGAAGCAATAAAAGGTGCTAACATGGTATTCATTACTGCTGGTATGGGCGGAGGAACTGGTACAGGTGCTGCTCCAGTAGTTGCAGAAATTGCAAAATCTATGAATATTTTAACTGTTGGTGTTGTTACTAAACCTTTCCCATTTGAAGGAAAGAGAAGAATGAGACATGCTGAAATGGGATTAGAAAATTTAAAGCAACATGTTGATACATTAGTTATAATACCAAATGAAAAACTTCTTGCTATGGCAGATAAGAAAACAACATTATTAGATTCATTTAAATTAGCAGATGGTGTGTTAAGACAAGGGGTACAAGCTATTTCTGACCTTATTACTATACCAGGGGTAGTTAATGCCGACTTTGCTGATATTGAAACAGTAATGAAGGATAAAGGGTTAGCACACATGGGTGTTGGCTATGGAAAAGGCGATAATAAAGCACAAGATGCTGTTAGACAAGCAATTTCATCTCCTTTATTAGAAACTTCAATAGATGGAGCTACTGGAGTTATAATAAACTTTACTGGTGGAGTTGACTTAGGAGCAATTGAAGTTTATGAAGCTGCAGAAATAGTAAGAGAAGCAGCTGATATAGATGCTAATATCATCTTTGGTGCAGTTATAGATGAAACTTTAAATGATGAAATAAGATTAACAGTTATTGCAACAGGATTTGAAGAAGATAATGGTAAAGTAACTACTTCAGCACCTGAAGCAAAAATTGACCCAAAGCCTGTAGCAGAAACTATTAAGAAAGAAGAAGAACCTATTAAGGCAACTCATAATGATCCATTATTAGATTTAGATAGAGAAAGCGTTAATATACCAAGCTTCTTAAGATCAAGAAAGTAAAATTTAATAATTATAATATAAAATAAATAGAAATTGTAATAATTACAATTTCTATTTATTTTTTTGTTTTTAATTAAGGGTATAATTATATTATAAAAGTGATTAAAAATGAAATAAAAGATTTAATATTATATATAAGAATAATTGGGAAAAATATGTAAAAAAACTGTGTTTAAAAAATAAATTTACCTCCGTTAAAATGACAAAAAAAATTTAGAGATAAGGCTATAATTTATATATTGAGGTGATAGAAATATGGAAGTATATATTGATATTTATATATTTGAAAATGTAGTAATCAATTTATTCTTGCTATTACTTACTTTCAAATTATTAAGGTTTAGTTTTAATAAGAAGAATATATGCATTGCAGCGGTTTTAGGAGGCTTATACGGGTTAGTTATTTTTTGTAATGTAAATTTATTAAATTCCATAGCATTTAAATTATTGATACCTGCAATTATGATATATATTTCTTTAGAAAGTAAAAAATTTAAATATGTATTAAAATCGATATTGGTCTTTTTTATGTTAGCTTTTATGCTAGGAGGAATATGCTTTGGAGCTTTACAAATGCAAAACACATATATGATTGGACAGGCGTTTGTAGTTGAAAACAATTCAATAAAATATATAGTGTTATCTGTGGCGATTGTATTTATTTTTATAAATAGAATTGTTGATTTACTTAAAGATAGAGCCTTAGTTAAAAATTTCTTATATGATATATATATTACCGAAGGAACAAGAACAGTACTAGTAAAAGGATTTTTAGATACAGGAAATGAATTAAGAGAGCCGGTAACAAATTTACCATGTGTTATTGTTGAGAATAACTATTTTAATCAATTTGATATTCCAGATGATAAAAAATTTATTATTAAATATGATACTATAAACGAAGTTGGAGAAGTTAAAGGTTTTAAAGGGAATATAATGATAAAAAATGAAGATAGTAATAGCTGGACAAGGGTTGATGCAATAGTATGCGGATGTGAGAGAAAGTTGAGCAAAGAAGATGAGTTCCAAGCTTTGTTATCAAGGGGGATAGTATAAGGAGGATATATGGGAAAATTAATTTTATTATTAAATAAGTTTTTATCTAAATTTAATATTTTCAGAAAAAGAGTAGATTATATAGGTGGAAATGATGCACTTCCACCACCACTAAAAAAGGATGAAGAAGAACAGTTAGTTGGAAAATTAGCAAGTGGTGATGAGGAAGTAAGAAATACTCTTATAGAAAGAAACTTAAGATTAGTAGTTTATATTGCAAGAAAATTTGAAAATACAGGAGTTGGAGTAGAGGACTTAATTTCTGTTGGAACAATAGGTCTTATAAAGGCAGTTAATACATTTAATCCTGAAAAGAAAATCAAATTAGCAACTTATGCATCAAGATGTATTGAAAACGAAATTTTAATGTATTTAAGAAGAAATACAAAAGTTAAGGCAGAAGTATCATTTTATGAGCCTTTAAATATAGATTGGGATGGAAATGAATTATTGCTATCAGATATATTAGGTACTGAAAATGATACAGTATACAATTTAATTGAAGACGAAGTTGACAAGCAATTATTATTTTTAGCATTAAAAAATTTAAATGAAAGAGAAAAAGAAATTGTGAAGTTAAGATTTGGTCTTTCAGGCAATACGGAAAAGACTCAAAAAGAAGTGGCAGATATGCTTGGTATATCTCAATCTTATATTTCAAGATTAGAAAAGAAAATAATAAATAGATTAAAGAAAGAAATAAATAAAATGATTTAAGGTTGTCTTTAGTATAAAACAATCCTCTAACGGAAATAATTTTAAATGCAGTATGTTATTACTTCTGAAGGAGTGATTGACTTTGATTATCAACAAAGTTGAAATTTGTGGGGTAAATACTTCCAAATTACCAGTACTAAAGGAAAAGGAAAAAAGAGAACTCCTATTAAAGATGAGAAACGGAGATACACAAGCAAGAGAAACTTTTATTAAGGGTAATTTAAGATTAGTTCTAAGTGTTATTCAAAGATTTAATAATAGAGGAGAAAATGTAGATGATTTATTTCAAGTTGGCTGCATTGGATTAATGAAATCAATAGACAATTTTGATTTATCTCAAAATGTAAAATTTTCTACATATGCTGTACCGATGATAATAGGAGAAATAAGAAGGTATTTGAGAGATAATAATTCTATTAGGGTAAGTAGATCTTTAAGGGATGTAGCTTATAAAGCTTTATTAGTAAGAGATAAATTGATAAAGGATAATAATAAGGAGCCAACAGTGTCCCAAATAGCAAAAGAATTAAATATACCTAGAGAAGAGGTTGTTTTTGCTTTAGATGCAATTCAAGATCCAGTTTCATTATTTGAGCCAATATATCATGATGGAGGAGATGCCATTTATGTAATGGATCAAATTAGTGATTCTAAGAATAGCGATGATAGTTGGCTAGAGAATATTTCAATCAAAGAAGCTATGAAAAAATTAAATGACAGAGAAAAATTAATTTTAACATTAAGATTTTTTAATGGAAGAACACAAATGGAAGTTGCAGATGAGATTGGAATTTCACAAGCGCAAGTTTCAAGATTAGAAAAAACAGCATTAAAGCATATGAGGAAGTATGTATAGGACTCTTTGAGTCCTATTTTTTTTGCTAAAAAGATGATATAATCTAAGATTATGAGGGGTGGACAAGTATTGATATTTTAAATACTTCTTAAGGTATAAACAAAGTATAAATAATTTAATAAAATGAAAGGTCACATCATATATATAAATATGGTAAAAGAAAATACATATTTAAGGTGGAGGAGATAATTATGGAGAGTGACTTAATTTTATATTCTGTAAATGCTATAAGAAGTATGGAGGTAGTTGATATATCAACAGGAAGTAAGCTTGGTTATATTAGAGATTTTAAAGTAGATTTAGAAACTAATAAAATAGTATCAATATTTTTACCTTCTAACAGTAATAAAGGTTGGTTTTCTAAAGAGGATGATATAGAGATACCATGGGAAAAAATAGTTAAAGTGGGAGTTGACGTAATAATTGTAGATGCAACAGGTATAGAAATCAATCAAGATGAAAATAAAATATAGTATTAATTACAAAAAAAATGTATAATACAAATATAACTATAAGGGAAAGGCGTGATTTGTTTGAAGTGTCCTTTTTGTTTTTATGATGAAAGTAAAGTTGTAGATTCTAGATCAACTGATGATAACACAACAATAAGAAGAAGAAGGGAATGTAGTAGTTGTGGCAGAAGATACACAACTTATGAAAAAATTGAAGATATTCCGATTTTAGTTGTTAAAAGAGATTCTACAAGAGAAAACTTTAATAGAGAAAAAATAGTAAATGGACTTATTATTGCATGTCAAAAGAGACCTATATCTAGAAAGCAAATTGAAGAATTAGCAGAAGATATTGAAAAGAATATTTCTAATAATATGTTAACTGAAGTTGAATCAAGTGTAATTGGTGAAATGGTAATGGATAGGTTAAAAAATCTTGATGAGGTTTCATATGTAAGATTTGCATCTGTATATAGGGAATTTAAGGATATAACTACATTTATTGAAGAGATAAATGTATTAAGAACAAATAATAAATAAAATGGGCTACCTATGGGTAGTCTTTTTTATAGATATAATAAATCAATCAAGGCAAATTACCTTGTTATTTAAGATTAGATAAGGATTTAATATGCAATAATGATTATATATTCAAAAATATAAATCATAGAATTTTATTTCAAAGTTAAAATCATGTTAAAAGTTATATAGATTAATTGGTAAATGGATATCTAAAATGTTAAAATACACATATAGAAATATAGAGGTGGATTATGAATTATTTAAATGTTAATGATTTTAAGGTTTTTAAAGATTTTTGGGTTTTAGAAGGCGAAAAGATTAATTTAGTATTTTCTAATGCAGAAATGAATAGAAGCTTTAACAGACATACTGAAGAGGGAATAAATAACCTTTTATCATTAAAGGAAGACTTTAATGTTAATGAAGTGCAGTATATTAGACAAATACATAGTGACAAGGTTTTTGTTTATAAAGGTAATGACGAAGAATTTATTGAAAATGAAGGCGATGGAATAATAACAAATGAAAAGTCTGTTATAGTTGGTGCATTTACAGCTGATTGTGTACCAGTACTATTAGTGGATGAAGTAAAGTGTGTAGTTGGGGCTGTTCATAGTGGTTGGAAGGGAACCTTTAATGACATAAGCAAGAAGGCTGTAGAAAAAATGATTAAAGAATATGGTTCAAATGTTGAAGATATAAGAGCATATATTGGACCACATATAAGACAATGCTGCTATGAAGTATCTGAAGAACTAAAAGAAAAATTTATTGAAAAATTTAATATGATTCCTGAAGAAAATCTTTTTAATGGAAGAAATTTAAGCATGGAGCTTTGTATAGAAAGTGATTTAAAAACTATTGGATTAAAAGATGAAAATATATATTCATTAAAACTTTGTACACATTGTGAAAAAGAAAGTAAATTATTTTCTTATAGAGCTAGTAATGGTACTTACGGAAGGTTATTTTCATTTATTTATATTAAATAAAATTTTGGGGTGATAGAAAATGGCAAATGAAAAAATATTAGTGGTAGATGATGAAGAACATATTTTAGAACTTATAAGCTTTAATTTAACTAATAATGGATATAAAGTAATTAAAGCTAATAATGGAATTGATGCAGTAAGGCTAGCAATTGAAGAAAAGCCAAAGTTAATTTTATTAGACTTAATGATTCCTGGTAAAGATGGATATGATGTTTGCAGGGAAGTTAGAAGTAATAGTGAAATAAGAAATATTCCAATAATAATGCTTACTGCTAAAAGTGAGGAACTTGATAAAATATTAGGATTAGAATTAGGTGCAGATGATTATATCACTAAACCATTTTCTGTAAGAGAATTGCTTGCAAGGGTAAAAGCTGTGTTAAGAAGATTTTCAGTGGTTGAACCAGAAAGTAGTGTTTTGGTATTTGGAAATCTAAAAGCTGATTTTGAAAAAAGAGAAATACATGTTAAAGATAAAAAACTTGATTTAACACTTAAAGAATTTGAACTTCTTGAAATTTTAATTAGGAATAAAGGAAAAATACTAACTAGAGATACCTTACTTGATAAGATATGGGGATATGAATACATAGGAGAAACGAGAACAGTAGATGTTCATATAAGATATTTAAGAAAAAAAGTTGAAGAGGATGATAAAAATCCTAAGCTAATCGAAACTATAAGAGGAGTGGGATATAGATTTAATCCCAATTGTTAAAACATGAAAAAAAGAATTATAACATCAGTAATTATTACTGTAATTTTTGCTTTAATAATTGTAACTAGCTCGTTTATAGCATTAGTTAATATTAGTACAATAAATGATGCAAAAGAAACTCTAGCACTATATAATTCGATTTTAGCAAAGGAAGAAACTTTTAGTGAGGTAGATTTATCTTTATATAAATTTAAAGGAAATTTAGTGCGTTTTACTGTTATAAATAAAGATGGTGATGTAACGTTTGATAATGAAGTTAGTGGCCTTGATAATCATAATAATAGGCAAGAAATTATAGATGCTTTTGAAAATGGGACTGGCAGTAGTGTGAGATATAGTGAGAGTTTAGGAACTAATCTTGTTTATTATGCAACTAAAATTGATGACAATACGGTACTAAGAAGTTCAGTGTCAATAAGTGCAATTAAGGTATTTACATCAGGAGCTTTAAAGTATTATATTGCAATAGTAATTGCTGTGTTTATATTATCTTTAATATTTGCAATAAAACTTGTAAGAATAATAGTATACCCTATTAAAGAACTTGAAAAAGTTACAACGAAAATAGCAAATGGAAATTTAAATAAAAGAGCAATTGTTTATAATTATGATGAAATTGGGTTTTTAGCACAAACTTTTAACAATATGGCAGATCAGCTTGAAATAAAAATAAAGGATTCTTTAGATAAACAAAATAAACTTGAAGCTATTTTAGAAAGTATGGAAAGTGGCGTAATTGCTATTGATAATAATGAAAAAATAATTTTGATAAATCCATATTCTAAAAAGTTATTTGCTCTAAAGGAAGATATTATAGGAAAAAATTTATCAGATTGTATTATAGATTATGATTTAATAAACTTTATTAGAGAAATGCCTGAAATAGGTGCAAGAGAAATTAAATTATTTCATCCAGTGGAAAGAGAGTTAAGGGTTAAAAAGGCGCCAATTATTAGTGGTTCAAAAAATACAATGGGAGTTGTAATTTCTGTACTTGATATTACTGATATTAAAAGATTAGAAAACATGAGAAGTGAATTTGTAGCAAATGTTTCACATGAATTAAAAACTCCATTAACTTCAATAAAGGGATTTTCAGAAACGTTAAGATATGTAGAGGATAATGAAACTAAAAATAAGTTTTTAGATATTATTGATAAGGAATCGGAAAGATTAACTAATTTAATAAATGATATTTTAGTGTTATCTAACATAGAAAATCTTCATAAAATGGATCATGAATGTTTTAAACCAGGAGAAGTGGTTGAAAATGTTTTAGAAATAGTAAAAAGTCAAGCCTTAAAGAAAAATATATCTATTGAGTATAAAGATGAATTTAATAATAAAATCATAGGTAGTAAAGATAAATTTCATCAGTTAGCACTTAACTTAATTGAAAATTCAATAAAATATTCTAATGATGGGGCAATTGTTAAAATTAATTTAACTTTAGAGGGTGAATATTTTATATTTAAGGTCAGTGATAATGGTATAGGAATTCCTAAAAATGATATTCCAAGAATATTTGAAAGATTTTATAGAGTGGATAAATCTAGGTCTACAAGGGGAACTGGGCTTGGATTAGCTATAGTTAAGCATATTGTAAAATTGTTTAATGGAGATATAAGTGTAGAATCAGAACTTGGAGTAGGAAGTACATTTACTGTTAAAATTAAAAAATAATTATTATAAAAAATAATAAAAATGCAAATAAAGATAATGTAGTGAAATATTTTTATATTTCCTGCTTATCTTTATTTTTTTATTATTACAGAATAAGACAAAAATATACCAGTTTAACATTCTCTTAACATTTCTCTAACCCTATTTAACATTTTAGTAATATTAGTTTAACTTTAGAGGAATAATATTATTTGTGTAAGGTATATGAATAAAAAATTCATTTATGAAAGTGGAGGAATAAAAATGAGAAGTAAAAAATTGAAATTAATGGTAGGGGCATTATTAGTTACTATGGTTGGAGCTACATTTGTAGGATGTGGATCTAATGAATCAGCAGAAGGAGATAAAGCTGGTTCTGGAGCAGTAACTATTTCAATTTCAGGTTCAACTTCAGTAGGTCCATTAATGGAAAAAGTTCAAGAAATTTATGAAGAAGAAAATAGTAATGTTACATTAGAAATACAACAAAATGGTTCTGGAGCAGGAATTAAAGATGTTATTGGAGGAGTTTCAGAAATTGGAATGTCTTCAAGAGAATTAAAGGATGAAGAAAAAGGTTCAGTAGAGGGAACTACTATAGCATATGATGGAATTGCTTTATTAGTAAATCCAAATAATACTGTTAAAAACATATCTTTAGAAGATGTTAAAAAGATATATACTGGTGAAATAACAAATTGGAAAGACTTAGGTGGAGAAGATGCACCAATCGTAGTTGTTTCAAGAGAAGAAGGTTCAGGAACTAGAGATGCATTCCAAGAAATTGTTGGATATGAATCAGAAGAATTAACAAAAGATGCATCAATCTCAGATGGTAGCGGAGCTGTTAAAACTACAGTAGCTGGAAATAAAAATGCAATTGGATTTGCTTCTTTTGAATATATTGATGATACAGTTTCAGCTTTAAGTGTTAATGATGTTGAGCCAACAGCTGAAAATGTTAAAGCTGGAGATTATAAAATTTCTAGACCGTTCTTATTAGTAACTTCAAAAGATACTTTAACTGACGAAGGACAAAAATTAATTGACTTTGTATTAAGTTCAGAAGGTCAACAAATAGTAAAAGATAACAAATTAATAACTATAGAATAACAAAAATATATTGTAAAAATGCCTCTCATGAAGAGGTGTTTTTACAACATGAATCAATATTAGTGTGTTATTACCATTAGGAGGACTAAAATGGTAGAGGAAAATAAAAAAAATAAAAGTAAATACATCGTAGATAAAGTTACAAGAGCAATATTTTTAATATGTGCACTTATAGCGGTTGTAAGTTTAGTTTTAATAATAGGATTTGTATTTTATAAAGGATTAAGACCATTTTTTGCAGAAGGTAAATCATTTATTCAATTTATTTTTGGTACTGAATGGTATCCAACATCAGAAAATCAAAAGTATGGTATATTACCAATGATAATTGCATCTATTTATGGTACGATAGGGGCTTTAATAATAGGAGTGCCAATAGGCTTGTTAACAGCAATATTTATTTCAGAAGTAGCACCAAAAGGTGTATCAAAAATTATTATTCCGGCAGTTGAACTTTTAGCTGGAATTCCATCTGTATTATACGGATTATTTGGTTTGGCAGTAATTGTTCCATGGATACAGAATACCTTTAATTTACCACAAGGACAAAGTTTATTAGCAGTAATTATAGTTTTAGCAGTTATGATGCTTCCAACAATAATTTCAGTTTCTACTACTGCAATAAAGGCTGTTCCAAAAAGTTATAAAGAAGGATCTCTTGCGCTTGGAGCTTCACATATAGAAACAACATTCAAAGTTGTTGTACCTGCAGCAAAGTCAGGTATACTTGCAGCAATAGTTTTAGGTTGCGGTAGAGCAATTGGGGAAACAATGGCTATTATATTAGTTGGAGGAAATTCAGTTCAAATACCTACATCTATTTTTGATAAGGTTAGACCTCTTACAAGTAATATAGCTTTAGAAATGGGATATGCAACTCAATCACACCAAGAGTTATTATTTGCTACAGGTGTTGTATTATTTGCATTCATATTAATATTAAATTTAGTTATTTCTAAACTTTCTAATAAGGAAGGTAAGTAAAAATGAGAAAATTTAAAGAAAATATCTTAAAGATATTATTATATTTATCAGCATTAATAACTGTTGGAATTTTAGTATTTATAATAGGATTTATATTTTTAAAAGGATATAAACTTATAAACTTTAATTATTTATTTGGTGAATATAAACCATCAGGTGGTGGTGGAATTAAACCATTTATAATTTCAACTTTATATACTATTGGATTATCATTAGTTATTGCTACACCAATAGGTGTATTAGCAGCAGTTTATTTACAAGAATATGCTAAGCAAGGACGATTAGTTAGAATAATTAGATATTCAACTGAAGCTCTTGCAGGTATACCGTCAATCGTATATGGATTATTTGGTGCAGCATTTTTTGTAACAACATTAAAGTTTGGGTATTCGCTTATAGCAGGATCTTTAACTCTTGCAATAATAATTTTACCAGTAATTATTCGTACAACAGAAGAAGCTTTAAAGGTAGTTCCTCCATCATATAGGGAAGCATCACTTGGACTTGGAGCAACAAGATTTCAAACTTTATACAAAGTTATACTTCCAAGTGCAATCCCAGGTATTCTTTCAGGGGTAATACTATCAATGGGGCGTGTAATTGGAGAATCAGCAGCACTTTTCTTAACAGCAGGTACAGTTTATAAAATACCTACAAGTATAATGTCAAGTGGTAGAACTTTAACAGTTCATGCATTCCTTGAAACTAAGGAAAAAGGTGATATTGCATCAGCAGCTGCTGCTGGAATAGTTTTAATTGTAATGATTTTTATTTTAAATCTTTTAGCTAAGTTTGTTAGCAAGAAATTTAATAAAGCAAATTATTAATATTTAATTTTAAGTATAGTGAAGTAATGAATAGTTTTTAATTATGATATGAAACTATTTTAATGAAAGAAAATCATAAGATTTTGAGGTGTAAATATGTCAAATATAATTAAGCCTGAGATTCAGGTTAAAAATTTAGAACTGTTTTATGGTGATAATAAAGCATTAAAAAATATAAATTTAGATATAGAATCGAAAAAGGTTACAGCATTAATAGGTCCTTCAGGATGTGGTAAATCAACATTTTTAAGAACTTTAAATAGAATGAATGATTTAATTGAAGGTGTAAAGATTAACGGTCAAATATTAATTGATGGAAAAGATATATATAAGGAATATGATGAAATAGATTTAAGAAAAAAGGTTGGTATGGTATTCCAAAAGCCAAATCCATTTCCTATGTCTATTTATGATAATATAGCTTATGGTCCAAGAATCCATGGAATTAAAGATAAAAAGAAATTAGATGAAATAGTAGAAACAAGTTTAAGAGGTGCAGCTCTTTTTGATGAAGTTAAAGATAGATTAAAAAAATCTGCTTTAGGCCTTTCTGGTGGGCAACAACAAAGATTATGTATTGCTAGGACTATAGCGGTTTCACCAGAAATAATATTAATGGATGAGCCTACATCAGCATTAGATCCTATTTCAACTAATAAAATGGAAGAACTTATGGATCAATTAAAAAAACAATATACTGTAGTAATTGTTACTCATAATATGCAACAAGCAGGAAGAATTGCTGATAAAACTGCATTTTTCTTATCAGGTGAAGTAATTGAATATGGTAAGACAGAAGATATATTCTACAGACCAAAGGATAAGAGAACAGAGGATTATATCACAGGAAGATTCGGATAAAATTTAAATTGGATAAAGTTAAGTATTGCTAAGTATATATTAAAATTTAAATATAAATATGATTTCAATGCAATTAAGTGAGTAGGGAGTGAGATAATGACAAGAAATCTTTTAGATAAAAGAATGAAACTTCTAAAGTCTGAGCTTGCTGAAATGGGAAGTTTAGTAGAAAAGCAAATATATAATAGTATAGAAGCTTTTAAAAATAAAGATATGGTCCTTGCAAAGCAAGTAATGGATAATGATGATAAGGTTGATGAATTAAATAGAAAAATTGAAGAGCAATGCTTAAAGCTTATGGCTATGGAATCTCCTGTAGCAACTGATTTAAGAAAGATATTTACTACTTCAAAGATAGTTACAGATTTAGAAAGAATGGCTGATTATGCAGTTGATATTTGTAAAATAGCTCAAAGAGTAGAACTTGATGTACTAGGTGAAGAATGCGAACCAATTTGGCAAATGGTTGATATTTTAAGAAAAATGATTAAAAAATCAATAGAAGCATTTGTTGCAAATGATGTAGAAGCTGCTTATGAAATTTGCAAAATGGATGATGAAGTTGATATTTTATATCGTGGATTATTCAATGATATGCTAAAGAAGATGGCAAAAGATGAATCAATCATAAATAAAGGAGCACAAATGTTATTTGCATCTAAGTACCTAGAGAGAGTTGGAGACCATGTTACAAATATTTGTGAATGGATAATTTTTTCGTCAAAAGGTGATTATGTAGACTTAAATGAGTAATAATAAAGAATATGGGGGAAACCTATATTCTTTTTTTGTTAGTTGACAAAAATAAAAATATTAGGTTAATATATCATAGAGATGGTAGGTAATTATAGGAGTGGACATTATGAAAAATGTAATAACAAGTGTAATGCCTGATAGTATTGCTGAAGAAGTCGGCATTGAGGAAAATGATATTTTATTATCAGTAAATGGAGAAAAGATAGTTGATATTATAGACTACAGGTTTTTAACGAACGATGAAGAAATAGTTTTAGAAATACAAAAACCAAATGGAGAGATCTGGGATTACGAAATAGAAAAAGACTATGGCGAAGAATTAGGTCTAGAATTTGGTGGCGGTATTATGGATAAGGCAAAAAGATGCAGTAATAAATGTATGTTTTGCTTTATAGATCAAAATCCTAAAGGTATGAGAGAAAGCTTATATTTTAAAGATGATGATTCGCGTCTTTCTTTCCTTCAAGGTAACTTTGTTACTTTAACTAATATGAAAGAGGAAGATATAGATAGAATTATTAAATATAGAATAAGCCCTATAAATATTTCAGTGCATACAACAAATCCAGAACTAAGAGTAAAAATGCTTGGGAATAGATTTGCAGGATCTGTTTATGATAGAATAAAAAGACTAGCAGAGGCTGGAATTGAAATGCATTGTCAAATAGTTCTTATACCAGAAGTAAATAATGGTGAAGAACTTAAGAGGACTATTACTGAATTATATGAACTATATCCTTCAGTTGCCAATGTTGCAGTAGTACCTATAGGAGTTACGAAGTATAGAGAAGGATTAGTTAAAGTAAAAACATTTAACGAAGAAACTTCAAGAAAAGAATTAGAAATGATTATGGAATTCCAAAAAAGATTTATGGAAGAAATAAATGATCCATTTGTAAGATTTTCTGATGAGTTTTATTTAGTTGCAGGCATAGATGTGCCTGAAGAAGATTTTTATAACGGATATGAGCAAATAGAAGATGGAATTGGAATGATTAGATGTTTCAGAGAAGCCATAAATTATACTGCTCAAGATTTAAATAAAAATATAAAAGGAACTTTTTCAGTACCAACAGGTAAACTTGCTTATGAAGAAGTAAAAAGTGGAATGAAAAAGTTAATGGACGTTAACCCTAATATTAAGATAGATACATATAAAATTATTAATAATTTCTTTGGTGAAACAATAACTGTTGCAGGACTTCTTACTGGAACTGATATTATTGGGCAATTAAAAGGAAAAATTAATAGTGAGTACTTAATCATGCCAAACAACATGTTTAGAAAAGGATATGAATTAGGCCCAGCTGAATATATCATGCTAGATGATACAAGAGTAGAAGATATAGAAAGAGAGTTAGGGGTTAAGGTTCTTGTATGTGATCATACAGGAGAAGATATAGTAAGCATAATAAACGATGCGTGTCAGGAGGAAATAAAATAATGGCAAAACCAATAGTTGCTATAGTTGGAAGACCTAATGTAGGTAAGTCTACATTATTCAATAAATTAGCAGGAAAAAGAATTTCAATAGTTCAAGATACACCAGGTGTAACAAGAGATAGAGTATATGCAGAGGCTGAATGGCTTAATCATACTTTCACAATGATTGATACTGGTGGTATAGAACCAGAAAACCAAGATATAATAGTTAAACAAATGAGAAGACAAGCAAATATTGCTATAGAAACTGCGGACGTAATAATGTTTGTAGTTGATGGTAAAGAAGGAATGACTGCTGCTGATAATGAAGTTGCAACAATGCTAAGAAAGTCTAAGAAGCCAGTAGTTTTAGTTGTTAATAAAATTGATAACTTAAAAGATGAAGAAAATGCTTGGGAATTCTACAATTTAGGTATTGGAGATCCAGTAGCTGTATCTGCAGGACAAGGAAAAGGACTTGGAGATATGCTTGATATGGTAGTTGAGCATTTTGATTCAATTGCTGCAAAAGAAGAAGAAGAAGATGACATAAAGATTGCTATGATAGGTAAACCTAATGTAGGAAAATCATCTTTAATAAACAGATTATTAGGAGAAGATAGATTAATAGTATCTGATATAGCAGGTACTACAAGAGATGCTATCGATAGTAAGATTGAATGTGAATTTGGTAAATTTACATTAATTGATACTGCTGGTCTTAGAAGAAAGAGCAAAGTTAAAGAAGAAATCGAAAGATATTCTGTAATTAGAACACTTGCCGCTGTTGAAAGAGCTGATGTATGTATTTTAATGATAGATGCTACAGAAGGTGTTACTGAGCAAGATGAAAAGATAGTAGGCTTTGCACATGAATTAAATAAGGCTATAATGGTTATAGTAAACAAATGGGATCTTATTGAAAAAGACGATAAGACTATGGATAACTATAAAAAAGACTTACAAAGCAAGCTTAAATTTATAAAATATGCTAAGTTCTTATTTATATCAGCATTAACTGGCCAAAGAGCACATAAAGTTTTAGAAGTTGCTAGAGAATGTTATGATAATTATGATAAGAGAGTTGGTACTGGTGTATTAAATGATGTTATAAGTAAAGCAATATTAATGAAAGAACCACCAGTAGTTGCATTAAAGAGATTAAAAATATACTATGCAACTCAAGTAGCTACAAAACCACCAAAGTTTGTATTCTTTGTTAATGATTCTAGCTGCAGACACTTCTCTTATGAAAGATACTTAGAAAATCAATTAAGAGATAATTTTGATTTCAGTGGTACTGGAATACAAATAGAATATAGGGAGAGAAAGGATAATTAATTATGAGTAAGGTGACTTTTTTAGGCGGAGGAAGTTTCGGAATTTCTTTAGCTATCTTATTAGCAAACAAAGGAAATATTGTATCAGTATATGATAGAGATAGTAGTGTTGTTGAGGATATCAATGTTAATAGACGAAATGATAAGTTCATTAAAGGATTAGATGTACCTAAAAATGTTACAGCTTATAATAATTTAGAGGAAGCAATACAAGATACAAATTATGTTGTATTAGCAGTTCCATCTCATGTAATTAGAAGTGCATCAAGAAGTATTAAAGGATTAATAAAAGAAGATGTACCGGTTATTTGTATTGCAAAAGGAATAGAAGAGGGAAGTAATAAAACATTAGTTGAGGTTATTGAAGAAGAACTTAATAATCCTGTAGTTGTTTTATCAGGACCAAGTCATGCTGAAGAAGTTGCTTTTGATATTCCAACAACAGTACTTACATCTTCTAAAAATATGAAGGTTGCTGAAGAAGTTCAAGATTTATTTATGACTAAAACATTTAGGGTATATACTAATGATGATTTAGTTGGTGTTGAAATTGGAGGAGCTGTAAAGAATATTATAGCATTAGCAGCTGGAGTTTGTGATGGATTAGGATATGGAGATAATACAAAGGCAGCTCTTATGACTAGAGGGATGGCTGAGATAGTTAGAATAGGAACTAAGCTTGGCGGAAGAGTAGAGACATTCTTAGGACTTACTGGAATGGGTGATTTAATTGTAACTTGTACTAGTATGCATTCTAGAAATAGAAGGGCAGGATATTTAATAGGAACAGGTAAGACAAGAGAAGAAGCTGTTGAAGAAGTTGGAATGATTGTTGAAGGTATTAAGGCATGTCATGCATTTTATGATTTAAAAGAAAAGTTAGATGTTGAAATGCCTATAACAGATGCTTTATATAAAGTTCTTTTTGAAGGTAAGGATGCTAAAGAAATGGTAAGTGAATTACTACAAAGAGATAAAAAAGCAGAAAATTATTAATTATTAAAGAAGCTACAAGTTAATTTGTAGCTTCTTTTTTTAGAGTAAAATTTATTTTTTATTTATTATGTAAAAATATCATATTTACTTTTCCAACTACATATTTTTAACTATATAGATAATGAAAAAGATAAAGAAAAAACAAATGCATTTGAAGTTTATGAATTTTCATTAATTTATTAAAATTAAAAAAGTAGTATACTTTTTTTGACTATGGAATATATATATAGTGTTAAAAATAAATAGGAGGGTGTACTTATGGGTGATTTCAATATATATAAAGATATTGCGGAAAGGACTCAAGGGGACATATACTTAGGTGTTGTAGGTCCAGTTAGAACAGGGAAATCTACATTTATCAAAAAATTTATGGACCTTATGGTTATACCAAAGATTGAAAATACTTATAAAAAAGAAAGAGCTAAAGATGAATTACCACAAAGTGGTTCAGGAAAAACTATCCATACTACAGAACCAAAATTCGTTCCGAATGAAGCTGTAGAAATTACAATTGATGATGATGTAAAATTAAAGGTTAGATTAGTAGATTGTGTGGGGTATATAGTTAAGGGGGCTTTAGGATATTTAGAAAACGAAGAGCCTAAAATGGTTAATACTCCATGGTATGAATATGAAATACCTTTTGAAGATGCAGCAGAAATTGGGACAAGAAAAGTTATTACAGATCATTCGACTGTAGGACTTGTAATTACAACAGATGGAAGTATAACAGGAATAGATAGAGAAGAATACGTTGAAGCTGAAGAAAGGGTTGTAGAAGAGCTTAAAGCTATAAATAAACCTTTTATAATTGTACTTAATACCAAGAACATAAACTCTCCAGAAACTGATACATTAAAGGATGAACTTGAAAAGAAATATGATGTAGAAGTTCAAGTTATGGATGTTTCAAATATGACTGAAAAAGATGTGGAAAAACTTTTTAAACATGTACTTAAAGAGTTCCCTGTAAAGGAAATAAATATTGATATGCCAACATGGGTAGAAAGCTTAGATCCTGATCATTGGTTAAAGAAAGAATTCTTTAAAATAATTAAGGGAATGTGTGATAGTGTAGATAAGATTAGGGACATAAAACCAGCATTTTATGATGCTAAACAAAATGAAAATTTAAGTGCATCTGATTTAAAACAAATAAAACTTGGTGAAGGAACAGCTAATATACTACTAAAGCCAAGTGAAACCATTTTTTATAAAGTACTTAGTGAAAATTGTGATGTTGATATTGAAAGCGAAAGTGATTTAATTGCGCTTGTAAAAGATTTAAATATAGCAAAGAGAGAATATGATAAAATCAAGGATGCATTAGTTGATGTTAGAGAAACAGGATATGGATTAGTTGCGCCACAATTAAGTGAAATGAAATTTGAGGAGCCTGAAATTGTAAAACAAGGAACAAAATTTGGTGTTAAATTAAAAGCAAGTGCACCATCTCTTCACTTTATAAAGGCTGATATTAAAACTGAAATTAGCCCAATCATGGGTTCAGAAAAAGAAAGTGAAGAGCTTGTTACAGCACTTATGGAGCAATATGAAAAAGATCCAGCATCATTATGGCAAAGTAATATGTTTGGTAAGTCATTAGAAGTTTTAGTAAAAGAAGGCTTGCAAAATAAGTTATATAAGATGCCGGAAGATGTACAAGTTAAAATCCAAAAGACACTTCAAAAAATTATTAATGAAGGTAATGGCGGTTTAATTTGTATAATACTATAACATAGGGATAATCTGCTGCTAAATATTTATAATTTAGTAGTAGATTATTTTTTTATGTAAAAACACGAATATTAAAGAAAAAAATATAAAATATTTTCATTTTTTAGTGTAAACTGTCCATTTACTAGAATAGAATATATTAAGCAGATAGTATTATGCTTAATATATTATAGTGAAGAGGGATAGTATGGAGAGCAGATTTTGTACCTATAAAAGAGTAGGATATTTAAGGCAAAAGATAGCTAATGAGTTAGGTATAGAGTTTACTGGAGTGATATATGCCTCCCCAGGAGTGCTAAAGCATATTATGAAAAGACATGGAAAACAATTAGATAGGAAAACCAAGGCAAGCATTCTTGATTGGATGAAAAAAATTCTAGATGACCCTGACTATATTGGAATTTATAAAAATGGAGAGGGACAGACTGCTGTAGAATTTATTAAGAGGGTTTATACTAATTTGCTTTTAGGAGTTGAAGTTGATGAAGAAAAAGAATATATCTATGTAACAACTATGTATCCTATAACTGATAAAAAAATTGAAAATAGAGTTTATAGTGGTAAGTTAATTAATATTAAAGAAAATAAATAATTTATTTGCTATAAATAATTTGAAAATGTATAATATGAAATTGTGTATATAAATGATTATTGAGGTGAGAAAGGGCTCCTCATGCGCTGAGAATTTCAGTAACTAGAGATGCAGGAAGTGTCGACCTGCCAATAATTATTTAGTGAGTTAAGAGTGATAAGAGTTTGAAGTTAGAGTATATAAATAGAATGTTTAGGGTTAGGCCATTAATAATTTTTGAAAAAGAAATATAATTTATTAAATTTTACATGAATTAAATATTTTTGTAACTTAATACTTGTCATTTGTAACTTGAAAATTAAAACTAAAAAAGCCTTTATGTAGTTTAAAACTAAAAAGGTGAAATGGATAAAACGTATATTAGTTAAAGCGTAAAAAGTTGGGAGGATGAAAATGAAGAAAATAGCGGTAATTTTTAATGGCGGAACTATATCTATGAAGGTTGATGAAAGAATTAAAGCAGCAGTGCCTAGTTTAACTGGAGAAGAGATAATGTCAATGGTAACAGGTATAGAGGAATATGCAGAAATAGAGTCTTATAGCTTTTCAAGTATGCCGTCACCACATATGACTTTTGAGATGATGTTAAAGTTAAGTGAATTTTCAAAAGAGTTATTAAATAGAGAAGATATAGATGGTGTTGTTATTACACATGGTACAGATACATTAGAAGAAACAGCATATCTTTTAGATTTAACAATAAATAGTGACAAGCCTGTTGTAATTACAGGAGCAATGAGAAGTGGCTCAGAGTTAGGGTATGATGGACCTTCTAACTTAGCAGCGTCAATTTGTACGGCTATTTCTGAAGATGCAAAGGGTAGAGGAGTACTTGTATGTTTTAATGGTGAATTAAACTCTGCATCAGAAGTAATAAAAGCAAATTCTATGGCTTTAAATGCTTTTAGAACTCCTAATTTTGGACCTATTGGAATAGTTGATAATAATAAGGTAATGTTTTATAGAGAAGCTAAAAAATCTGAAAAGTATGAAGTGAAAGAAATAAATAAAGATGTAGCCGTTATTAAATGTGTTGCTGATATGGACTCTACATTAATTGATTTTGTAGTTGAAAAAGGTTTTGGTGGAATTGTTATTGAAGCTTTAGGAAGAGGAAATGTACCGCCTAGAATGGTTGAAGGTATAAAAAAAGCACTAGATAAGGAAATTCCGGTTGTTGTTGTTTCAAGATGCTTTGAAGGAAGAGTACATGAATCTTATGGATATGAAGGTGGAGGAAAAATGCTTAAAGATTTAGGTGTAATCTTTGGGGATACTTTACCAGGGCAAAAGGCAAGAATAAAGCTTGCATTAGCAATTAATAGTAATATAAAAAAGGAAGAAATTGAAAAACAATTTTAAATTACGAATATTACATAATTAAAATCAAACAACATACGTAAAAATGTTGACTTACAGGTAAGTATACCGTATAATTTAATTGTAAGGTAGCTTGTACGTTCGTGTTTTAGTGTTGTTTGTTTGAAATTTAATATAATACGAATAATATTAGTGTTAATTTAGCTACAAAGTATATCTTATAACTTTGTAGCTTTTTTATTGTTAAAGCATGACTACTAAAATGAAACTAGCAATAGTTTTATAAATATAAAGTATAAGGGGAAATTATAATGGAAAATTTAACGATGAAGGAAAAACTTCTTCCTATTTTATCAAACAAAAAAGTTGATATGAAAAAGGAAATGATCGGTGGATTAACAACATTCTTAACTATGGCATATATTATCGCAGTTAATCCAAATATCTTATCTACAACGGGAATGCCAGCAGGTGCATTAGTAACTTCTACATGTTTAGCAGCTGGTATTGCATGTATTCTTATGGGTGTGTTTGCTAATTTACCATTTGCTTTAGCTTCAGGAATGGGATTAAATGCATACTTTGCATATACTGTTGTTGGACAAATGGGAGTTTCGTGGGAAATAGCATTATCTGCAGTGTTTATTGAAGGTATTATTTTTATTATATTATCATTATTTAAAGTAAGAGAAGCTGTTGTAAATGCAATTCCTAAAAATATGAAGTTAGCTGTAACTGGAGGTATTGGATTATTTATTGCTTTCATAGGTATGGTTAATGCAGGATTAGTTGTAGCAAATGAATCTACAATGGTTGAATTAGGACAATTTTCACCAGCAGTAATAATTACAGTAATAGGTTTAATTATAATTGCAGTTTTAGATAAAAAGAAAGTAAAAGGATCTATCCTTTGGGGAATTTTAATTTCATCATTAATTGCATGGGGATATGCTTTAATCAATACTGAGGCTGCAGCTGCACTTGGAATTTATTTACCAACAGGGGTATTTAAGTTTGAAGGAATAGGTGAAATTGCAGGTAAAGTAGATTTAGTGCATGCATTTAGTCCAGAAAATATTAAGATGTTTATTACAGTAATATTTACATTCTTATTTGTTGATTTCTTTGATACAGTTGGAACTTTAGTAGGTGTTTGTTCTAAGGCAAAAATGCTTGATAAAGATGGAAAAGTTCCTAATGCAGGAAAAGCCTTATTAGTAGATGCAGTTGGTACAACAGCAGGATCTTTATTAGGTGTTTCTACAGTAACTACTTATGTTGAAAGCTCAACAGGTGTTGCAGCAGGTGGAAGAACAGGATTTACAGCAATAACTACTGGAGTATTGTTTTTAATAGCAATGTTCTTCTCTCCAATATTTATAGCTATTCCAGGTTGTGCAACAGCACCAGCACTAATTTATGTTGGTTATTTAATGCTTGGAGCAGTTAAAGAAATTGACTTTGATAATATTACAGAAGGTGTTCCAGCATTCTTAACTATTGCAGCTATGCCATTAACATATAGTATTGGTGATGGTTTAACATTAGGAATATTATCATATGTAATTATTAATTTCTTATACAATATATTTTCTAAGAAAGAAGAGAAACATAACGTTTCTTGGATAATGTACGTATTAGCAATTATATTTATATTCAAGTTGATATTACTATAAGTGAGAGTCCAAATTTTAATTTGGCTACTCGAACTTACTCAGCGACGGTTAGGAGCAGAGTTTCCTTAAATAATTGACGAAAATATTAATATTTTATAACAAAAAGAAGTTAGAATTTATCTAGCTTCTTTTTCTTTGGAAAAAATAATTGTGAACAATTTGTTAACAAAATATTGACACTAAAGTACCTTAGGTTATAAACTAAATTTGTTATTAAGAACGCAATAAAATTTTATTGAAAGATAAAAAATAATAAGCGGTGAGGAGAATAATATGATAAGGAGTATGACTAGCTTTGGTAGAAGCAGTAGTGAAGAAGGCAAAAAAAGAATCTTTACTGTTGAAATGAAAAGTGTAAATAGTAGATACTTAGATGTAAATATAAGAATGCCTAAAAGTATAATTTCTTTAGAAGAAGAAATTAGAAAAATGATTAGCAATTCTCTTAGTAGAGGAAAAGTTGATGTATTTATTAACTTAAAAAGTTATAACGAAGGTAGTGGAATTCCTAAATTAGATATTAATTTAGCTCAAGAATATTTAAAATGTCTTAAGGAAATTGAAAATAACTTAGATGTTAAAAATGATATATCAGTAATGCAAATTGCACGATTCCCTGAAGTAATTACTATGGTTGAAGAAGAAGATAAAGTTGATGAAATGTGGGAAGAACTAAAGCCTTTAATAAGTGCTTCATTAGATATGATGATTGGTATGAGAGAAGTTGAAGGTAATAAATTAAAAGAAGATATATTAGTTAAAGTTAAGCAAATTGAAGAATTAGTAGTAAAGGTTGAAGAATTTGCAGACAGTATTCCAAAAGCATTTAAACAAAAACTAGAAGATAGATTAAAGGAATTATTAGGAGCAGTTGAAGTAGATGAAAATAGAGTAGCTACTGAAGTTTGTATATTAGCAGATAAGGCAACTGTTGATGAAGAAATAATAAGATTAAAAAGCCATATTAATCAAGTAAGAGAAACCTTAAAGTTAAACGAACCTATTGGAAGAAAGCTTGACTTTATTGTTCAAGAAATGAATAGAGAAACTAATACAATTGGTTCAAAATCTAGCGATATCCAAATGACTAATATAGTTATTGATATAAAAAATATACTTGAAAAAATTAGAGAACAAGTGCAGAACATAGAATAGTAGGAGGAGAAGAATGGGAATAAAATTAATTAATATTGGTTTTGGTAACATTGTATCAGCTAATAGATTAGTTGCAATAGTTAGTCCAGAATCAGCGCCGATTAAGAGAATAATCCAAGAAGCTAGAGATAGAGGCATGCTTATTGATGCTACTTATGGAAGAAGAACAAGAGCTGTTATAATTACTGATAGTGATCATGTTATTTTATCAGCAGTTCAACCTGAAACTGTTGCACATAGATTAGTAGTTAAAGATGAAGCTGTAGATGAGGTTGATGAATAATGCATAATAGAGGACTATTGATTGTAATTTCCGGTCCATCAGGTGCTGGAAAGGGAACCATTTGTAAGGCGCTTTTAGAAAAAAGAGATGATTTATTTATTTCTGTTTCAGCAACTACAAGAAGTCCAAGAGCAGGCGAAGTTGATGGTGTAAATTATCACTTCCTTACTAAAGAAGACTTTATTGCAAGAGTAGAAAAAAATGACTTTTTAGAGTATGCTAATGTTCATGGTAACATGTATGGAACTCCAAAGTTTAAAGTTGAGGAAATGTTAGCAGAAGGTAAAAATGTAATATTAGAAATAGATATTCAAGGTGCACTAAAGGTAAAAGAAAACTTTAGTGAAGGAGTATTTATTTTTATACTTCCTCCATCTATGGAAGAATTAAAGCATAGAATAATAAAAAGAGGAAGTGAAACTGAAGAATCATTAATGACAAGATTTAAAAATGCATATCAAGAAATAAACTATGTTTCTAAATATAATTATGCAGTAGTTAATGATGAAGTTGATACGGCAGTTACAAAAATAGAAGGAATAATTGCCGCAGAAAAATGTAGAGTAGATAGAATAAAAGATACAATATTAGATTCTAAGGAGGGCTTAATTCATGAACAACTCTATGATTAATCCATCAGTGGTGGACTTACTAAAAAAGGTAGAAGACAGATATTCACTAGTTATAGTGACATCAAGAAGAGCAAGACAAATAATAGATGGTGCTAAACCATTAACTTCAGTTTCTTCAAAGAAACCATTAACATTAGCAATAAATGAAGTAAATGAAGGTGAAATTTCTTATCATAAATGTGATGAAGGAAATAAATAGTTATGAGTAAATGTGTTGTTATTGGCGTTACTGGAGGAATTGCAGTATATAAAGCATTAGATGTAATTAGTGCTTTAAGAAAAAAAGATATTGAAGTTCATGTAATAATGACTGAAAGTGCATCAAAGTTTGTAAATCCATTAACATTTCAATCTATAAGTCAAAATATGGTTGTTACTGATATGTTTGCAGAACCTAAAGCATGGGAAATACAACACATATCATTAGCACAAAAGGCTGATTTAATGTTAGTTGCTCCTGCAACTGCAAATATTATTGGTAAGATTTCTAATGGAATTGCAGATGATATGTTATCAACAACTATAATGGCAACAAAGGCTAAGGTTCTTATAGCACCAGCTATGAATACAAATATGTATGAAAATAAAATAGTTCAAAATAATATTTCTAAATTGAAGGATTTTGGCTATAAATTTATTGAGCCAGCTAGTGGTAGATTAGCTTGTGGTGATGTTGGAATTGGTAAATTAGCAGATGTTAATACAATAGTTGAAAGAGTATTAGAAGAACTAGAAGAAAAAGAGCAGGATTTGTTAGGAAAGAAAGTACTGATTAGTGCTGGTCCAACTATTGCACCTATTGACCCAGTAAGATATATTACAAATAGATCAACTGGAAAGATGGGATATGCGATTGCTCAAGAAGCAAGAGAAAGAGGAGCAGAAGTCGTTTTAGTATCAGGTCCTACAAATTTAAATCCGCCTAAAGACGTAAAAATAATTAACATAAAAACTAATGAAGAAATGAAAAATGAAATTTTACAGTATTTTGAATGGGCAGATATAGTTATTAAATCAGCAGCTGTTGCTGATTATAAACCAAAAGAATACAGTGAAGAAAAGATTAAAAAGGGTGATGGTGACCTTAATCTTTGTTTAACTAGAGACAATGACATATTAAAATCTCTAGGAGAAATAAAAACACATCAAATTTTAGTTGGATTTGCAGCAGAAAGTAATAATGTACTTGAAAATGCAAATAAAAAGCTAAAAAATAAGAACTTAGATTTTATAGTAGCAAATGATATTACATCTTCTGATACAGGTTTTGGAAGTGAAGATAATAAAGTCGTCATTTTATCTAAAAATGATGAAAAGCTTGAACTTGAAAAAATGAGTAAAAAAGAAGTTGCAAGTAATATATTTGATATGATTTTAGAAAAGCGCTAATTGCGCTTTTCTTTATATAGTATTCAATTTTAAATATTAAATATGTGATTATATTATTTTGTAGCTTAAAGTAAGAAGGTGATAAGTTGAATTTATATGCTGAAATAATTGTAAATTCTGAAGCATTAGAAATAGATAGACCTTTTACATATAAAGTACCAGAAGAGTTTAAAAGTGATATTAAAGTAGGACAGATAGTAAAGGTTCCTTTTGGAAAAGGAAATAAAACATCTGAAGGCTTTGTATTAACAGTAAAAAATGAAGAAGAAGTTGACATAAAGTTTAGAACTAAAAATATCTCAACTATTTTAGTGAAAGAACCTGTAATTGATGCTGACAATATTAAGCTTATCGATTTTTTGAGGAAAAAGACATTATGTAAATATATAGATGCTTTTAGACTATTGATTCCTGTTGGCATAATGAAAGGTGCAAAGAATAAAAGTAAAAAGGTTATAGTATTAAAAAGTGAAGATTTAAGTAGTATACAAAAACCAGATGGGTATAAAGATATTATTGAATTTTTAAAAAATAATTCTGGAAAATATACTAAGAGTGAACTTATAAATCATTATTCAATTTCTCAATATAAATTAAATAAACTAATTGAAAAAGATATTTTAGCAGTAGAAGAAGAAACTGTTTTTAGATATAATAATAGAAAATATAATGATGATAATGCGAAGCAATTGACTATTGAACAGCAAAAGGTAATAAATCAGTACAATAGCTCTAGTAGTAATTTATTTTTACTTAAAGGTGTAACAGGTTCTGGTAAAACAGAAGTTTATATGAGACTTGTTGAAAAGGCTTTATTAGAAAATAAATCATCAATTATATTAGTACCAGAAATTGCACTAACTCCACAAATGATTGAAAGATTTAAAGGAAGGTTTGGAGTAAATGTTGCTTTATTTCACAGCAAGTTGTCTGATGGGGAAAGATTTGATGAATGGTTTAGGGTCAAAGAAGGAAAAGCAAAAGTTATAGTGGGGGCTAGAAGCGCTATATTTTTACCGGCACAAAACTTAGGGCTTATTATTATAGATGAGGAACATGAAAATACATATAAATCTGAACAAAATCCAAAATATCAAACAAAGGAAATAGCGGAATTTATAAGTGAATTAAAGAATTGTAAAGTAATTTTAGGTTCAGCAACACCAACTATTGAAACATACTACAGGGCATTAATTGGAGAGATTGAATTGTTAGAGCTTAATTCTAGAGTTGATGGTAAAGCAATGCCGCCAATGAATACTGTTGATATGAGAAATGAGCTTAGAAGTGGAAATAAATCATTATTTAGTAGAGAGTTATTTAACGCAATTGAAGATAGGTTGCAAAAAAGAGAACAAGTGATTTTGTTTTTAAATAGAAGAGGATTTTCTACCTTTGTTTCTTGTAGAAGCTGTGGGTATGTTTTTAAATGTGAAGAGTGTGATATTTCCATGACTTATCATAAAAATGGATTATTGGTATGTCATTATTGTGGGAAAACGCAAAGAGAACCTAAAGAGTGTCCAAAGTGCAAAAGTAAATATGTTAAGTTTTTTGGCGCAGGTACTCAAAGAGTTGAAGAAGAAGTAAAAAAATACTTTAAAAATGCAAGAGTAATAAGAATGGATGTTGATACTACAAGAGACAAAAATTCTTATGAAAGAATTTATAATAGCTTTAAAAATGGTGAAGCAGATATTTTAATTGGAACTCAAATGATTTCTAAAGGATTAGATTTTAAAAATGTTACATTAGTTGGTATTTTAGCTGCAGATATGTCTATAAATATACCAGATTATAGAGCAGCAGAAAGAACTTTTCAAATAATTACACAAGTAGCAGGGAGAGCAGGTAGAGGTGATAAACAAGGAGAAGTTATAATTCAAACTTATACTCCAGATCATTACAGTTTACAATATGCTATAAATTATGATTATGAAGGGTTTTATGATAAGGAGTTTACTATTAGAGCTATGATGAAATATCCGCCTTTTGGTAAATTATTATTAATAAATGGTACAGCTAAAAAAGAGGATTTATTAAAGAATTTTATGCATAAAATATCTAATGTGATTAAACCTTTAGTAGAAAAGGAATTTGATGTTGAACTTTTAGGACCAATTCCATGTATGATTTCTAAAGTTAAGGATAATTATAGATGGCAAATTGTTATAAAAGGTGAATTTAATTCAGATTTTGCAAAAAAAATTAAAGAATTACTTTATGATGAGAACAAGAACGTATATAATGATATACGAATAAGTATAGATATAAATCCAAATAATTTATTCTAGGAGGACAAAAAGATGGCAATAAGAAAAGTTAGAACTGTTGGTGATGATGTTTTAAGAAAAAAATGTAAAGAGGTAGTTGAAATAACAAATAGAGAACTTACTCTTATTGAAGATATGGTAGACACTATGTATGAAGAAAATGGAGTTGGATTAGCAGCACCACAAGTAGGTATACTTAAAAGAATATTTGTTATAGATATTGGTGATGAAAATGGAGTTATGGTATTTATAAATCCAGAAATTTTAGAAACTAGTGGTACTCAATGTGATGACGAAGGGTGCTTAAGTATACCAGGAGAAACAAAGCAAGTTGAAAGACCTAATTATGTTAAAGTAAGAGCATTTAATGAAAAAGGTGAACAATTTGTTTTAGAAGGAGAAGAATTATTAGCGAGAGCTATACTTCATGAAAATGACCATTTAGATGGTATATTATATATTGATCATGTAAAATAGGAGGAAAGTTAATGAAAATAGTATTTATGGGAACTCCTGATTTTGCTGTTCCGTCATTAGAAGCTTTAATAGAAAAGTTTGGTGTAGAAGCTGTGTTTACACAGCCAGATAGACCAAGAGGAAGAGGAAAGAAAATGGTCTTTTCTCCAGTGAAAGAAGTAGCTGTAAAGCATGATATTAAGGTGTTTCAACCTGAAAAGTTGAAAGATGATAGAGAAGCAGTAGAATATTTAAAGGAATTAAAGCCAGATTTTATAATAGTAGTAGCATTTGGCCAAATATTAACTAAAGAAGTGTTAGATATACCTAAGTATGGATGTATAAATTTACATGCTTCATTATTACCAATGTATAGAGGTGCAGCACCATTAAATTGGGTTATAATTAATGGTGAAAAGAAGAGTGGTAATACAACAATGCTTATGGATGTTGGTTTAGACACAGGAGATATGTTATTGAAAGATGAAGTAGAAATTACAGATAATATGACATCTGGAGAACTACATGATATTTTAATGAACAGAGGTGGAGAACTTTTAATAAAGACTATTGAAGGATTAGCTGATGGTTCAATTAAAGGTGAAAAGCAAGAAGGAGAAACTTGCTATGCAAAAATGCTTTCTAAAGAAACTGGTAAAATAAATTGGAATAATTCAGCAGAATCTATCCATAATTTAATTAGAGGGCTTAATCCAAGACCTATAGCACATACTACTTATAAAGATGAAAATATGAAGATTTATGAATCAGAAGTTTTAGCTGAAAGTAGTAATAAAGAAGCAGGAACTATAATAGAAGTAAGCAAAAAAGGTATGAAAGTTTCTTGTGGAAAAGGTATATTATTAGTTAAAAAAATACAATTTCCAAATGGAAAACCACTTACGATTGAGCAATATATAAATGGTAAAGATATTGAGGTTGGATGTAAATTAGTATAATATGAAAGGAGAGGTGTATGATGTATCCTGGATTTTATTTTGATAGAACTATGATTTTATTGCTTCCTGCAGTTATAATTGCTTTTTGGGCACAAACGAAGGTTAGTAGTACTTATAAAAAGTATAAGTCTGTAAGAACAATAAATGGGTATACTGGCGAGAATATTGCAAGAATGATACTTGATTCAGCAGGTCTTTATGATGTGCCGGTTGTAGAGGTTAGAGGTGAGTTAACTGATCACTATGACCCTGTAAGTAGGCAAATTAGATTATCTACTGAAGTTTTTCATAGGGCTAGTATAGCATCAGCAGGAGTAGCAGCACATGAAGTTGGTCATGCAATTCAACATGCGCAAGCATATAAACCTTTAGTATTAAGAACATCTATAGCAAAAGCTGTTAATTTTAGCAGTCAAGCGTCAATAATAATCTTTATGCTTGGATTATTATTTAGTATCCCAATGTTAACAAACCTAGGGATTATATTTTTCACTGTAGCCGTATTTTATCAATTAGTTACATTACCAGTAGAATTTAATGCATCTAAGAGAGCTTTAAATATACTAGAAAATAAAAATATTCTATATGGTGATGAAATTAAAGGAGCTAAAAGTGTTTTAAGTGCAGCAGCTATGACTTATGTAGCAGCAGCATTAATGTCAATATTACAACTAATAAGATTAATTGCAATTAGCAATAGAAATAATGATTAAGAGGTAACGTATGAATAGTAGAGAAGTAGCATTAAACATAATTAATAGAGTTTTAATTGAAGGAGCTTATTCTAACTTAGTTTTATCTAATGAATTAAATGAAGTAGATTTAAACGAAAAAGATAGAGCTTTAGTAACGGAACTTGTTTATGGAACTATAAGAAGAAAAAAGACATTAGATATGATAATATCAAATTACATTAAAGATATATCATTAATGGATGAAAGAGTTTTAAATATATTAAGAATGGCAATTTATCAAATGCATTTCTTAGATAAGGTTCCTGAGTTTGCAGCTTGTAATGAAGCTGTTGAATTAGCAAAACAAATTTCAGTTCAAGATTCTAAATTAGTAAATGGAATACTAAGAAGTTATACTAAGAATCCTGATGATATGGATATTAAGGATAAGATTGATAGATTAGTATATCAATATTCTTATGAACCATGGTTTATTAGAATGATCTATAAACAATATGGTGAAGAAAATGGAAGAAAAATATTAGCGGGATTAAATGCTACACCTAAAGTAACTGTAAGAGTTAATACAAGCAAAGCTGATTATGATGAAGTATATGAAAGACTTGAAGAAATGGGATACGATGTAGAAGAAGGATATGCTTGTCCAGAAGCTATAATAATAAAGGGTGGTAGTTCTATAGAAAATAATGAATTGTTTAACGAAGGATTAATAACAGTTCAAGATGAAAGTGCTATGATTGTAACACCGCTTTTAGATTTAGAAAAAGGAGATATAGCATTAGATCTTTGTGCAGCTCCAGGTGGAAAGACTACTCATATGGCTGAACTTTTAGAAGGTGAAGGAAAAGTATACGCTTTTGATTTACATGAAAATAAGTTATCTTTAATTAAGGAAAACTTAGAGAGATTAGGATTAGATAATGTTGAAGTAGAAGCAATGGATGCAACAAAATTAGATTCTAGATATGTTTCATTTGCAGATAAGGTTTTAATAGATGTTCCTTGTTCAGGGCTTGGAATAATAAGAAAGAAACCAGAAATTAAATGGAATAAATCAAGAAAGTCTCTTAAGGATTTAGTTCCAACTCAAAGAGCTATTATGGAAAATGCTTGGACTTATTTAAAAACAGGAGGAACTATGCTTTATTCAACTTGTACTTTAAATGTTGAAGAAAACCAAGAAAATATTGAATGGTTCTTAAATAAGTACAAAGATGCTAAGGTAGAAAAAATATTCTTAGGTAACATGGATAACTTTATATACAATAATGATGGTTCATTAACAATATTACCAAATGAATATATGGATGGTTTCTTTGTTGCTAAAATAAGTAAGAAATAATAGTTTCTTAGTTACAAAGATAAGTAAGAAATAGTAGGTGAACAAATGTATAATGTTTTAGATTTCACATTAGAAGAATTACAAAGCTGGATGAAGGAAAATGGAGAAAGTGCTTTTAGAGCAAAACAAGTTTTTTCATGGATATATAAAAATATATGGAATTTTGATGATATGAAAAATATTCCTGTAAGTTTAAAGGAAAAATTAAAGGAAAACTTCATTATAGATATTCCTAAAATAGTTGAAGTATATGAATCTAGTGTAGATGATACGAAGAAAATATTATTATCTATGAAGGATAATAATTTAATAGAATGCGTACTTATGAAATACAAACATGGAAATTCAATATGTATATCTACTCAAGTTGGTTGTAGAATGGGGTGCAAATTTTGCGCCTCTACAATTGGCGGTAGAATAAGGGATTTAAGTGCAGGAGAAATTTTAGCAGAAATTATTGTTGCACAAAAATACTTAGGAGAAAGAATTTCTAATGTAGTATTAATGGGAAGTGGAGAACCGCTTGATAACTTTGATAATGTTGTGAAGTTTTTAAAATTAGTTAATGCAGAATATGGATTAAATATAGGTCAAAGACATATCACTTTATCAACTTGTGGAATTGTACCAAAAATAATTGAATTAGCAGATTTAGATTTAAGCATTACTTTGGCAATTTCTTTACATGCATTTAGCGATGAAAAAAGAAAGGTTATAATGCCTATTGCCAATAAATATACTATAGCAGAGATATTAGATGCTTGTAGGTATTATATGAATAAAACAGGCCGTAGAATTACATATGAGTATTCACTGGTATCAGGAGTTAATGATAGTAAAGAAGATGCAAAATCTTTATCTAAGCTTTTAAAGGATATGAATGGTCACGTGAATTTAATTCCAGTAAATGAAATAAAGGAAAATACATTAAAAAGACCATCTAAAAAAACTATTGAAGATTTTGAAGAAATATTAAAAGCACATGGAATTGAAGTAACAGTTAGAAGAGAAATGGGTACAGATATTAATGCTGCATGTGGGCAACTTAGAAGAAGTTATTTAGAAACACAAAAATAAAGGGGCGAAGAACAAAATGGTGGGTATAAAAAGTGATGTAGGTGTAGTTAGGTCGTTAAACGAAGATTATGCTGGATACATTGAAGAGCCTAGATACAGATTATATGTAGTAGCTGATGGTATGGGTGGTCATAATGCTGGTGAAGTAGCTAGCAAAATAGCTGTTGATACTGTTAAGGCTTATGTTAGAGATAATTATGAGAATGAAGGAAGTTCGGTCCTTGAAAATGCTGTAAGTTTTGCTAATTCTAAAATTTATGAAAGTGCAACAAGTGGTAGTGAGTATAGAGGAATGGGTACTACTTTAGTAGCAGCTTTGATTAGTAATGGAGAAATTATTATTGCTAATGTTGGAGATAGTAGTTGTTTTGGAATAAAGGATAGTACAATAGTGAAAATTACTAAGGATCATTCTTTAGTTCAAGAATTAATTGATTCTGGAACAATAACAGAAGAAGAAGGAAGAAATCACCCAAAGAAAAATGTTATTACACGTGCGTTAGGCACAAACAATATAGTAAAGATTGACATATTTAAATATGATTTGAGTTCTTATGATAAATATTTATTGTGTACAGATGGATTATCAAATGAAGTATTAAATGAAGAAATTTTGGAAGAGATAAATAAAGTTAATGACTACAATCATGCCTGTGACAAGTTGGTTTTATTAGCGAAAAGTCGAGGGGGAAGAGATAATATTACGGTCTTGCTATTTGGAGGAGAGGTGTAGAGATGATCGGTGAAGTATTAGGGAATAGATATGAGCTGATGGAAAAGATTGGCGAAGGTGGAATGGCTATTGTTTATAAAGCTAGAGATAATAAGCTAAGTAGATTAGTTGCCGTGAAAATATTAAAAAAAGAATTCGCCAATAACAAAGATATATCAGATAAGTTTAAAAAAGAAGCTACAGCGGTAGCCAATTTCTCAGATGCTAATATTGTAAATGTATTAGATGTTGGACATGAAGAAGAAGAAGATATTGATTACTTTGTTATGGAATATGTTAATGGTAAAACTTTGAAGGATTTAATTATTAGCAGTGGAAAACTGAATTATACTACAGCTATAAGTATTGCAATTCAAATAGCAAAGGCATTAGAATGTGCACATAAAAACAATATTATTCATAGAGATGTTAAACCACAAAATATTTTGGTTACAGAGAATGGATTAGTTAAGGTTACTGATTTTGGAATAGCTAAAAGCTCAACTTCAGCAACGATAACAAATACAACTACAATTATGGGGTCTGCTCATTATTTATCACCAGAACAAGCTAAAGGAGCATTTGTAGACTCAAGATCAGATATTTATTCTTTAGGTATTGTGTTATATGAAATGGTAACAGGTATACTTCCTTTTGATGGGGAATCGCCAGTTACAATAGCATTAAAACATATTCAATCTGAGCCTATTGAACCTAAAAAACAGAATCCAGCCATACCAGATAGTTTAAATAATTTAATTATGAAGTGTATGAGTAAGGAAAGTGTTAATAGATATCAAAATTGTAGAGAATTAATAAATGATTTACAAAAAATAAAGGAAAATCCTAGTGTGAATATTGGTACTAGAGATAATTATGATGATGGAAGAACTATTATAATGGAACCTATAAGAAGTGAGGATTTATTAAATAATCAACCTTCTAATGTAGCTTCTAAACAAAATAATAATACTAATAATAATCTTTATACTAAGTCTGATTTTGAAAATGATTATGATGACGAAGATGAGGATGAAGATGAAGACTCTTTCAATGATAAGAGAAATTCAAAAAAAGGAAATAGAAATAGAAATATTGGAATTATAGTAGGTATAGTTGTTATAGTTTTAGCTTTAATGCTTGGAATTACCTTTGGAAGTGGGTTAATTGGTGGTTCTAAGGTTCAAAGTGTAACAATTCCTAATATTGTAGGGATGCTAACTGAAGATGCTAAAAAAGAACTGGAAAAATTAGGGTTAAAATTAAATGTTATAGAAACTGTTGAGAGTGATAAAGAGGAAGGTACAATACTAGAAATGTCACCAGAAGCTGATGGAACTGCAAAAAAAGGTGATACAATTAATGTTAAGGTTTCAGGTGGCTTAGAAAAAATTACTGTACCTGATTTAAGAGATAGAGAAATTAATTATATTAAGGACTTTTTAGACCAAAAGGGTTTAAAATATAATATTACTGAAGAATATAATGATAGTGTAGAATATGGATATTTAATTAGACAATCACCAGATAAGGGCACTGAAGTACCGAAAGGATCAATAATAGAACTTACTATTAGTAAAGGACCAGAAGTAAAGTATGTTTCAGTTTCAAATTATTTAGGGCAAAATGTTGATAGTGCTAAGAGTGAGTTAGAAGGTTTAGGATTAGTTGTAAAATTAAAAGAGCAACAAACAGATAATGAATCAGAAAATGGCTTAGTATTAAATCAAACTATTGAAGCAGGTACTAAAGTATCAAGTGGATCTGCTATTACACTTACTTATGGAAAGTATACAGAAACTTCAATAGATGTTAGCCAATATATTAGTGTTGGAATGAGATTAGATGAAGCAGTAAGTAGTTTAAGTGCTGCAGGAATATCGTATACTATCTCAGGTGGAACACCTCAGGATGGAGATATGAGTTCATATGTTGTAAAAGGATTTAATAGCAAAATAAAAAAAGGTGAAAGCGTTAAAATCCAAATATCAAAAATTACTTCATCTGATAATAATGGTAATAATGGTAATAATGGTAATAATGGTAATAATGATAGTGATGTTAATGATGGGGAAGAAGATCAACCAACTAACACAAAACCAAATACAGATCTAGATAATACAGATAATACAACAAATAGTACTTATGATACTGGAATGGCAACTGATTCAGTAAGTTAAAGGTGCAAATAAAATATTCAGATTAAAAATATTTAAACTAAAAAATATATATAGTGGGATTACCATAGTGTAATCTCATTTTTTTTTTAAAATTTTATTAAATAAAATATTGCAATTGTTTTATAATAGTGTTTATTATAATTAAGAAGAGTAAAAAGTTTGGAGGTACTATGAAAGGAAAAATAATCAAAGGAATTGGTGGCTTTTATTATGTAAAAACTGCTGATGGACTAATAGAGTGTAAAGCAAGAGGAAAGTTTAGACATAGGGATATGAAACCACTTGTTGGAGATGATGTAGAAATAGTAGTAGAGAATGGGAAAGGTGTTATTTCTGAAATACATGAAAGAACATCTGAACTTATTAGACCAACAGTTGCTAATGTAACTCAAGCATTTGTTGTTTTTGCAATTAAGAATCCAGATATTAATTATGATTTATTAAATAGATTTTTAGTATTATGTGAACATAATAATATAAAAGCCATTGTTTGTTTAAACAAAGTAGATTTAGTATCTGATGAAGAAAGAGAAGTTGTAAAAGAAAAAATTAACTCCATAGGTTATGAGGTATTATATATTAATGCTAAGAAGGGATTAGGTGTTGAAGTTTTAAAAGAAAAGTTAGATGGTAATGTAACTGTGTTATGTGGACCATCTGGAGCAGGAAAATCAACATTAATTAATACATTGACTGAAAAATATCATATGGAAACTGGTGAAGTTTCAAATAAACTAGGAAGAGGAAAACATACTACAAGACATAGTGAGCTTATTGATGTACAAGATGGATACATAGTTGATACACCAGGATTTTCAACATTAGAAGTTACTTTTATAGAGAAAGATGATTTAAAATATTGCTTCCCAGAATTTGAAGAGTATAATAATAAATGTAAGTTTAGGGGTTGTTCACATTATAAGGAGCCTAACTGTGCAGTTAAAAATGCAGTAGAAGAAGGGAAAATTAATAAGGTTAGATATGATTTTTATATAAAAACACTACAAGAAATAATGGATGGGAGGAAATATTAATGGTTAAAATAGCACCGTCAATATTATCAGCAGATTTTTCAAAATTAGGAGAAGAAGTAATAAAGCTTCATGATGCAGGAGCAGACTTTATTCATATAGATGTAATGGATGGAGAGTTTGTACCTAATATATCATTTGGTATGCCTGTAATTAAAGCAATAAGAAATAAAACAGATAAAGTTTTTGATGTTCATTTAATGATTAATAATCCACAAAGGTACATAGATGATTTTATAGAAGCAGGAGCTGATATAATAACTTTACATTATGAATCAGAAAAACATTTAGATAGAGCTATTCAATATATTAAATCTAAAGGGATTAAAGCTGCAGTAGCATTAAATCCTGCAACTCCTACTGTTGTATTAAAAAACATTATTGGAAGCTTAGATATGGTTTTAATAATGTCTGTTAATCCAGGATTTGGAGGACAAAGCTTTATTCCTTACTCTTTAGATAAAATTAGAGAAGTAAAACAAATGGCAATTGAAGCAAATAACGAAGATATATTAATTCAAGTTGATGGCGGAATAGATAGCAATAATGTTAAAGATGTTGTTGAAGCAGGGGCAAATGTAATTGTTGCTGGATCAGCTGTATTTAAAAATGGAAATATAGAAGAAAATATTAAAGCATTAAGAGGCTAATAATGAAGTGTTTAATAATGTCTGGAGGTGTAAAACCAAAAGATGAAATTATAAAGCAATATGCAGATTTTTGCGATTTAATTATTGGAGTTGATAAAGGGTGTAATTATCTTTATGACTTAGATATAAAGCCTAATTATATAGTAGGGGATTTTGATTCTTCTAATATAGAAGTTATAGAAGCCTTAGAAAAAAGGGGATCTGTAAAATATAAATATAAATGTGAGAAGGATTTTACTGATTCTGAAGAGGCTTTTGAGCTTGCTATTTCTAGTGAAGTCACTGAGATATACTTTTTAGGAGCTACAGGGCAAAGATTTGATCATACATTAGGAAATTTAGGACTATTATTAAAGGCTTTAAAATATAATGTTAGAGCAGAAATTATTGATGATAGAAATAAAATATTATTAGTAAATTCTAATACAAGCATAAAAAATGAAAAAGAGTATAAATATATATCGTTTTTAGCATATAATGAAACTATAAGGGAATTTTCTATTAAGAAAGCAAAATATGAATTGAATAAATATAATTTAGAAGTTGGAGATTCACGAACTGTTTCAAATGAATTTATTTCAGATGAGATAGAAATAGAGCTTTCTAATGGAAATATACTTATAATATTTTCAAAAGATTAAAAAAACATGCACCATTTCACATTTTACTGCATACAATTAGTAGTAAGGAATGGTGTTTTTTATTTTATAAAGAGTAAATAGCACAAAGTTAGTTAAAGGGTAAATGAATGGAGGGAGAAAAATGAAAATTGTAGCAATTAAATTACCTAAATTTATATCATCAATTATTAAATTTTTTACTAGAAAAAAATAAGTACATATGAGAAAAATAACATATGTTATTAAGGATAGTATGCCTTTTATTTAAAAAAGTTTTAAAATAAGCAAATAAAAAATGCAATTGATTATATCAATTGCATTTTCTATTTGAACTTATATTGCTCTTTCAACCTTACCAGATCTAAGACATCTTGTACAAACGTGAACAGTTTTTGGTGTTCCGTTAACTAAAGCCTTTACTCTCTTTATGTTAGGAGCCCAAGTTCTCTTAGATTGACGATGTGAGTGTGAGTATTGAGTTCCAGATACTACACCTTTATTACAAACTTCGCATCTTCTTGCCACTTGAAAACACCTCCTTGTTATATGAAGATAATTTCTCTTCAATAGGACAAAATTGATTTTAACATAAGTTATATAAAAAAAGCAAGGCTATTTAAAAAAAATATTAAAAAAAATTATAAAATGACGGTAAATGGAGAATGAAAAGGATAAATTCTCTTGAATTAATATGGTAACTAATATACAATGTTTTATATGGAAAGATAAAAAGGAGGATTTTGTATGGTAGGATATTCAAATGACCTTGGAAGTATACATTACTCTGAAGAAGTATTAGCAAAAATAGTAGGATTATCAACAATGGAATGTTATGGTGTTGTTGGTATGGTATCTAAGAATGCTACAGAAGGCTTATGGGAGTTAATGAGAATTGAGAATTTAAGTAAAGGTGTTAAATTAAATTTTAACGATGAAGATAAATTAGTAATTGAATTATCTATAATGGTTGAATACGGAACTAAAATTTCTGTAATAGCTAATAATATTATTCAAAAGGTACGTTATAGTGTTGAAAATTATACTGGACTAAAGGTTGCTTCAGTTACGGTTAATGTTCAAGCGGTTAGAGTCTAGGAGGGAACAGGATGAAATATGATAGAATAAACGGCCATGATTTTTATAATATGGTTGTTAATGCTAGTAATAGATTGTTAGAGGAAAGTGACTTTGTTAATGCTTTAAATGTATTCCCAGTACCAGATGGTGATACTGGAACAAATATGTCAATGACATTTAAAGCTGCAGTTAAAGAAATTGAAAACTTAAACTCAGAATCTATTGGTGAAACTTCTAAAAAGTTAGCTAAGGGTGCTTTAATGGGAGCAAGAGGAAACTCAGGGGTTATCTTATCTCAAATACTTAGAGGTATTTCTAAGGGATTAGAAGGTAAAACAAGTGTAGATAGTGCTGAGTTAGCTAATGCTTTTGTTGAAGGAAGTAAGGCTGCTTATAAGGCTGTTATGAAGCCAACAGAAGGTACTATACTTTCTGTTATAAGAGCAGCCTCAGAAGGTGCTATAAAAAGTGATAAAACTGATATAGTTGAACTTTTAAATGAAGTGGTTAAAGAAGCAAAAGTAATGCTTGACAGAACTCCAGATCTTTTACCAGCTCTTAAAAAAGCTAAAGTTGTTGACTCAGGTGGTATGGGATTATATATCATATTACAAGGTATGCATGATGCATTAAAAGACGATATAAAGGCTGAAATAAAAGATATAGTGGCTAATGGTTCAACAGGAACAAATGCACAAGGAACTGAAGAAATAGACATAAAGTTCGGTTATTGTACAGAATTTATAATATTAGGAGATGCTTCAAAGGCAAAAGCATTCCAAGATGAAATAGAACCATTAGGAGATTCTATGATCGTAGTTGGATATGATGATGTTATCAAGGTACATATCCATACAAATGATCCAGGATTAGTTTTATCTAAAGCTGTAACTGTTGGTGAATTATCTAAGATTAAAATAGATAACATGAGAGAAGAGCATAGAGAACTTTTAACTTCTAAAGAAGAACAAGAAGCTGCAAAGCAAGTTGAAGCTGAAGTTGCAGCAGAAAAGAAGAAATATGCATTTATTTCAGTAGCTATGGGTGAAGGAATAACTCATGTGTTAAAAGATTTAGGAGTTGACTATGTTATTGAGGGTGGTCAAACAATGAACCCATCTACTCAAGATATGATGGAATGTATTTCAAAGTTAAATGCAGATCACATATTTATTTTACCTAATAATAAAAATATAATTATGGCAGCTACTCAAGCTTCTGAAATCTCTGAAAAGGACGTAAGAGTTATACCAACTAAGAGTATTCCACAAGGAATAACTTGTATTACAATGTTCAATGCTGAACATGAAGTAGATGAAAATGAAGCTGCATTAATGGAAGCATTAGAACTTGTTAAGACAGGCTCTGTTACTTATGCTGTTAGAGATACTGAAATGGATGGTATTGAAATCAAAGAAGGTAATATGTTAGGACTTGTTGAAGGTAAGATCAATAAGGTTGGTAATGATTACTTTGAAGTAGCAGAAGAAGTTCTTGAATCTATGGTTGATGAAGATAGTGAACTTATAACTATTTTCTATGGTAAAGATGTAGATGAAAGTAAAATAGAAGAATTCACAGAAAAATTAGAAGAAAAATATGAAGATTGTGATGTACAATTCTACAAAGGAGATCAACCTTTATATTACTTCATAATGGCTGTAGAATAATTATTTAAAGTACAGGAAGATTATCTTCTTGTACTTTATTTTTTTATTATACTATTATAAAATTATATTTAAGATTTTATAAGAAATTGTATTATTATTATTATATTACAGTTTCGTAAAATATATTTGTAATTTTACAGATTAGGAGAAGTTTTATGGATATATCACAAGATGTAAAATGTTTAAAGGGAGTTGGACCAAAGCTTTTAGAAAAATTAAATAAATGTGGAATTTTTTCTGTGTTAGATTTACTTTTGTATTTTCCTAGGGATTATGAATTTTTAAGAAGTAATATTCCTTTTAACGAAATTGATGAAGAAGATAAGCAAGTTTTATCTTGTGTTTGTGTTGGAATAGATAGAGATGTTAGAACTAAAACAGGAAAAACTTTAACAACTATTAGATTTAATTATTTAGGACATTTAGTTTTGGGGAAATGGTTTAATCAGGGATTTATAAAAAATACTTTTAAAATAGGTCAAAGTTATGATTTAATGGGAAAGTTCAAAAAGGTAACTAATAGATTAGAAGTTATTAACCCTATTATTGGAGTTAAAATGGCAAAGGAAAACGAAATAGTACCTAAATATAGTTTAAAAGGTGATTTAAGCGATAAGATTTTAATTAAGCTTATAGGGAATTGTTTGGAACAAATAACAATTAGGGATAACTTACCTAAATATCTATTAGATAAATATAAAATGACTAATTTAGATTTTGCTATTAAAAATATACATTTTCCTAAAGGGAGAAGGGAACTTGAATTAGCAATAAACAGATTGAAATTTCAAGAGCTATTTACTTATTCAATGAAACTTTTAATGTTAAAAAAGAATCTTAGGACTAAGAATGGAATTACATTTCAATTAGTTGATGAATTAAGAGATTTAAAAGCTGCACTTCCCTATAGTTTAACAGATGCACAAACAAGGGTTGTGCGAGAAATATTAAGAGATCAAAAAAGTCCCTGGCCGATGAATAGATTAGTTCAAGGGGATGTTGGTAGTGGAAAAACAGTAGTTGCATTAATTGCAATGTTTAATGTAGTTAAAAACGGATATCAAGCTACATTAATGGTGCCAACAGAAATATTAGCAAATCAGCATTATTTAGAGGCGAAGAAATTATTAGAACCATTTAATATACATATAGAATTATTAACTGGAAGTACATCAATGAAAGAAAAAAGACGTATTAAGGAACTTATTACAACGGATGAGCCGCTTATTGTAATTGGTACTCATGCATTAATACAAGAAGATGTTGATTTTAAAAATTTAGGAATGGTAATTACGGATGAACAACATAGATTTGGGGTTGAGCAAAGAAGCAGATTGATTAATAAGGGTAGAAGACCTGATGTAATGGTAATGACAGCTACACCAATTCCAAGAACTTTAGCTTTATATGTTTATTCGGATTTAGATATTTCTGCTATAGATCAGCTTCCACCTGGAAGAAAACCTATAGATACAAGATTTTTTAATGAAAATGAAAGAAATTCCGCTTATGATTTAGCTTTGGATGAAATAGAGAAGGGTAGACAGGTTTACATAGTATGTCCACTAATTGAAGAAGATGAAGATATGAAATTAAATTCTGTAGAAAAACTTTATAATGAATTAAGTGATGGTATGTTTAGGGGTATACCAATAGAAATTCTTCATGGAAAAATGAAGCCAAAAGAAAAGGATGAGATAATAGGAAGATTTAAAAATAATGAAACAAAAGCTATTATTTCAACAACGGTTATTGAAGTTGGAGTTAATGTACCTAATGCATCTGTAATGATAATTGAAAATGCTGAAAGATTTGGTCTTGCACAATTACATCAATTGAGAGGAAGAGTTGGTAGAGGTAGCTATGAATCCTATTGTTTTTTAATTGCAAAAGCAAAAAGTGAAAATACCAAAAAGAGAATGGAAATAATGACGACTTCAACTGATGGTTTTTATATATCAGAAGAGGACTTAAAGTTAAGAGGTTCAGGTGAAATGTTTGGTAGAAGGCAAAGTGGAGATGAAGAATTTATTTTAGCTAATATATATGATGATTTAAATATATTAAAATGTGCTAAAAGCGAAGCAAGGTTATTACTTGATTCAGATGAACCAGAAAAGGTAAAGTTCTGTAACGAAGTTAAAAATTCATTAGAAAGATGGAGTAAATATATCTGTTTTAATTAAGTGAACCTCCAAATTTTAATTTGGTTAGGTGAACTTACTCATCCGACTGAAAGGAGGAAGAGTTTCATATAAATTAGCTCCAAATTTTAATTTGGTTAGGTGAACTTACTCCTATGAGCAAAAGTAAAGAGTGAATTTCCATTAATAAAAAAATTGTTAATAAATTAATTATATGTTAGAATTATTATGTTAATGACAAAGGAGGAAATTAAATGAGAATTATAGCAGGAAAAGCAAGAGGACGTAAGTTAATACCTCCAGCAACTATGGAAACTAGGCCGACTTTAGATAGAGTTAAAGAAGCTATGTTTAGTACTATACAAAATCATTTATTAGATGCGATAGTAATTGATGTATTTGCTGGAACTGGTAGCTTGGGTTTAGAAGCAGCAAGTAGAGGTGCTAAAGAAGTATATTTAGTAGATAAGAGTGCTGTAACATTTCCATTATTAAAAGAAAATGTTGATAATTTAAAATTTAGTGATTTTTGTTTTCCTTTAAATAAGGATTCGTATGATGTGTTAAGGGATTTAGCTAAAAAAGGAAAGGTAATGGATGTTATTTTTATAGATCCACCTTATTGTAAAGAGATGATTCCTGAGGCAATGAAAATTATAGAAGAAAATAAAATGTTAAATGAAGATGGTATTATAGTTACTAAAATAGATTCTATAGAAGAAATATATGAAGGTTATGGTAGCATAAAGTTATACAAATCTAAGAAATATGGTAATACAACAGTTTGTTATTATAAAATTAATTAACTTAGGGAGAAGAATATGAGAGTAGCAATTTATCCGGGAAGTTTTGATCCTATTACTAATGGGCATTTAGATATTATTACAAGAGGGTCTAAAGTTTTTGATAAACTTATAGTTGGTGTATTGGTTAATATCGACAAGGTAGGATTGTTTTCTATTGAAGAGAGGGTAGAATTAATAAAAAGAGTAACATCACATTTACCTAATGTAGAGGTTGTTAGTTTTAATGGGCTTTTAGTAGACTTAGCAAGAAAATATGATGCAAAGGTTATACTTAAAGGATTAAGGGCTGTAACAGATTTTGAATATGAATTTCAAATGGCGCTTATGAATAACCAGTTAGATTGTGAGATTGAAACATTGTTTATGACTACAGCTGCTGCGAATTCATTTTTAAGTTCATCATCAGTAAAGCAGGTTGCAAAGTTTGGTGGCAAAATTAATGGATTAGTTCCAGATGAAATAGTTGAAGATGTTGTTAAGAAAATTAAGGGATAGAAGTTAGGGGGAATATTTTTGGAGAATATGGATTCGAGTGTATATGAATTGTTAGAATACCTACAAGATATGGTGGAAAATTCCGCGAAAATGCCTATTACAGGTAAAACAATAATTGATAAAAAGGAATTTAATGAAGTAATTGAACAAATCATGAATTGTCTTCCAGATCAATTTAAAAAGGCGCAATGGATTGTTAGTGAGAAGGATAGAATTCTTGCTGATGCGCAAAAAGAATATGATAGTGTAAAAAAAGAAACAATTGAAATCATGAAGCAAAATGTTGAAAGTCATGATATTGTAAGAGAAGCAAAGTTAAGAGCTAATGAAATAATAGCTTTAGCACAAAGAGATGCTAAAGCTATTAGAATAGGATCTAGAGAATATTCAAATGAAATATTAACACAATTAGATGCAGAAATTGAAAAGCAAAAAGCTGCATTAATAAAATCTATGCAAGATTCATTTGAAAAAGTGGCAAAGGATATAGATGATAACTTAACACAAACAGGCACTATAATTAAAGAAAATATAGCAGAATTAAGAACGATGTAATTTCTTTGATATTGCAATAATTAAAGTACATATCAGTGATAGTAATATAAATAAGTAAATTATTATTGTAATATTGTAGTTATCAGGAATAAATGTTGATGTATAAGCAGTGTATTTAAGTGTAAATACACTGCTTATTACAAATGTAATAAAGAAGCTAATTATTCCTTGAATCAATTTATAAAAGCTATATTTTGCTAAAGATACATTGTATTTTGATACAAATGAGCTTATTTGAGCTATTACTGATAATCCGGAAAAAGAACAAATAAAGCTAATTATAGATAACTTAAAGGGGATTGTTAAAGGTAATGTAGTTATAAGTTTACAACCATTTGTAAATTCTACACTACCTAAAAATATACCATAAAGTGAATACTGAGGAAGATTTAAAAAATTTTCTATATTACTAAAAATAATGCTTATATAAGCATTATTTTTTATTATGCTTATAATTATAGAAAATAAAACTACAAAAGAGCCAACTTGTAAAGTTGTATTTACACCATTATCAAGTGCAGATTTTAATGCAGTTCCAAAATTAATATTGGATGTATTTGCTGGAACTTCCTTCATATTTGATAGATTTTTACTTTGTTTAATTGTTAAAATACCTACAATCATTGGAGCTAAATAATTACCTATAAGTAAAATAAATCCTAATTTTATATCTCCGAGCATTGTGGCTCCGATAGATCCTATTAAAAACATAGGGCTTGCATTACTTGCAATATTTAATAATCTTTCAAATTCTTTTCTGTCTATGTAACCTAAAGAGTAAAGATCGCAACAATATTTGCAACCAAGGGGGTAACCACTTAATATACTTGCTACTATTGGAAAAGATGATGATTTTGAAAGTTTTAATGGTTTGCAAAACAAAGGTCCTAGAATTTTAGAATATAGACTGACACCGTCATAGGAAATTAGTAAATTACATATAACTGAAAAAGGAAAAATTGTTGGAACTATAGTCTTAACTACTAGATTTACCCCTACTAAGGCAGCGTCAATACAACTTTGAAGATTAGAAACAAATAAAAAAATAAATACTGTAATTAAGATACACATAAAATAATTTTTGTTAACTTTTAATAATTTGAATAAAAGTAACAGTAGTAAAAATATGATTATTAGTAAAAAAATAATACTATACATGGTCATCCCTCCCATCTATAGTATTTATATGCTGTATATATTGTAATATTAATATTTTATTATAGGACTTTTAAGATAATCATTATAAGGATTAACTTTATTATTTAATATTGAATAAGCAGCTGTTGCTTGTAAATCAAATTTTAATAATGGATTATCTGAAAATCTTGGTACTTTAGTTATTAAAGGAATAGAAGAATTACTTTTAATTAATGAAAGAATTTCTCTTCCTTTTTTATTGAAGCCTAAAACTCTAGCATATAAGTTGTTAGTATCTTCTATATTTTTAAAACAATCATTATCAAGTCCTAGATATATGTGTGTAAGTAATCTTGAAATCTTACTATATGTATATCTTTTGCTTTTTATTTTTAATATAAATTCATCGTATGAATTAGATGAAGATATTTCTTTAATTATTTTATTTTCTAAACCTTCTGTTATTTCATAAAGATTGTTAAAATTTATACAGTTAGTTTGGATTTTGTACTTAATATACTTGAACATTTCTTCATCGAAGATAAAATCATAATTCTCTTCTTGCAATTTACTAAAAATTTCATAAGACTCTAATGGAATCAAATTTTTAATATTTTCAATAGGGGATGAAGATTTTAAAACTTCTCTAATTGAAGTTGCAGAAGAGAAAGAAGTAGATATCTCTTTATCGTTATAATTTGAACCTTCACGCCTTAAGGTTACAGGATTAATGGAACTTCCTAGTTTTAAAATAGCTTTTATATATTCAATACCTAAAATGTTATTTGATGAAGTGACGATATTATTTATATCTTCATCATTTAAATATTCTATTAAGCTTTTTTCTCGAGATTTTGCAAAAGTAAGACCTAATGATAAATTTCTTTTCAATAAATTTTGAAAATCAGAATCTTCGCTTACAAGGACCTTAGCAATTTCTAATAGTTTTTTGCTGTCCCCGCACTCGGAGCCAAAGAAAATATTATCAACTACTCCTAAAGAGTTTAATATTGAAACAGCACCTTTTGCAAAAAATTCTGCAGAAGAGACAGCATAAAAAGTTGGAAGTTCTATTATTAAATCAACTCCATTATTTAAAGCCATTTCAGTTCTTTGCCACTTGTCTACTATGGCAGGGCCGCCTCTTTGTACAAAGTTTCCACTCATAATGCATATTACACCATCACAGTTTGTTTGTTTCTTTGCTTCTTCTAAATGGAATTTATGACCATTATGAAATGGATTATATTCAGTAATTATTCCTGTTATATTCATATTTTAACTCCTTTTTGGGAAATATAAAAATATTATAGCATAGAGGAGGAAAAGTGAAAGGTTTTATATAATATAAATATTATATAAGATTTAAACGTGTATAAAATTCAGAAAATTTATAATATAAAGAATTAATTTTTTGCGCAATTTAGGTATTGAAATATATGCATACATGGGAGTATATTAGTATTGTTGATGAGACCGTATAAATTCGAAAGGGGAAATTAGATATGGAACTTATGGATAAATTATGGAACGCTGCTAAAGAAAATAAGCAAAGAATTGTTTTACCTGAAGGTGATGAGGAAAGAACAATTGTTGCAACAGAAAAAATCCACAAATTAGGTTTAGCATTTCCAATCTTAATCGGTAACGAAGAAAAAATATTACAAAAGGCTAAAGAGCTTGGAGTTGATTTAACAGGAGTTGAAATTATAAATCCTGAAAAATCAGATAGACTACAAGATTATATAAATGCATTTTATGAGTCAAGAAAAAATAAAGGTATGACTATAGAAAAAGCAGATAAAATCGTTAGAGATCCATTATACTTTGGAACAATGATGGTAAAGTTAGATGATGCTGATGGAATGGTTTCAGGTGCTGTTCATACAACAGGTGATTTATTAAGACCAGGTTTACAAATTATAAAAACTGCACCAGGGGTTTCAGTAGTATCAAGTTTCTTTATTATGATGGTACCAGGATCTAAGTATGGAGAAAATGGAATGTTATTATTCTCTGACTGTGCTGTTAATCCAAATCCTAATTATGAACAATTAGCTGCAATTGCAATTGCAACAGCTGATACAGCACGTAACCTTTGTAAGGTTGAACCAAGAGTTGCTATGTTATCATTCTCAACTATGGGAAGTGCAGACCATGAAATGGTTGACAAGGTTAGAAAGGCAACAGAACTTGCAAAAGAGTTAAGACCTGATTTATTAATTGATGGTGAGCTTCAATTAGATGCAGCTATAGTTGAAAGTGTTGCAGCTCAAAAGGCTCCAAATAGTAAAGTTGCAGGTAAGGCAAATGTATTAATATTCCCAGATTTACAATCAGGAAATATTGGATATAAGCTTGTTCAAAGATTTGCAGGAGCTGAAGCTATAGGACCAATGTGTCAAGGATTTGCAAAGCCAATTAATGACTTATCTAGAGGATGTAACTCAGAAGATATCGTTAATGTTGTTGTTTTAACAGCAGTTCAAGCACAAGCTCAAAATACAAAATAGACAAAAATTAAATAGTTTTAAGAGGTGTTCAAAAATGAAAGTATTAGTTATAAACTGTGGAAGTTCTTCACTTAAATATCAATTAATCGATATGTCGACAGAAGAATCATTAGCTCAAGGATTAGTTGAGAGAATAGGAATTGAAGGCTCTGTTTTAACTCAAAAGGTTGAAGGTAGAGATAAATACATTATAAAACAACCAATGGCAGATCATAAGGATGCAATAAAGCTAGTTTTAGAAGCTTTAGTTGATGAGAAAAATGGAGTTATTTCATCTATGGATGAAATCTCAGCAGTAGGACATAGAGTTGTTCACGGTGGTGAAAAATACAATCAATCAGTTGTAATAAACGATGAAGTTAAGGCATACATAGAAGAATGCTTTAAATTAGCACCACTTCACAACCCAGCTAATATGATAGGAATTAATGCTTGTGAAGAATTAATGCCAAATACACCAATGGTAGCTGTATTTGATACTGCTTTCCATGGAACTATGCCAGAAGAAGCATACATTTATGCTTTACCATATGAATTATATCAAAAACATGGAATAAGAAAATATGGATTCCACGGTACTTCTCATAAATATGTTTCTCAAAAAGTAGCAGAAGTTATGGGAAGAGATATTAAAGATTTAAAAATAATCACTTGTCATTTAGGAAACGGTGCAAGTGTATGTGCTGTTAAAAATGGTGTTTCTGTAGATACTTCAATGGGATTCACACCACTTGAAGGAGTTGCTATGGGAACTAGATGTGGTAACATTGATCCAGCAATAGTTACTTTCTTAATGAAAGAAGAAGGTTTATCAGCTGATGAAGTAAATGATTTAATGAACAAAAAATCAGGTGTTCTTGGAATTTCAGGAATAAGCTCAGATTTCAGAGATATTGAAGATGGAGCATTCAAAGATAAAGATCCAAGAGCTATATTAGCACTTAAAGTATTTGAATATAAAGTAAGAGCTACAATAGGATCTTATGCTGCAATTATGGGCGGAGTTGATGCTATAGTATTTACTGCTGGTGTTGGAGAAAATGGTCCAGAAACTAGAGAAGAGTGCTTAAAGGGATTAGAATTCTTAGGAGTAGAAGTAGATAGAGAAGCTAACAATGTTAGAGGTAAGGTAAGAGAAATATCAAAACCAGGATGCAAAGTTAAAGCATTTGTTATACCTACAAACGAAGAATTAATGATTGCAAGAGACACTTTAGAATTAATACAAAAGTAATTATGTAAATAAGCTTGACTTTTATGTCTTAGCTTTATATAATAAATTGTGTTTGAATTCAGTAAATTTTGGCGAGGAGTGAAAAATCGCTTGGCTCGAGCTATACATAAAGTATAATATACCTTTAAAGGTATGAGGAAATCTTCCAGAGCATAAGATATGATTATTAATTTTTCAGATTTATTGTCTAAAAAAAATAGGAAAAAAGAAATATCTTTATCATTCGAGTTAGAACCTTTTGAATTCGAAGGAGAAGAAATTAGAGCAATTGAAAAAGTTGATGTTAAAGGGGTTGCAATATCTGAAAAAGATGTTATATTAATAGAGGCTTCGATAAAAACAAAACTAAAGTTAAATTGTTCGAGATGCTTAGATACCTTTATCTATCCAATAGATATTGATATAGAAGAAAGGTTTACAAACGATCCAGATCTTGAAGATGATGGAATAATGTTTGTAGATGGTGATACAATTGATATTACCGAAATTATTGAAAATTGTATTATTTCAACCTTACCTATCAAAAGACTTTGCAAAGAGGACTGTAAAGGACTATGTTCTGTATGCGGTGCGAATAAAAATGTTGAAAATTGTAGTTGTTTAGATTATGATGTAGATGTTAGGCTTGCAAAGCTTAGAGAGTTGTTTGGGGAATAAGGAGGTGTAATAATGGGAAATCCAGCTAGAAAGACATATAGAGCAAAGAGAGATTCTAGAAGAGCTCAAACTTTTAAGTTAAGCTTACCAGGAATAGTTGAATGTCCACAATGCCACGAAATGAAGATGGCTCACAGAGTTTG